>OFSA01000008.1_pt1 | contig 37799 bp, 29 predicted proteins | sample 1543241 | NCBI WGS metagenome assembly OFSA01 (sample SAMN05442508, study PRJEB24371) | freshwater metagenome | isolation source: Freshwater Lake | place: Canada: Niagara | collected 2012-08-09 | reverse complement strand
GAAAAGATGAAACCACATATGCGACTGGACCGAGTTTCACGCTCTATGCGCTTTTAAACCCGGATAGTAGCAACACCCTAAGCGATTCTTATTATATTTCGGCAGCGGTGGTTCCAAAAACAGCTCAAACGACACCATCTCCTGATTTAGGATCTTTTTCTTTTGCTGGATCGACAGTGAATGTCACTTCAGGCATGGTTTATGGAACTCCACCGATCGACACGGTTGCCGGGCAATCTTCGGATCCAGGTGATTTAGCTGATCATGGTATTTTCGATACCTATTTCACACAATTTTCATTCATATTTAAAAGCACCGATTACGTTAAGGCGTTTGATGCTCAAACATCCACCCCAACCGATCCGCTGGCCACTGATCCGAGCACGGCTGATAAGGACAAAATGTACTTTACAGCATTCACGGTCAATGTGAGTAATTTAAAGACTGGATACTCAATTCACTTTGATTTATACAACACTGCAGTGTGTGGCGATGATAAAGGGCAATGCGGCGTTGTGGGTGATGTAGACCAAACGCAGTTTGCCCCCTTTTCGCATGATGCCCAAAGCATCCCGAATGATGATGGCGGTGGCCCTCCTAAAGAGATCCCCGAGCCTGCCAGCCTGGCGCTGCTAGGCTTGGGCTTGTTGGGCATAGGTGCGATCCGCCGCCGCAAATCCCTTCTGAATTGATCGCTCGTTCCGTTTCAGCAGGTTTTATAGAGCGGCGCCGAAAGGCGCCGCTCTTGCTTTTCGACGATGATCAATTCCACAAGACCAGGATCGACCGTCCTAACCCAAGTATCCCCAAAAGATCTTCTATCGGAGCAGGGCACTATCAACAAACAACCCCTTCAGCGCCCATAATTGGCATATCGCAAAAAAATACATATTACGCGGAGCAGCCCTTAAATTCAGGGAATGGAGAGCACCTAAATTTGCTGCAAAATTAAACAAAAAAATTAAGATTCTGAAATTATTAAAAATAATATGTAATTATTTCAATACATAGGCAAAATGCAAATTTTTGTCACTTTTTGCGACGCAAATTGTCAATTAACCCGCAAAGCCGTCGCCACCCAAATTGACAGCCACATCGCCCAAAAAAATAAAAAACATTAAAACCATTAAGTTAAATTAAATTTTAATAAAATTTTCCTATAAATGAGCAGTCCACTTTGGACTGCGCCCAAATCTTGCTAGGACTTAGCCGAGTCTGAAAAGGGCAAAGCCGTCGAAAGGCGGCGACGCAAAATCACCGGTCTAAGGGGCTTCAACCCTATGAGCCACTTGGCAGATTAAATCCGCTCAGTTGCTTTACCCGCGCGAATCGGTGGTGTGCGTGCCCCCATACAAGTTTAGGGGATCGCAGCCATGACGAATAACACCTTCTTCCGCACCAAGCGCACTGTTAACTTCCGGTCTTTCCGCAAACTCTCCATCGCCTCGTCCATGATCCTGGCACTCACGGCCAGCTATGCCGCTGATGTGTTCGCCGCCCCCAAAAAAGCTGAAGGACGCATCCTGGTCGGAACGCAAGCCGGCCTCAGTGACGATGAATTCGACAAGATTCTCAAACCACATGGTGGCAAAGCCCTTGGCCACATTCGCCAGATCAATCTGCATGTAGTTCAGGTCCCCCCGCAGGCTGAGGAAGCGGTAGCACGTGCACTGGCCAAAAATCCGCATGTCAAGTTTGCCGAGCCGGATATGCTGGTGGAAGCGGAACAAATCCCTGATGATCCCAACTATGCCAGCGCTTGGCATCTGCCCAAGATTCAGGCCCCAACTGCATGGGATAACAGCCAGGGTAGCGGAGTCATTATTGCGATTCTCGACACCGGCGTAGATGCCAGTCATCCCGATCTGGCCGGCAATCTGGTCGCCGGCTGGAACTCGGTTTCGGCCAATACCGATACGTCCGATGTCTATGGACATGGCACTAAAGTAGCCGGTTCGGCAGCGGCGATTGCCAATAACGGCGTCGGAGTCGTTGGCGTGGCAGGATCGGCCCGCATTATGCCGATTCGCATCACCAACGATCCCAGCGGCTATGCCTATTGGAGCAATATCGCCAATGGCCTGACCTGGGCTGCCGATCATGGCGCACAGGTTGCCAATATCAGCTATGAAGCCACCAGCAGTGCCTCAATTGCCAGTGCCGCTCAGTATCTGCGTAGCAAGGGCGGTGTCACCGTGGTGGCCGCGGGCAATTCGAGCACCGATCCTGGCTACAGCGATAGCCCGTATATGATTTCGGTCTCCGCCACCGACAGCAATGACGCCAAGGCCAGTTGGTCCAACTTTGGTTATTTCGTCGATGTCGCCGCGCCCGGCGTGAGCATCTGGACGACCACCAACGGCGGTGGTTACGGTGCGGTGAGCGGCACCTCGTTTGCCAGTCCGGTCACTGCGGGCGTGGTGGCGCTGATGATGGCGGCCAACCCCAGCCTGCCGCCCACGACGCTGGAACAGGTTCTCGAAAACACCGCCACCGATCTCGGCGATGCTGGCTGGGATACCTCCTATGGCTATGGTCGGGTCAACGCAGCGGCGGCGGTACAGATCGCGCTGCAAACCCAGGCTGCCGATACCCAGACCCCGAGCACCTCGATCACTTCACCCAGCAGCGGCAGCAAGGTTGCCGGTGTCGCAACGGTCAACGTCAGCGCCAACGACAACGTCGGTGTCACCCGCGTCGAGCTGTACGCTGCGGGCAAGCTGGTCGCCAGCGATACCACCGCGCCCTTCGGCTTCAGTTGGGACACCACTGCACAGGCAGACGGCGCGACTTCCCTGGTCGCTTACGCCTATGACGCTGCAGGCAACAAGGGCATCTCCAGCAACGTATCGGTCACGGTGGACAATATCCCCGACATAGCCGACACCCTTGCACCCACCGTGCGGATCAGTAATCCGGTCAATGGTGCCAAGGTGATCGGTACCAACATCACCATCAACATCAGCGCGTCCGACAATGTCGGCGTGACCAAGACCACCTGCGCGGTCGATGGTCAGGTGCTGGGCATCAGCAGCAGCGCAACGCTGAAATGCACCTGGAATATCAAGAAAGTCGCGGCAGGCATCCATAACATCAGCGCCACCGCTGAGGATGCAGCGGGCAACAAGTCCACCACGTCCATCCAGGTCACCAAATAACAACTTTTTTACTCTAGGCTGGTGACGGAATACCAACGATCCCCGGTGTTCCGCGATGATCTGAGCCAAGCCCGTTCCAGTAAGGAACGGGCTTTTTTTACCCTGAAACCCTACCCCGCGACCCGCGCCAGTGCGGTCTCGATCACCTCGACTCCCGCGCCACGCCGGCAGGCCTGTTCGCTCAGGGTGCGGCGCCAGGCCCGCGCGCCGGGCACACCCTGAAACAGGCCCAGGATATGCCGGGTCATGCTGTGCAGCAGCGTTCCCTGGCCCAGTTGCCGTTCCACATAGGGCAGAAACGCCTCGATCACCTGTCGCCGGCTCAATAGCGGCGTTGCATCACCAAACAGGCGCACATCGACCTCCGCCAGAAGGTAGGGATTTTCATAGGCGGCGCGGCCGATCATCACGCCATCGACCCACGCCAGTTGTTCGGCCACCTGATCCAGACCGGTCAGGCCACCGTTGAGAATGATCGTCAGGTCGGGAAAATCCCGCTTGAGCTGATGCGCCACGTCATAGCGCAGGGGCGGAATCTCGCGGTTCTCGCGCGGACTCAAGCCCTGCAGCCAGGCCTTGCGCGCATGGATGATGAATACCGCGCAACCGCCGGCCGCAACCCGGCCAATGAAATCGACCAGTTCCGCATAGGAATCGCGCTCATCGATGCCGATGCGGGTCTTGACCGTGACCGGAACCGCCACCGCCGCGCACATTGCCGCCACACAATCGGCCACCAGATCCGGCTCGGCCATCAGGCACGCCCCAAAACGCCCCGATTGCACCCGATCGCTCGGACAGCCGACATTCAGATTCACCTCGTCATAACCAAATTCCACGGCAGTACGCGCACAGCGCGCCAGATCAGCAGGATCACTGCCGCCCAGTTGCAGAGCCAACGGATGCTCAGCCGGATCATAGGCCAGCAGCCAATCGCGATCACCGCGCAGCACCGCTCCGCTCGTGACCATCTCGGTGTACAACAGCGTGTGCCGACTCAGCAGGCGCAGGAAGTACCGGCAGTGCCGGTCGGTCCAGTCGAGCATCGGTGCAACTGACAGGCGCCACGGACTGAATGCCGCGGAATTCTCTACATTTTTCAAACTCTCTCCTGTGTATCTCGATCATTGGTACATCTGAACATTTAAAACAGAATTGCAGTATGCCGACCGACAGCGCGGGGAAGACGTCAACGATGCAACACGAATTCCCGGAGACGGCAGCGCAAGCCGCATACCTGTCATCAAAGGATGCCGCGCAAAGCGACGAACGGGTTACTCGGACCTTCTGACTTTTCTCAACCCGCTCCACGGTTCCCCAATTCGCCTGGCTCTGGATGACCATGTTGGTCATGCACCGGGTACCTTCCCGTTCCCACGGGCGCACCCGGTCACGGCTGACGCTGCTATCATCCGGGAAGGCTTCGCGGTCCAGCAACTGCATCCGCCGCATGAACCGATCGGTCTTGCCCTGAATCGCCCCAGTTCCAGGCCAACGTTGAGCGGTTCGATGTTGAGCTTGGCGCCTAATTGTCGGAGGAGCTGGGTCTTGCCGCTGCGGCTGGAACCCACCAGCAGGATCAACGTGCTGTTGAGATCACCGATTTCACCGATGAGACGTTCGAGTTTGGCGATCAATGGCGGCCACCGCCTGCTGAGCTCCAGCGGGGCCGCAGCGATGCGCTATTGAGTGGATATGCGTCATCGTTCACTCGAACAGACTGGACTGCTTGACGATGTAGCCCACTGGCTTCTTCTGCTTCTCAATCACGCCTTCGTCGATGAGACGCTGCAACCATGCCTTGGCCTGCGCGTTGGACACGTCCAGTACAGCGGCAATCTCGGCGTCTTTCATCGGGGCCTTCAGCAGTTGTTGCTTGATCACTTTCCGGACAGCCGCAAACAGCGTGTCCGCAGGTGTTGATGCCGTTGTCGCCATCGAGCCGGCTGCTTCGGGGTTGGCATCAGCCGCCAGCAAAAGCGATGAGGCTGGTTCAGGCGCCGGATTAACGGGTTCTTCACTCGGTGCAGAGACCGGTTGCTGCGCTGGCTCGGTCGGCGCTTCGATGGCCGGTGGCGTCTCCTGAATTGCTGGTAGCGTAGGCAAGATGTCAGACGGCCCGTCTCTGGAAAACAGCGCAAGGCCTGACTGCGGAGAGGGCGCCGGAGTAGGCGCAGCAACCTCGAACACATCTCCAAACGCCTCAACATCTTGCGGATTTGGCCAGGGGATTGCGCCCTTTCCGAGCAGCGCGTCAAGACCAGCAGAGGGATCGCCTGTCGATCGAACGTACACCGGCACGAATTTCAGTTTGTCGAGTTGCTCTGTCGCGCCGGCCCAGGTACCGCCTTTGTTGCGATCGGAGCTGACCACCAGGGATGCATCGGCCAATGCGTAGATCAGCTTGTTGCGCTGCATGGCGTTGCCGACGTTGAACCCCGCGCTCGGGTCGTAGGGCGAAATCAGCACCAATTGACCATCAAGCAGCAGGTTGCGGTGCTCGCGATTCATGGCTGTATTTTCCAGACTATCCGCCAGCACGCCACTAGCCTTGCCACCCGCTTCGAGCGCACCGCGCATGGCGGCCTGGTCGATGCCCTTGGCACCACCCGATACGAGCGTCCTTCCAGCCCGAGCAGCCAATCGGCCAACGGCCATCGTGTAGTCGATCAACGAATCGTCCACATGACGAGAGCCGACCACGGCGAGGCCGCCCGATTCCAGCAAGCCCGTGTCGCCGCAGCCGTAGATGACGGCCGGGGCGTCTTCGCGCAGGCGCGCCTTCAGGCGGCGCGGATATGCGGCATCGGCGCGGCTGACCACCCAAATGGCGCGCGCTTGCCAGCGTTCGATGACTTGGCTCAAGAGGAATCCACGACCAAGCAAGCGCTGCAGCCTGGACTCGTCGATCACCGGCTGGCAAGCATGCAGCAGATCGGCCGCATCGGTCGATACGAAGTCCGCAGGCTGGCGTTGGATCTCGCGCAGGTGGCGGGCAAGACGCTTGTATTCGCCTGGCGACAGCAGATCCGGGGAAGGCGTGCCGCGTCCAGCGATCAGCGGCGCCGTCAGCAGCAGAATCGCCTGGGTGTTGGGGGATAGGGCAGGCATCATTCGTCGTGTCCCGTTTGTGCAAGCGCCAGGGGGTGAACATCGCCGCTGCCGTTCTTGCGCAGCAGCCACGCGGCCACGGTCAGCGTCCAGCGCGAGTCCACCATGTCATCGACCAGAATCACTGGCCCGTGGGGCATCGGCTGACCGTTGAGTGCCAGAGAGCCGTCGATGTTGCGTGCCTGCTGTGTGCTGTTTGCCATCGTTTTCTGTTCGGGCCTGTCGTCAGTTTTCGCGATGACCCTATGAAACGGCAAACCCAGAGCTGTAGCCAGGCGCTTCGCAAAGTTGGGGACGAGATCGGGATGACGCAGCGAGGGCACACAGGTCACCCAGGTCGGTTTGGGCTGGGGGTTCCATTCGCGAATCATCTTCACGCACGCCCCAACCAGGTCGTCGGCAAACTTGCCGTCGTGATACTTGCCTCGCCGGACCAGGCCGCCCCACCCAGCGTCACCCCAGACGCAAAGGGCCTTGCCGGGCTGCGACTGATGCCCAGGCGCAAGGAAGCCTTTGACGCCGTATTGAGGCATGCCCCCATCAGGCCACTTCTTGCGGGGTTCGATGGGCAGGCTGGTGCGGCGCAGGAATTCGATAGCAGCCTGAACCCCTGCCTCATCTACATCCGTTGGCAACGGGGGCAGCGCAGGCCGGGTGACAACGCTTGGATCACCGTCGAGCGCGCGGATAAGGAAGCCCATGTGATCACCAAAGGGCAGACTGACGTAGTCCTGCATCTGTTGATGTTCGTCACGCCGCAGGGCCGTGAGTCGTTCTGCCCGCGTCCAGAATTCATCGCTCAACGTAGCGGCTGAGAGCTGCCACTTGCTGCCATCTAGGGCGATGGGAGACGGAGCCTCAAGGGAGAGAAGGTCAAGCGTCTTTTCGATGCGAATCTTGCTCACATTGACTCGACTGAGAAGCTCTGGCACCGACAGCCCCTTTTCCTCGTCTTCGAGTGCCCCCAGAACGCTGGCGACCTCCTGGCGTGTCGGGAACGCGCTTCGGATGAACCAGTCGGTGATGTTCAACTCTTCTTGACCGCTGAGCAGCACGCCGTAGGCGGACTCCAGCGCACGTCCTGCGCGTCCCACTTGCTGGTAGTAGGCGACGACCGAGCCCGGCATCTGGTAGTGGATGACGAAGGCTAGATCGGGCTTGTCATAGCCCATGCCCAACGCCGTCGTTGCGACCAGTGCCTTGACTTCATTGTTGAGCAGCGCCTGCTCTAAGGCTTCCCTGCGGTCGCCAGCTTTGCCAGAGTACGCCTCGACATTGAAGCCCTTGGTCTTGAGCCAGTCGGCAACTTGGTTAGCGTCTCGCACCGTCAGCGTATAGATGATGCCGTGGCCTTTCAGTGTTGCCAGCTGCTCTGCCAGCCAGGCAAGGCGCTCGGCCTGACTGGGCAAGCGTATCGTTTGCAGGGAAAGTGATGTCCGATTCAAGTCGCCTCGCGAGACGTCCAACTTCGGACCGAGCACGGTAGCAAGGTCCTCCATCACGCGATTGTTTGCCGTTGCTGTGGTAGCGAGCAGTCGCAGATTCGGCGGCAGTGTTTTGACGATCCGCTCCAGCAGGCGATAGTGAGGTCGGAAGTCGTGTCCCCAGTCGGAGATGCAGTGCGCTTCGTCGATGACCAGCATTGAGATCTGTGCCGCGATGCCGGCTAGTACCTGCGTGCGGAAGCGCTCGTTAGCCAAGCGCTCGGGCGAGATCAAAAGAATATCGATCTCGCCACGGGCAAGCTTGGCTTCTACCTGGGTCCAACTGGAAAAATTGTCGGAGTTGAGCGTGGCGGCGCGAACACCCATGCGCTCTGCCGCGGCGATCTGGTTGCGCATCAGCGCCAGCAGTGGGGAGATCAGCAGCGCCGGTCCGCTGCCGGCCTCGCGCAGCAGTTTTGTTGCAATGAAGTAAACGAAGCTCTTGCCCCAACCTGTTTTTTGAACGACCAACAGGCGACCACGTCCATCAACGATGTGGCGAATCGCATCTTCCTGGCCTTCGCGGAAGGTGGCATCGGCGCAGCTACAGCCGATCCTAAGCAACTCCAATGCACGTTTTGGGTTATAGCTCATGTCGAAAATATCCACTTTAGTATTTGGATGAATCGCACTGCTCTTCATGGACATCACGCAATGCCGAACAAAGGTCAACATCGAACACGCCTGCGTCGAGTACCTTGCGCGGCATCGATACTGAGATTGCCGTAGCTGCGGCCCTCGCAGTGTGCTGCAATCCCAAGACGACACCATCTTGACCGGCATTTTGAGGTTTCCGACGAAGCGCAGCCCACCCTGTCAGCGACGCAATTTGGACGAGTAGCAGGCCTGGACCGAGGACAACTGGAACAAGATGCGTAAGCCCAGCACAGCGAGTGCTGCAGAAGCGCTACAACACAATAGCAGAGATGAAAAAGGCCGTTGATAGCAGGCAATCGAGCATGGGCGCGACAGCCCGCAAACGACGATTCAGCATGAAGGGATGCACCGCACCGCCCCGTCGTCACCGGCAACAGGGCGGATATGAGCTTGTGGATGAAAATTCAGTTGGAGTCAGCGGTGGACCGGGCCGGAGCGAAGGACTCATTAAAGAATTGCCGCATCGCCGCCCAGGAGCGTTGATCAGCCTTGGCGTTGTAGGCCGCGCCCTTGCTGTTATCGCTGCCATTAGCAGGATTGGTAAAGCCATGCACCGCACCGCCATAGGCAATCAGTTGCCAATCCACACCCGCCGCGCGCATCTCGTCCTCAAAGGCCGCCACCTGCGCCGCCGGCACATAGGGATCATCAGCGCCGTGCAAGGCCAGCACCTTGGCGCGAATCCGCTTGGTATCCTGCACCTTCGGGGTATCCAGCCCCCCGTGGAAACTGACCACACCAGCCAGATCGGCACCGCTGCGCGCCAGCTCCAGCACCGCCGTGCCGCCGAAACAGTAGCCGATGGCGACCACCTGCAGCGGATCGACACCAGCCTGTGCCTTGAGCGCTTCCAGCCCGGCTGCGGTACGCACCCGCAGCAACGCCCGGTCACTCTTGTATTGCGTGGACAGCGCCTTGGCCTCGGCGACATCGGCAGCCACCTTGCCATCACCATAAATATCCGCGGCCAGCGCTACATAGCCCAGCTCAGCCAGTTGCTCGGCGCGGCGCTTGGCATAGTCATTCAGGCCCATCCATTCATGCACCACCAGCACCCCTGGCAACGGACCCTTGACCTCAGCGGGCCGGGCCAGATAGCCCACCAGGCGGGTGTCGCCCTGGCGATATTCAACGGCACGGGTTTCAATAGCAGCGGCCTGGACCAGCACCGGCATCCACAGGACCAGCAGTGATAACACGAAGCGAACCATCAGGAGTCCTCCCACGGTGGTTTAACGCCCGGCTTGGGCTCTGCTGTAGACCGTGGCACGGTGGCATCGGGTTCCCGGCGCGAAGAGGATTCCATCAGCGCAGCGCCTGCACCACCTCGCGCACCAGTGGCGGACCGCGATAGATGAAGCCGGTATAAATCTGCACCAGACTGGCACCGGCGGCGAGCTTGGCCGCAGCATCGGCACCGCTCATGATCCCGCCCGCAGCAATGATCGGCACCTGGCCCTCAAGAAGAGCCGCCAGTTGTCGCACCACTGCTGTCGAGCGCTCCAGCAGCGGCGCGCCACTCAAACCGCCAGCCTGCTCGGCATGGGCCAGACCCTCGACACCGGCACGGGAAAAGGTGGTATTGGTCGCGATCACGCCATCGATGCCGTGCTGGCGCAGCGCCTGCCCGACTGCTGGCAGGTCGGCATCGCCCAGGTCCGGGGCAATCTTGACCACCAGCGGTACATAGCGGCCAAACTCCGCCGCCAGCCGGCCCTGCTCAGTCTTCAGGCTGCTCAGCAACTGTTCCAGCGCCGCACCGTACTGCAAATCGCGCAGGCCAACGGTATTGGGCGAGGAAATATTGACGGTCACATAGCTGGCCCAGGCATAGACCTTGCGCAGACCAATCAAGTAGTCCTCGGTAGCACGCTCGACCGGTGTATCGGCGTTCTTGCCAATGTTGATACCCAGCACGCCCTGAAACCTGGCCTGCCGCACCTGCTCGACCAGATAGTCGACGCCCTTGTTGTTAAACCCCATGCGGTTGATCAGGGCCTGGGCCTGCGGCAGGCGGAACAGGCGCGGCTTGGGGTTGCCCGGCTGCGGACGCGGCGTGACCGTGCCGATCTCGACAAAGCCAAAGCCCAGCGCCGACCAGGCGTTGATACATTCGCCATTTTTATCCAGGCCGGCCGCCAACCCAACCGGATTGGGAAAATCCAGACCCATCACCCGACGCGGCGCCGCCGGTACACAGGCTGCCCCCAGCCAGCGCAGCGGTTGCCGGGGCGCTGTGCCCATCAGGGTCAGTGTCCAGTCATGGGCAGTTTCAGGATCGAGCTTGAACAGCAAAGAGCGAAGTAGTGGATAAAACGCATCGAGCATGGCAGCCCCCTGGTAAAACCGCATTTAGAACAGAAAGTAAGAATTAGAAACAAAAAAAGTGCGCTGCATCCCCAGCACTCATGCCGGCAAGCCATGCCCCCGGCTCGGGTTCGGACAAATACCTCTTTTCGTCACAACCAAAAGACGCCAACGAATACTGCATCATTAAAGTGATACTTTTGCTGATTCCAGTCATATTCCAGCCTGAATTTCGGGCCGCTATTTTGGCGTATTTTTCGCCTTTTGGGGCCTGTCAGAGGCTTTGAAAGGTGATTTTTTACAAATAATGTGACGCTAACCTAGACAATATCATGGATTCTGTAGATACTTTCATCATCACTATTTGGGTCCTGAGTCTTATTTGTGGTACTAAAAACCCATAATTCGTAATGGAATTAATGGAGCGTTCTAGAATCCACTTATTTTCAAGATGATATGCCCGGATTGCTGCGCACGATCCCGCCATGGCCAGGCTATCGCGAACGCTCAGATTAAGACACTCGTTAGAGTAAGCGGACGGTATCACGCAGCCAAATCAGCCAACCGGTCGGTGGCATTGCAGCGATCTGAATCACGGGACAGGATCCGTGCGATTCAGAATAAAACGTCGCGGAAGATGACTGCTGCTCCAGCACGCTCTTCCGCTTGGTCTGTCCAGGCAGGACAGACCACCAGGATCAACAGGATTGCCGGTCATCACGGGCTCGCAGCGATCCAAAGACAGGGTTATGGGTAGGTTGCCATGCGTAAACTATTAATTCTGAGTACTGGAGCCGTCGACGACGCATTGCTCCAAAAAATCGGATCGGCCGACTGGGAAATCTATTCCGCCCAGGAATCGGGATCGGCCCGTCTGTTGATGACCGAGCACAACTTCGAAGTCGGCCTGGTGGTGGTGCTTAGCTGCGAATCCGAGCGGGCTGTGCAGTGGCTGGTGGATCTGGTCATGGCGCGGCGCAAGATGCAGTGGGTGATGGTACTGCCCCGCCCCGGCGTTGATCGCAAGCTGCTCTCGAACATCATCACCGAGCACTGCTACGACTATCACACCCTGCCGGTCGATCCCCAGCGCCTGCTCGCGACCCTCGGCCACGCCTACGGGATGGCCATCCTGACCGAAAACACCTTGCGCCAGCAGCGCGAGATCGAGTCGCAATACGGCCTGATCGGCAACAGTCCGGTGATGCAGACCCTGTTTCGCGGCATCCAGAAAGCCGCTGAAGTGGATGTGCCGATCCTGATCACTGGCGAAAGCGGCACCGGTAAGGAGCGCACCGCCCGCGCTATCCATGAGCATTCCGGCCGGGCCGCTGCACCCATGGTGTCCATGAACTGCGCGGCGCTGCCAACCAATCTGCTGCAGTCGGAACTGTTCGGTCATGAAAAAGGCGCCTTCTCCGGCGCCAGCGACCGCCATATCGGTCTGATCGAATCAGCCGATGGCGGCACCCTGTTTCTGGATGAAATCAGCGATCTATCGCCGGAAATGCAGGGCAATCTGCTGCGCTTCCTGGAAGAAAAGAAGATCCGCCGCCTGGGGGGCACCAAGCCGATTCCTGCCAATGTCCGGGTGATCGCCGCGACCCATGGCAATCTGGAACAGGCGGTGCGTGAAGGCCGTTTCCGCGAGGATCTTTATTACCGGGTCAATGTCCTGCATCTGCGCACGCCGCCACTGCGCGATCGCAAAAACGATGTCGAACTGCTCGCCCGTCACTTCTTCACCCGCTTCGCCGCCGAGACCCGCACCTCGGCCAAGGGCTTCAGTCGTGACGCCCTGGAGGTGATCAGCCGCCATGAGTGGCCCGGCAATGTCCGTGAACTGATGAACCGGGTGCGCCGCGCGGTCCTGCTCTGCGAAGGGCCGTATATCGCTCCCAACGATCTGGAACTGGAACGGCGCACGGTCGGGCGGGGCTTCGTGACCCTGGATGAGGCGCGTATGGCCGCCGATCGCGAAGCCATTCAGGCGACGCTGTTGCGCACCCGTTTCAATATCGCCCGGGCTGCGCAGGAACTGGGCGTGTCGCGCATGACCCTGTATCGCCTGATGGAGAAATACGACATTCGGCGGGACAACACCTGAGCAGCGCCACGCGGCCTGGATCAATCGGTCCAGGTCGCACGACACCACTGTCCCGGACTATCGCGTGCGAACCACGACCAGAAGTCAGCGATTGACCTGCTCTGCAACGTCGCGTGGAGAAGGGAGATACGTCAGGGGAAACGGCACTGTAACGGATGGCGCTCCCTAGGGGTTTCGAACCCCTGTTCCCGCCGTGAGAGGGCGGTGTCCTAGGCCACTAGACGAAGGGAGCAGAACGGACTGACATCGTCGAAGGAAAGCCGTATTATACGCACGCCTCCGGATCATACAAGAGCTTGTGAACGTTCCTTGGAACCCAGCACCCCTCTTCAACCGCTTATCATCCCGCGCCCCGAGCACACGCTGTCGCGTGCCCAGATCAGCCCTGCCGCCCTGAAAGTGCTCTATCGGCTTCACGAGGCCGGCTATCGTGCCTGCCTGGTGGGCGGTGGCGTGCGCGATCTGCTGCTCGGTCGCGAGCCCAAGGACTTTGATATCGCCACCGACGCCCGCCCCGAACAGGTCCATAAGCTGTTCCGCAACGCCCGGCTGATTGGCCGCCGCTTTCGGTTGGCTCATGTCCAGTTCGGCACCGAGATTATCGAAGTGGCCACCTTTCGCGCCCACGGCACCGATAGCGAGGATGGCGATGGCGCGGTAGTCGAGCAGGCTGAGGATGGGCGTATCCTCAGCGACAACGTCTACGGCAGCATTGAAGAGGATGCCTGGCGGCGCGATTTCACGCTCAATGCCCTGTACTACGATATTGCCAATTTTGCGGTGCTCGATTACGTCAGCGGCCTTACCGATCTGCGTGCCGGCCTGATCCGCCTGATCGGCGATCCACTGCAGCGCTACCGCGAGGATCCGGTGCGGATGTTGCGCGCGGTACGCTTTGCCGCCAAGCTCGGTTTCCGCCTCGATCCAGCCACTGAGGCGCCGCTGCCGCGTTTTGGCCACCTGCTGGAAAAGATTCCGCCGGCGCGGCTGTTTGAGGAAGTGCTCAAGCTGTTCCTCGGCGGCTGCGCCCTGCAAAGCTTCGAACTGCTGCGCCATTACCGGCTGTTCGGCTGGCTGTTCCCGGCCACCGAGCGCTGCCTGAGCCACCAGCAGCAGCACTATCCCAAGACCCTGCTGGTACGCACCCTGGCCAGTACCGACGAGCGCCTGGCCGCTGGCCTGTCCACCCACCCGGCGTTCCTGTTCGCGGCGCTGCTGTGGGAGCCGCTGCGCGAGCGCTGGCACCGGCTCGAAGACGAGGGCCTGGACAGCAGCGAGGCGCTGCAGGCAGCCGCAGATGCGGTGATCCAGGCACAGCTACGCCACACTGCCCTGCCACGCCGCTACAGCCTGCCCATGCGGGAAATCTGGGAGATGCAGCCGCGCCTGGCCGCCATCACCGGCAAGCGCCCGTTGCGGCTGCTGAGCCATCCGCGCTTTCGCGCCGGTTACGACTTCCTGCTGCTGCGGGCCGAGGCTGATGAGCAAGCGGCGGAACTGGCCCGCTGGTGGACCGGCTTTCTGGCTCTGGACGATACCGGACGTGCCATCGCCACCCAGCCACCAGCCAAGGGTCCCGCTGCGAGCAAGAGCAAATCACGCCGCCGGCGCAAGGCTCGCGCCAGCGCAGCGGATGCCACGCCGCCGGCTGAATCCTGAGTGCGCCCTGCCCACATGCACCCGCTGCGCGCCTATATCGGCATTGGCAGCAATCTGGATGATCCGCCAGCCCAGGTGCGCGCTGCCCTGCAGGCACTGGCCGCACTGCCTGAAAGCCAGCTGAGCGCCTGTTCGCCGCTGTACCGCAGTGCTCCGGTCGGCGGCCCGCCCGGTCAGCCCGACTATCTCAACGCCGTTGCCGCGCTCGATACCCGGCTGTCCGCTGATCAACTGCTGCGGGCACTGCAGGCCATCGAAGCCGCGCAGGGCCGCGTCCGTGAGCTGCGCTGGGGACCGCGCACCCTGGATCTGGATCTGCTGCTCTATGCCGACCTGGTCCGCGATGATGCCTGGCTGACCCTGCCGCACCCGCGCCTGCAGGAGCGGGCCTTTGTTCTGTATCCCCTGCACGACATCGCCCCCGGTCTGGAACTGCCCGGAGGCGGAATGTTGAGTAAATTACTCCTAAAATGCCCGCCTCAGGGCCTGGAACGTCTGGACAGCCCCGCTGCAGCGGGTACGATAAAGTCGCCCGTTCCAACCCCATAACCACGACCTCCCCCGAATCCGCCGCCGCCATCCCCCTGCGTCACTGGCGCGGCCGTAGCTAGAGCACGCCATGTACCTGGAACCGTCAAACCGAAAGCCGATTACCTTGACCACTCTGGCGAAAATGAAGCGCGAGCAGCACAAGTTCGCGGTTCTGACCGCCTATGACGCCAGCTTTGCGGCGCTGATCGATGCCGCCGGAGTCGAAGTCATCCTGGTGGGTGATTCTCTGGGCATGGTGGTACAAGGTCAGCCCACCACCGTACCGGTCACCGTCGAGGACATGATTTATCACACCCGCATGGTGGCACGCGGCTGCAGCACGGCGCTGCTGATGGCCGACATGCCCTTTGCCAGCTATGCCACGCCCGAACAGGCGCTGCGCAATGCCGCCCGGCTGATGCAGGAAGGCGGCGCCCAGGTGGTGAAGCTGGAGGGCGGCGCCTGGCTGGCCGAGACCGTGCGCCTACTCAGCCGCAACGGTATTCCGGTCTGCGTGCATCTGGGCCTGCTGCCGCAGTCGGTGCACAAGCTCGGCGGCTACCGGGTGCAGGGCCGCGAGGAACCCGCCGCCCGGCAGATCATCGACGAGGCGCTGCTGCTGCAGGAGGCCGGTGCCGATCTGGCGCTGGTGGAATGCATTCCGGCGGAACTGGGCGCGCGACTGACCGAGGCGCTGGCGATTCCGCTGATCGGCATTGGCGCCGGCGCGGGCTGCGATGCGCAGGTCCTGGTCAGCTATGACATGCTCAACATCACCGCCGGGCGCCGCCCGAAATTTTCCAAGAACTTCCTGACCGGTCAGGACAGCCTGCAGGCGGCCGTCGCCGAATATGTGCGCGCCGTCAAGAGCGGCGAATTTCCCGGTCCTGAACATTGCATCGCCTGATGGCCGAGGAACACCCCATGCAAATCGTCCACAGCATTGCCGAACTGCGCGCCCAGGTCACGGCCTGGAAACGGGCGGGTGAACGGGTCGCCTTCGTGCCGACCATGGGTAACCTGCACCGTGGGCACCTGCAGCTCGTAGCGCGCGCCCGTGAACTGGCACCGCGCACCGTGGCCAGTATTTTCGTGAACCCGCTGCAATTCGGCCCCAATGAAGACTATGCCGGTTATCCACGCACCCTGGACGAGGATAGCTGCCATCTGGCCGCCGCCGGGCTGGACCTGCTGTTCGCGCCCAGCGTTGCCGAGATGTATCCGCGCCCGCTGGCGACCATGACCCAGGTCATGGTGCCGGAACTGCCGACGGTGTTGTGCGGCGCCAGCCGGCTGGGCCATTTCGATGGCGTGACCACCGTGGTCAGCAAGCTGTTCAATATGGTGCAGCCAGACCTGGCAGTGTTCGGCGAAAAGGACTGGCAGCAACTGGTGGTCATTCGCCGCATGGTCGCCGATCTTGATATGCCGGTGGACATCGTGGGCGTGCCGACGGTGCGTGAGGCCGATGGGTTGGCGCTGAGTTCGCGTAACGGCTATCTGAGTGCCGAGCAGCGGGCAATCGCGCCGACTCTGCACGCGACCCTGCACGCGACGGCACAGCGGCTGCGCGCCGGTGAACGCGATTATGCGGCGCTGGAAACGCAGGCCCAGGCCGATCTGGCGGTGGCTGGATTCCAGCCGGATTATTTTGAGATTCGCCGGCCCGATGATCTGTGCCGGCCCGGCGGCGCAGAAACCGAGCTGCGCATTTTCGCCGCCGCCCGACTGGGCCGGGCACGGCTGATCGACAATCTGCCGGTGCATCTCGACCCGCGCTGAGGCGCAAGCGGCAGCGATCAGATGCCGTGGACTTCGGTCCATAGGCGCAACTGCTCCAGCACCGTCAGCGCACTGCGCCCGATTTCCGTGATCGCATAGGCCACGGCAATCGGGCGCGTGCTCAGTACCTCGCGGCTGACCAATCCCTGCGTTTCCATCTCCTTAAGCCGCTGATCAATCATTTTCCGGCTGGCACCGCCCATCTGTCGCGCCAGATCATTAAAGCGCACCGGCCCCTCGCGCAGGTGCCAGAGAATCGATCCCTTCCACTTGCCGCCCAGCACGCGCATGCCACGCTCAATCGGACAGGGCTCCTGGCAGGATCGCGCGCCACGCACCGGATCCTTGCCGTCTACTGCAACTGCATTGGTATTCATCGCCTGTACTGCTCTCACAAGGTTACCAAAAGACTACTGGTTGATATTAGTAACTACCTGGTTCACTATCAAGATTAATTACTCCTTGAACCTGCCCTGATTGCGAAAAAGGATCTCCTGCCATGCCGAATCTTTTCACGCCGCTGCAGGCCGGTGCGCTGACTCTGGCCAACCGCATCCTAATGGCGCCGCTCACCCGCTGCCGCGCCGAGGAGGGTCATGTACCCGGTACGCTGATGGCCGAATACTATGCTCAGCGTGCCAGTGCCGGCCTGATCATTGCCGAGGCCACCATGGCCATGGAAGGTCATTCCGCATTCTGGAAGGAACCGGGCATCTATTCCGACGCGCAGGTTGCCGGCTGGAAGAAGGTCACCGATGCCGTGCATGCCGCCGGTGGCCGCATCGCGCTGCAGATCTGGCACGGTGGCCGCGCCTGCCATCCGCTGCTGAACGGGGGTCGCCAGCCGGTTGCGCCGAGCGCCATCGCCATTGCTAATGACGAGGTGCATACCCCCGAGGGCAAGCAGCCCTACACCGTGCCGCGCGAGCTGCGCGACGATGAGTTGCCGGGCATTGTTGCCGGCTTCGCCCACGCCGCCGCTCAAGCCAAGGCAGCCGGTTTCGATGGCGTCGAGGTGCACGGCGCCAACGGTTACCTGCTGGATGAATTCCTGCGTGATGGCGCCAATCGACGCAGCGGGCCTTATGGCGGTCCGGTGGAAAATCGCGCCCGGCTGCTGCTGGAAGTACTCGATGCGGTGTGCGAGGTGTGGGGCAATGAGCGGGTGGGCCTGCGCATTTCGCCGCTGAACAGCTTCAACAGCATGATCGACAGCGATCCGGTCGGGCTGGCGAGCTGGCTGGCGCGGCGGCTCAACGAGTATCACCTGGCCTACCTGCATCTGATGCGTGGCGACTTTTTCAGCCAGCAGCAGGGCGACGTGCTGACGCCGGTGCGGGAACAGTACACGGGCGTGTTGATCGGCAACATGGGCTATAGCGCCGATGAGGCATCGGCGGCGATTGCAGCCGGCCAGCTCGATGCGGTCGCTTTTGGCACCGCGTTCCTAGCCAACCCGGACCTGCCGGAACGAATCCGCGCGCAGGCACCGCTGAACGCGCCCGATCCGGCGACCTTCTACTGCCCGGGACCGGCCGGTTATACCGATTATCCGTTCTGGAGCGGTCGCGCGAGCACCTAGGAAACGGACGGCGACGCCCGGCCGGAACTGGCGCTAGCCGCACCGGCCGGAACTGACTATCACCCGAGCAGCAAAAAAGCCCGTGTTCGCACGGGCTTTTGTCATTTCCGGCGGGCCGGAAGAACGGTGGTTTGGCGCCCCGAACAGGAATTGAACCTGTGACCTCACCCTTAGGAGGGGTGCGCTCTATCCAACTGAGCTACCGGGGCAGCAAGGGCCCCTAAGAATAGCCGATCGCATCCAGGCGGAACAGGGGACGGCAGCGCTACCCGGCGGGTTTGGCAAGCGGTTGCGCTTCTGCCGCCGATAGGCCCGGCGACGATCAGAGCCTGGATATTCATGGTTTTTTTGATTCAAGCCGCGCCAGCAGGCAGGAAACTGAATCCGTCCAGCCAGAATTCCCGGCGAACCTGATCGGCCCAAGTCATTTCGACCACGCGCACTCGGCCGCGATGATCGGCAAGCAGCGCCGCCGATGAACGGGTCCCGTAACCCGGCGCATCGATGAACAGCGGCGACAGCCAGCGCTCCCATTCCAGCGGCACGCCGGTCGCGGGCAAGGTAGCATCCGGTGCCGGTGTGCGGTCGGTCAGCAGTTGCAGCAGCCGTTCCGGCATCGGATCCACCTCGTGCGCCAGCAGGCCCTGCAAGGCTGCCCGACCGCGCGCCAGCTTCGGCCAGGGCGTATCCAGCAGGTGATTGCTCAACCCATAAATGCCGGGTGCCAGTGCCCGCGGCGCATCCCCCTGATTGCTGTAGTAATACAGTCCGGTCGCATCGCCGAGCAGCAGGTTAAAACCGTTATAGGCCGCCGCGTGCGGCAACAGCGCATCGAGATAGGCGCGCGCCGACTGCGTGCCGCGCAGGTAATCGCTGACCAGCTGGCCGCGCGAAGGTGCGTCGGGCTGGTGCGACCGCGGATCGCGATAGTTGGTCAACGCTGCAAAACGGCCGCCATGGCCGAGCCCCATCCAGGTGCCACCTTCCTGGAGATCACGCCCGGCCAGAACATCCGGTGCATCAGCCCAGAACGCCAGAGGCGCCGTTGGACGGGTATGAAATTCATCGCGATTGGCGGCCACCAGCAGCGGCCAGCGTGGATGATAGCGATAAGCAACCAGGATCAGGCACATGGGCACGGGTCAGGGGCAGGGCACGCCCCTAGTCGTCATAGGTTTTGAGCACGCCCATCAACATGGCCATGCGGATGAGTTGCGACAGGGTTTCCGCTTCCATTTTCTGCATCACCTTGGCGCGATGCACTTCCACGGTCTTGCGACTGAGGTTCAGGCTGTCGGCGATCTGCCTGTTGGACAGGCCCTCGGCCACCTGCTTGAGCACTTCCTGCTCGCGCGGCGTCAGGGTCTCGAAACGCCGCTGGATGATCCGTCGTCGCGCCCGCGCCCGCCGCCGCACCGCGTCCTCAGCCAAGGCATTATGCACGCAGTCGAGCAGCACCTGATCGTTAAAGGGCTTCTCGATGAAATCCATCGCACCCTGCTTCATCACCGTGACGGCCGTGGCCACGTTGCCATGCTGCGTCACGATAATGACCGGCAGATTGATACCTTTCTCAGCCAGTACCTGCAGTGCGCTCAACTCGCCCCAGCCCGGAGTGAGAATATCCAGCAGCAGACAACCAGGCTGCCGGGGCTGATACGCATTGAGAAAGGCATCCAGATCAGCCAAGGCGCAGACCTGCAAGCCCACCGATTCCAGCAGGGTGCACACTGTGTCGCGCAGCGCCGGGTCGCTATCAACGATATAAACCAGCATCGGTTTGGATGTAGTCATTAGAGTGCTCTTCGCGATCCCACACGCCCATGTCACGCCCCGCCATCGCCACTGGTTCCCCGATATGCGGACGCTGCCTGCGTCGTCTTTTACCCCTCACAGGAGTAAACTGCGCCTCCATTATTGGTCGGGCCAACACCCCGGCTCCACCCCGGCTCCACCACGGCTCCGGACTGTGCCTATCGCCGGGATCATGTATCGGCAGCCCATCAGCCGGCACACGTCGCGGGCTTCACATGAATGGCACCCGGCGCACTGCTCTGTCACACCCAGGACAAGACCATAAAGTTCATGTTTTAGAAGTATAGAAAAAGCAGCATATACCCGTCGAGAATGGCTGCTTTTTTTGCCATGTAAAAAACACCCGTACTCGGAGAACCACCACCATGACCGCGACCGTCCCTGCCGAAGATGCCCTGGTCCTGCGTCAGGATGAGGCTGGCGTTGCCACGCTCACCCTCAACCGCCCCAAGCAATACAACGCGCTCTCGCGGGCCATGCTTGGTGCGCTGCTGACCGCCCTGGATGCCGTCGCCACCGATCCGGCAATCCGGGTCGTGGTGATCGCCGGTAACGGTCCGGCATTCTGCGCCGGCCATGACCTGAAGGAAATCCGCGCTCAGGATGAGCGTGCCTTTCACCAGGCGCTGTTTGCCCAGTGCGGGCAGCTGATGCTGACCATTAACCGCCTGCCGCAGCCGGTGATCGCCCGGGTGCAGGGCATTGCCACTGCGGCCGGCTGCCAACTGGTGGCGGCCTGCGATCTGGCGGTAGCCGCTGAGAATGCCCGCTTCGCCACTTCGGGGATCAACGTCGGCCTGTTCTGTTCGACGCCCGGTGTGGCCCTGAGCCGCAACCTGAGCCGCAAGCAGGCTTTGGAGCTGCTGCTCACCGGCGATTTCATCGACGCGCCGACCGCATTGCGCTGGGGTCTGGTCAACCGGGTGGTGCCGCTGGAGCAACTGGATAGCGCCACCCGGCACTTGGCCGATGCCATCGCCAGCAAATCACCGCTGGCGATCCGCATGGGCAAGGCGCTGTTCTATGAGCAACTGGAGCTGAACCTGGCCGATGCCTATGCCTGTGCCAGCGAGACCATGGCCTGCAATCTCGACAGCGAAGATGCCCGCGAGGGTATCGATGCCTTCATCACCAAGCGCAAGCCGCAATGGAAAGGATGCTGAGCCTGCGCCCTATCACGTCGTCTCATCCCACATAAAAACAGGAGCACCGTTTCGTCATGAGTGAAAACCAGCAAAATCCCTACGAAATCGGTCTGGAGAAGAATGCCGCCAACTTTGTCCCGCTGAGCCCGCTGACCTTCATTGAGCGCGCAGCGATGGTCTATCCTGATCACACCGCTGTGGTGCACGGCCCGGTGCGGCGCACGTGGGCGCAGACCTATGCCCGCTGCCGGCGACTGGCCTCGGCGCTGCGTCAGCGCGGCATCGGTCTGGGTGATACGGTGGCCGCGATGCTGCCGAACATTTCGGAAATGTTCGAAATGCACTTTGGCGTACCGATGTCCGGCGCGGTGCTCAACACCTTGAATGTGCGTCTGGACGCCGAAACCATCGCCTTCATGCTGCAGCATGGCGAGGCCAAGGTGCTGATCACTGACCGCGAATTCTCCGAGGTGGTCGAAAAGGCGCTGCAACTGCTGCCGCAACGGCCCCTGGTGATCGATGTCGATGACCCGACCTATGAAGGCGGTCGGCTGCTCGGCGATCTGGACTATGAAACCTTCATCGCGGCTGGTGATCCCGAGTTTGCCTGGCAGGGTCCGGCCGATGAGTGGCAGGCGATTGCCCTGAACTACACCTCCGGCACCACCGGCAATCCCAAGGGCGTGGTCTATCACCATCGTGGCGCCTACCTGAATGCAGTGTGCAACGCGGTGGTGTGGAACATGGGTCTGCACCCGGTGTACCTGTGGACCCTGCCGATGTTCCATTGCAACGGCTGGTGCTTCCCGTGGACCCTGGCAGTGACTACCGGTACCTGCGTCTGTCTGCGTCATGTGCGCGCCGACATGATTTTCGATCTGATCCGCAGCGAGAAAGTCAGCCACTTCTGTGGCGCGCCGATCGTGCTGAACATGCTCAAGAACGCACCCGCGACCATGAAGGCCGATATCAATCATCCAGTCAAGGTGATGACTGCGGGTGCGGCGCCGCCAGCAGCGGTGATCGAGGGCATGGAGCGGATGGATTTCAACGTGACCCACGTCTATGGCCTGACCGAGACCTATGGCCCGGCGGTGGTCTGCGCCTGGCACGATCACTGGAACGAGCTGAGTCTGGAAGAGCGCGCGGCGCTCAAGTCACGCCAGGGCGTGCGCTATCCGATGCTCGAAGGGCTGATGGTCGCCCATCCGAAGACCCTGGAGCCGGTGCCGCAGGATGGTGAAACCATCGGTGAGATCTTCATGCGCGGCAACAACGTCATGAAGGGCTATCTGAAGAACACCGCCGCCAGCGACGAGGCGTTCGAGGGGGGCTGGTTCCACAGCGGCGACCTGGCGGTATGGCACGAGGATGGCTATATCGACATCAAGGACCGCTCCAAGGACATCATCATCTCCGGTGGCGAGAACATTTCCACCATCGAGGTCGAGGATGTGCTCTACCGGCATCCGGCGGTCATGGAAGTGGCGGTCGTAGCGCGGCCTGATGAGAAGTGGGGCGAAACACCCTGCGCCTTCGTGACCCTCAAGCCGGACATGGAAGATACCACCGAGGAACAGATCATCGAGTTCTGCCGCAGCCATCTGGCGCGCTTCAAGGTGCCCCGGAATGTGGTCTTTGGGCCGCTGCCCAAGACCTCGACCGGCAAGATGCAGAAGTTCATCCTGCGCGAGCGGGCCAAGGCGCTGTAATTGCCCTGCCCCACCCTTCCCGCGTCATTGGGAAGGGTATTTCGCTTGTGTCCGGCCATATCGGATAACAGGCCGGCCTGTGAAAAAAGCCCCTTTCCGCCTGGGAAAGGGGCTTTTTCATGGATCAATCAACCGTTGTGCCGCCGGGCGATGCACCCGGCGACGTGAACGGGTTTAGTGCGTCTCGACCGCGCGGCGCACTTCCTCCAGCGAGTTCGGATCGTCCAGAGTGGACAGATCGCCCGGATCACGACCCTCGGCCAGCGCCTGGATCGAACGCCGCAGCAGCTTACCGGAGCGGGTCTTGGGCAGGGCGGTGACGAAGTGGATCTTGTGCGGCTTGGCCACCGGGCCGAGCAGTTCCTGCACCTTGTTGATCACTTCCTTCTCCAGCCGTTCCTCGGCGCCGGCCTCGTTGATCAGGGTCGGATCCTTGAGGCGGCAGAAGCCCACCGGCACCTGACCCTTGAGCTTGTCGGCGACACCGATCACCGCTACTTCCGCGACCGCCGGATGGGCCTGTACCGCCTCTTCGATCTCGCGCGTGCCAAGACGATGGCCAGCGACGTTGATCACGTCGTCGGTGCGGCCGAGAATGAAGTAGTAGCCATCCTCATCGCGCACCGCCCAGTCGGACGAGCTATAGAGCAGATCCTTGAAGCTGGAGAAGTAGCTCTTGACGAAGCGTTTGTCGTCGCCCCACACCGTGGACAGGTTGCCCGGCGGCAGTGGCGGCACTACGACCAACACGCCCTTCTCATTGGCCTCAGTATCCTGACCGGTGGACTCGTTGATGACGCGGATGTTGTAGCCGTAGTTGGGGAAGCCCGGCGAACCAAAGCGGTTCGGCTTCAGGTCCACCGCCGGCAAATAGGTGAGCATCGCCCAGCCGGTTTCGGTCTGCCAGTAGTGATCGACCACTGGAATCTGCAGCGCGTCGGTGATCCAGCGCGAGGTCGGCTCATCAAGCGGTTCGCCAGCCAGGAACAGATAGCGCAGGCAGGACAGGTCGTACATCTTCATGTACTTGGGATCCTGCGACTTGAGCACCCGCACCGCAGTCGGCGAGGAGAACATCGAGCGCACCTGATAATCCTGGACGATCTTCCACCAGATGCCTGCGTCGGGCCGGGTCGGCAGACCCTCGTAGACGATGGTGGTCGAGCCGTTGATCAGCGGCCCGTAGACGATGTAGGAATGGCCAACCACCCAGCCGATGTCGGAGGTGGTGAACATCGATTCGCCCGGCTTGAGCGCGTACAGATACTTCATGGTCGAGGCCAGCGCCACGGTGTAGCCACCGGTGTCGCGCTGCACGCCCTTGGGAATGCCGGTGGTGCCCGAGGTGTAGAGAATGTAGCTGGGCTCGTTGGATTCCAGCCAGACCACCGGCACCTCGGCATCCATGTACTGGGCGCGCAGGGTGGCGTAGTCGAGGTCGCGGCCCTCCGTGATCGGCATGCCCTGGGCCAGGCCACGGTTGACGATGATCACCTTCTCCGGCGGACACTTGGCCAGGCTGCAGGATTCATCGACCAGATGCTTGTAGGGCACCGGCTTGCCGTTGCGCATGCCGGCATCAGCGGTGATCATCAGCTTGGGCTTGGCATCGTCGATGCGCACCGCCAGGTTGTAGGCGGCAAAACCGCCAAACACCACCGAGTGGATCGCGCCCAGCCGGACGCAGGCCAGCATCGCGAACAGGGCTTCGGCGATCATCGGCATGTAGATGATCACCCGATCGCCCTTCTGCAAGCCCTGCGCCTGCATCACTGCGGCGAAGCGGTTCACTTCGCGGTACAGTTCGGCATAGGTGTAGGTCAGGGTTTCCTCGGTCTCGGTCGAGATATAGATCACGGCCGGCTGATCGGCGCGTTCGGCGAGGTGACGGTCGACGGCGTTGTAGCAGAGGTTGGTTTCACCACCTACAAACCACTGCCGAAACGGCGGATTGTCATACTCCAGCACTTGCTGTGGCGGCTTGTTCCAGTAAATCAGCTTGGCTTGCTCACCCCAGAAGCCATTCGGGTCTTCAATCGACCAGCGATGGAATTCTTCGTAACTGCTCATGCGGGTCCTCCGGCTCAGCGGTTTGAAATGGCGGCTTATGATCGTTGCGGGCATCGTCGCGAGACTGGTGAAGCGTTGAACATGCAGCGACTGACCCGGCAGCGCGCGCCGGCCGCCCCCGCCGCGTAGGGAGGACGGCGGGCGCGAACCTGCTCTACTTGAGAAGTTCGGCGATGCTGGCGCGTTCTTCGCGCAGCTCCTGCTCGGTGGCCAGCATCTTCTCACGGCTGTACTCGTCAACCGGCAGACCCTGGACGATCTCGTAGTCACCGTTCTTGCAGACGCACGGATAAGAGTAGATCACGCCTTCGCCAATGCCGTAGGAACCATCGGCCGGCACGGCCATGCTGACCCAGTCACCTTCCGCAGTGCCCAGCGCCCAGTCACGCATGTGGTCGATCGCCGAGGAGGCCGCCGAAGCCGCCGAGGAGGCGCCACGGGCCTTGATGATCGCCGCACCGCGCTGCTGCACGTCGGGGATGAAGGTGCCACGGTACCAGTCCTGATCGACCAGCGCGGTCGCCGCCTGGCCCTTGACGGTGCACTGGCTGAGGTCCGGGTACTGGGTCGAGGAGTGATTGCCCCAGATGGTCATCTTCTTGATGTCGTTGACATGGCTGCCGGTCTTTTCGGCCAGCTGGCTCAGGGCGCGGTTGTGATCCAGCCGGGTCATGGCGTGGAACTGGCGCGGGCTGAGAGAAGGCGCGCTGGCAGCGGCGATCAGGGCGTTGGTGTTGGCCGGGTTGCCGACCACCAGCACGCGCACGTCGCGGGCGGCGTAGTCATTGATCGCCTTGCCCTGCGGCCCAAAGATGGCGCCGTTGGCCGTCAGCAGATCCTTGCGCTCCATGCCGGGGCCGCGCGGACGGGCGCCGACCAGCATGGCGAAGTTGGCATCGGTGAAGGCAGTCTTCAGATCGTCGGTAGCGATCACGCCGGCCAGCAGCGGGAACGCGCAGTCATTCAATTCCATCACCACGCCCTGCAGAGCCTGCAGCGCCGGGGTGATTTCCAAGAGCTGCAGGATCACCGGCTGATCGGGACCCAGCATGCTGCCCGAGGCGATCCGGAAGGCCATGGCATAGCCGATGTTGCCAGCGGCACCGGTGATCACGACGCGGACGGGTTGTTTCATGCTTATGCTCCTTTGACGTTGGTGATAACACACGAGAGTGGTAGAGAAAACTCCGGCCCGCCAAACAGGGCGCGGCACCGAAGCGTTGTACAAGGAAGATAGGTACGCAAACACGCGGCGGCGGGCACAACCCCCGACCGAGGGACACGTGCAAGACTGAGTGGCAACATGCGGCTGATGGTGGTTGCGCGAGCGTTGAAAATCGCCATGTTCCGGGGTGACACCTAGGCCACGAACCCGACGGCAAACGGTGATTCGGAGAACCGATCCACCGGCCGGCGCCGCGGCGACGGGTCTTGTTTTATAATGACACGCGGCCCAGTAGCCGCCTGTTTAATGTAGTCCAAAATAGTAACGTAGATCGCCGCGTTTTGAAATGAAAGCCTTTTCACCCAGCATGCCCACCGCCCGTGCGGGCCTTGCCTATGAGTGCCTTCCATGAGCTCTTCCCTCCTTCGCGGCGCCGGCTATCTGATAAGCGGCCTGCGCTCACTGAACCGCGCCGAGCTGCGCGGTTTCGTGCTCGCTCCTCTGTTGATCAACACTCTGCTGTTTAGCGCCGGCATCTGGTGGAGCAGCAACCAGTTCGCGCGTCTTGACCAGATCGTGCAGGGCTGGCTGCCGGCCTGGCTGGCCTGGCTGCACGGCCTGTTGTGGCTGATCTTCATCCTCGGCGCGCTGGTGGTGGTGTTCTACACCTTCACCGTGGTGGCGAATCTGATCGGCGCGCCGTTCAACAGTCTGCTGGCCGAGCGGGTGGCACGGCTGGAGGCACCTCAGACCGCCCCGCCACCGGTTGCACCGATCGACTGGAAGGCGCTGCTGCTCAGCCCGCTGGCGGAACTGAACAAGCTGCTGTATTTCGTCGGCTGGATGGTTCCGCTGCTGCTGCTGTCTTTCGTGCCGGTGCTGAATATCGCCACACCACTGCTGTGGGCCCTGTTCAGCGCCTGGATGCTGGCCTTGGAATATGCTGATTATTCGCTGGGCAATCGCGGTCTGACGCCACGCCAGCAGCGCCGGCTGCTGCGCCAGCATTGGCCGCTGGCGCTGGGCTTTGGTGGCATGACCCTGCTGCTCACCCTGGTGCCGTTGCTGAATTTCCTGGTGATGCCGGCGGCGGTGATTGGCGCGACCCTGCTGTGGACCCGGGAAGTGCCGGGCGGTGGCTGAAGCCGTCGTGCGCCTGCTCTACACCGCCCTGCTCTATCTGCTGCTGCCGCTGGCGCTGCTGCGGCTGTACTGGCGTGGCCGGCGCGATGCGGGGCATCGGCAGCGCTGGCGTGAGCGGCTGGGCTGGATTGCACCGCTGCCACCGGGCAGTTTGTGGATTCACGCGGTTTCGGTCGGCGAGGTACGCGCCGCGCTGCCGCTGATCGAAGCCCTGCTGCAGCGCTATCCCGACCAGCCCGTGTTGGTGACCACCACCACGCTGACCGGCTCGCGGCAGGTGCATGCGGCGCTGGGGGAGCGGGTGCAGCACGTCTACGCGCCCTATGATCTGCCCGGAGCGGTGGCGCGCTTCCTGCGCCGGGCCCGGCCACGGCAGGCGATCATTATGGAAACCGAGCTGTGGCCCAACCTGCTGCGGCAGTGCGCCCGCGCCGGCATTCCGGTGCTCATTGCCAATGCCCGGCTTTCAGAACGTTCGGCACGCGGTTATGCGCGGATTCGCCGCCTGAGCGCCGCCCTGCTGCGTGATGTGACCTTGATCGCCGCACAGGCCGAAGCCGATGCCGCGCGCTTTCGGGCACTCGGCGCGCCCCGGGTCCAGGTCACCGGCAACCTCAAGTACGACCTGCAATTACCTGCCGATCTGCCGCAACGGGGTCAGGCGCTGCGCGGCGCGCTGTTGGGCGGACCGCGGCCGGTGTGGATTGCCGCCAGCACCCATGCCGGCGAAGATGAGCCGGTTCTGGATGCCTTCGCTACGCTGCGCGCTCAATGGCCGGAGCTGCTACTGCTGCTGGTGCCGCGTCACCCGGAGCGCTTCGATCATGTGGCGGCGCTGTGCCAGCAACGCGGTTTCCGCGTGATCCGGCGCAGCGAACAGCGCCCCTGCGCAGCAGATACAGCGGTGTTTCTCGGCGACAGCATGGGTGAACTGCTGCTGTTCTATGCCGCCGCTGATCTGGCCTTCGTCGGTGGCAGCCTGGTGCCGACCGGCGGCCATAATGTGCTGGAGCCGGCGCTGCTCGGGCTGCCGGTGCTGTTTGGGCCGCATATGTTCAATTTCAGCGAAGCCGGGGCGCGACTTTTGGCGGGACAGGCCGCCTGGCAGATCGCCGATGCGGCGGAACTGGCAGCACGGGTGGCGCGACTGCTGGCCGATCCTGAGCAGGCGCGGCACTGTGGCCAGCGCGGCCGCGACCTGGTCGAACAGCAGCGCGGTGTGCTGGCAAGGCTGCTGCACTGCATCGACACACTGCGCTGAATCACCCGCCCGGTTTGGCAAGGCTTTCCAGCACGCCGCGGATCATGCTCAGCGCCAGCTCCTGTTTGCTCAGGAACACGGTTACCGCGCACTCCTTGCCGAGCAGGATTGCCTCCTCCTCGCTGTGGGCGCGCACCAGGATTTTGATTGCCGGATTGAGCAGGCGGGCGATTTCGATCATCCGCCGCGCACGCGCTGTATCCGGCGTCGCAATCACCAGCAGCGCGGCCCGCGCCACATGCGCCTGAATCAGCACGGCAGGCGTCGTCGCATCGCCGACCACGGCATGGACGCCGCCTTCACGCAGTTGCGCCACCCGGTCGCGATTCTGCTCAGCCACCACCATCCGCAGGCCCTGCGCCGCCAGCGCCGCGCCAATGCGCTGACCGACGCGGCCATAGCCGACCAGCAGCACATGGCCGGTCACCTGGCCAGATTCGACTGTCATCGGCAGTTCCGCGAGCGGATCGGCCGCGCGTTCCAGTTCACGGGCCAGCCGGGACCGGGCGCGAATCCAGGCTTGCACCGGTTCAATCAGACGAAACAGCAGCGGATTAAGGGCAATCGACAGGATAGCCCCGGCCAGGATCAGGTTCTGCCCCTCACGCGGCAGAATGCCCAGCGTCACCCCCAAGCCAGCGAGGATGAACGAGAATTCACCAATCTGCGCCAGACTGGCCGCGACGGTGAGCGCCGTATTCAGCGGATAGCGCAGCACCAGCACCAGCAGGAACGCGGCCAGTGACTTGCCGATGATGATAATCGCGATCACCGCCAAGACCTGTAGCGGCTGCTGCAGCACTACCCAGGGATCGAACAGCATGCCCACCGACACGAAGAACAGCACCGAAAACGCATCCCGCAGCGGCAATGACTCCTGCGCCGCGCGATGGCTCAGCGGCGACTCACGCAACACCATGCCCGCGAAGAACGCCCCCAGCGCAAACGAGACCCCGAACAGTTCCGCCGAACCGTAGGCGATGCCCACCGCCGCCGCAACCACGGCCAGCGTGAACAGCTCGCGGGAACCGGTGCCGGCCACCTGCCAAAGCAGCCAGGGCAGGATACGCCGCCCGACGAACAGCATCAGCGCGATGAACAGCGAGATCCAGCCGAGGGTTATCAGCAGTACCCCGGCCAGATGACCCGAAGCATCGGGATCCGCCGGTGTACCCCCCTTCAGCCAGTCTGACAGCGGCGGCAATACCACCAGCACCAGCACCATCGCCAGATCCTCGACCACCAGCCAGCCGACCGCGATCTGACCATTCACCGTCTGCAGGATGCCCCTCTGTTCCAACGCCCGCAGCAGCACCACCGTACTGGCCACCGACAGCGCCAACCCCAGCACCAGCCCGGCGCCGAAACTCCAGCCCCAGCCCAGGGCGACGCCCAGACCAAGCACGGTCGCCACGCCCATCTGGGCAATCGCGCCCGGCAGGGCAATGCGGCGCACCGCCAGCAGATCATCGAGCGAAAAATGCAGGCCAACGCCAAACATCAGCAGCATGATGCCGATTTCGGCCAACTGGCCGGACAGCTCGACATCCGCGACGAAGCCGGGCGTAGCTGGGCCGATCAGCACGCCGGCCATCAGATAGCCGACCAGCGCCGGCAACTTCAGGCGCGCGGCGATCAGCCCCATGATCAGGGCCAGGCCCAGGCTGACGGCAATCGTGGTAATCAGGGTGATGCTATGCGGCATGTTCAGTAGCGCTCGCTGCTCCGCAACCCGAACCCGTCTACTGACCGGTCTCGCCGATCACCCGGCTGGCAGCCAGCAGCATGACCTTGGACAGACGACCGCGCTGGTCGGCACTCAGTTTGTCCTTGTTGGCCAGCATCAGACCACGGGTGCAGATCGTATCCACGGCAGTGTCAAAACCCCATTTCTTCTCGGCCACGGTCACGCTCTCAAAGCTGTACACCGCGCTGCCATCGGGCAAGGTATCGTTCAGATCCCAATCCTTGACCGGCACCAGGCGAAAATCCTTGGGATTGTCCAGCACCACCTGCATTTCAGTGGACTTGGCCATCGGTTTTTGCACCACCATCACCGCCTGAACCTCGCTGGTCTTGCCCGCGTTCTTGATCTGCAGCAGCGCCTCAGCGCCATCGACAAAGGCCGGCGCGGTGTTCTTGAACGCCGGCTCCAGTACGGTCATGTATTGCCAGGTTACTGCCACGCCGCTGTTGGGCGATTGCACCGCAATCAGCCGGCCCTTGGACGGTGCCTGCAAGTCAGTGTCGCTGTGAATGTCACTGTCCTTGCCGGTGACGATGAACACGCATTCCTTGCCAATCTCGCCGAGCGTAATCAGCTTGCCGGCGAAATCAGGATGCTCCTTGAGATAGGCTTTCAGGGCGTCGGCCTGGGTCAAGCCCACGCTCACCGGACTTTTGGCATCATCCAGGCGGGTGAGGTTTTCGACCGAACCGGCACTGGTCAGCACCTGCACCGCCTGATCCTGTTCAGCCAGCACGCTTTTCAGGCGCTCGCCAATGGTGTTGTAGCCACCACCGCTCTTGCCGGTGCTGATCACGATTGGCCCATCAGCGGCGACTGGACCGGCACTCAGACTCAGGCCAGTGGCGAGGAGAAACAGACAGGGCAGGGACGGCTTGGCAAGCATGGCAAGGACTCCTGGGAATGATGGCAAACCGGGTCGGCGACCCGTAGTTCAGTACAGTTTAGGCAGGCCAGGTGGGCGCGTCTTGAAACGCTTGTAGGCCCACAGGTACTGATCCGGCAGGCTGCGCACCGCTGCTTCCACGCCCCGGTTCAGCGCCGCGACCGAATCTTCCAGCGTCGCCGCCATGCTCACCTCGGGCAGTTCACGCAGATGCAGCGCGTAACCCCGGCCACGCGGCAGGCGTTCCGCCCAGGTCAGGAACACCGGCGCGCCAGTCTTAAGCGCCAGCCGCGACACCAGAGTCATGGTACTGGCGGCGATGCCAAAAAACGGTGCGAATACACCGCCCTCTTCGCCGGGATCCTGATCGGGCAGAATGCCGAGCACCTCGCCCTGACGCAGCGCCGTCAGCAAACTGCGCACGCCGCGGGCATCAGTAGCAACCACCTGACCACCGAGGCGGCCACGGCCCTGGATGCTCAGCGCATCCAGCCCCAGGCGACTGGGCCGGTAGAGAATGGTCAGTGGATGGCGACTGGAGTAGTACAGTCCGGCCATTTCCCAGGCGCCCAGATGCGGCGTGAGCAGGATCGCGCCGCGCCGCGCGCGCACCGCCGCAGCCAAGGCCTCCTCGCCAGCCACAGGACCCCGGACCAGAGCCAGCACCCGCGCGCCCGGCCACAGCCACAGCGGTCCCAGCTCCAGAAACAGCTTGCCGGTCTCGATCAGGTTACGACGCAGCAGCGCCGCCCGGGCTGCCTGTGGCCACTCGGCAAAGGCCAGGCCCAGATTACGCTCAGCTACGCGCCGCGCGTCATTGGGCAAGCGCCACAGCAGCCAGCCCAGCGCCGCACCCAGGGCATGATTCAGCAGCAGCGGCAGCCCTGCCGCCAGACGCAGCAGACTCTTGATCAGCGTGGCGCGGTTCATGGTCAGCGCCGCTGTTCAGGTGCCACGGTCACGCAACAGCGCCTGCGCCACCAGCACCATGCTCAGGGTAACACCGAGCATCAGGGTGCACAGCGCGTTGATCTCCGGGGTCACACCCAGGCGCACCATGGAATAAATCTTCAGCGGCAAAATTTCAAAGTTCGGCCCGGTGACAAAGAAACTGACCATCACATCATCCATCGACAGGGTGAAACTCAGCAGCCAGCCCGCCAGCACCGCCGGCGCCAGCATCGGCAACAGCACCCGGCGAAAGGTCTGGAATTCACTGGCACCGAGATCCTTGGCGGCCTCGATCAAATGGCGGTCGAAACCGCTGATGCGGCTGAGCACACTCACCACCACGAACGGAATGTTGAAGGTGACATGGGCCAGCAACAGCGTCCAGAAGCCCAGCGGCAGGCTCAGGCTGGTGAACAGGATCAACAGCGCGATGCCCATGACGATATCCGGGGTCAGCATCAGCACGAAAACCAGACCATTGAGCAGCGTCTTGCCAAAGAAGCGGTAGCGATACAGCGCCACCGCGGCCATGGTGCCGATGACGGTCGCCACCGTTGCCGACAGCGTAGCAATCAGCGCCGAATTCAGGGCTACCTGCCACAGATCCGGATCATCCAGCAGCGCCTGATACCAGTCCCAGGTCAGGCCGCGCCATTCCAGCGAGTATTTGGAGTCGTTGAAGGAATAGACCACCAGCACCAGGATCGGCAGATACAGGAAGCCGTAAATCAGCAGCAGGTAGGCGATGCGCGCGGCGCGCTTCACGCTCATAGCAGCGCTCCCCGGTTGGCGCGCCGCGAGCTCTGGTAATAGGCCCACAGCAGCAGCGCCATCAGCCCGGTCAGCATGGCACTGGCTGCGGACCCAAACGGCCAGTCGCGCGCCGCCAGGAACTGGTCGCGAATCAGATTGCCCACCAGCATGGTCTTGGCGCCACCGAGCAGATCGGCGACGTAGAACATGCCCAGCGCCGGCAGAAAGGTCAACATGGCGCCGGCGATGATGCCCGGCAGGGTCAGCGGGATGATGACGCGGCGGAAGATCATCACCCGGCCGGCGCCCAGATCATGGGCCGCTTCGATCAGGCGCCGGTCGAGCTTTTCCAGCGCCGCGTACAGCGGCAAGATCATGAACGGTAGCAGCGCGTAGCACATGCCGGCAATCACCGCCGGCGTGGTGTAAAGCAGTTCCAGCGGTTCGCTGATCCAGCCCAGACCCAACAGCAGCTGATTGATCAGGCCGTTAGTCTTGAGCAGGATCACCATGGCATAGGTACGCACCAGCGAGCTGGTCCAGAACGGAATGATCACCAGCAGCAATAACAGGGCCCGCCGGCGCGCCGGTACCTGCGCCAGCAGATAAGCGAAGGGATAGCCGATCAGCAGGCACAACATCGTGGTCAGCGCCGCCAGATACAGCGAATCCAGCAGCACGCTTAGATACAGCGGATCGAACAGCCGGCGATAGCTGGCCAGGCTGAAGGCGAAGGCGAAGAACTGATCCTGGCCGCGTTCCAGAACACTAGCGACCAGCACCATGGCGTTAGGCAACAGGGCAAACAGCGCCAGCCAGGTCCAGATCGTGCCCACGGCCACCCATTTGAACGGTTCCCTAGTCTTCATGGGGCAGGATCACCTCCCAGTCATGCACCCAGTCAACGAATACCCGCTCGCCGGACTGAAAATCCAGGTTGATAATGGCCTGATCGTCCTCGTTGAAAAACTGTGTGGTCGACAGCCGGTCACCATTGTCGAGGCGAATGATCAGATCGACGGTGCTGCCCTTGTACACCACATCTTCGACCGCAGCGGGAAACAGGGTCGCCCGTTCCTCATCGCTGCCCTCGTGCTCGCGCCAGATGCGCAGATCCTCGGGGCGAATCAGGATGTTGACCCGGTCACCGCTGGCAAAGACGAGTTTCGACTTCAGCCGCGCAATCCGCTCATGCACGCAGATGTCGTAATAGGGCGGATCGACCGCCACCACCCGTCCGAACAGGGTATTGATTTCACCGACGAAGCGAGCAACAAACAGGTTCTCCGGTGCTTCGTAGATCTGCCGTGGAGTACCAAGCTGTTCGATGCGACCGGCGTTCATCACGGCCACCCGGTCGGACATGGAGAGCGCCTCTTCCTGATCGTGGGTAACGAAAATGAAGGTGATACCCAGGCGGCGCTGCAACTGCTTGAGCTCAATCTGCATCGCCTTGCGCAGCTTGTAATCCAGGGCGCTCAGTGGTTCGTCGAGCAGCAACACCAGCGGCCGATTCACCACCGCACGGGCTATCGCCACCCGCTGCTGCTGGCCGCCGGACAGTTGGCCGGGACGACGGGCGCTGTAGTCCTCCAGCTTGACCATGCGCAGCGCCTCCAGCACCCGCTCCTGCAAATCGGCGCCACGCACCCCCTGCAGGCGCGGCCCAAAGGCGACGTTCTCAAACACGGTCAGGTGCGGAAACAGGGCATAGCTTTGAAACACGGTATTGATATGGCGCTGCTCGGGCGGCAGGGCACGCATATCGCGGCCAGCGATCAGAATCTCGCCGCTATCGGCCTGCTCGAAGCCGGCCAGCAGGCGCAGAATCGTAGTTTTGCCACATCCCGACGGCCCCAGCAGCGTCAGGAATTCGCCGGCCCGGACCTGCAGGTTGATGTTGCGCAACACCGTATGGCGCTCGTAGGCCTTGCTGACGTTGCGCAGTTCGATGACTGCATCACTTTTCAAGCCCGGTTCTCCTTCCGCCGGGGCACCCGTCTAATCCAGTTCCGGGCCACGGCGTTCTGCATGCTGGGTTAATGTCACTGCACTGGTTAAACCACGCGTTGCCGCGGGCCGGCCGATGCGCCGCCCGCCTGAGCGATTCAGCGCGGTGATCGTGCGACCGGCATATAATACCGAAATTCAATTCAACACTTTTCGCCCGGAGCCAGAATCGCCATGCCCGCCTCTCACTCCAGGGATCTGCCGCAGTGTCTTGAACAGCTCAATCGGATCGGCATCGCCCTCTCCCGGGAACGCGATACGCCCAAGCTGATGGAAGTACTTCTTGAAACCGCGATAAGCCTGATCAGCGTGGATGGCGGCACCCTCTATCGTCTCGACGAGGATACCTGCGAGCTGCACTTTGTCGTGCTACAGAACCGGTCGCTGCAGCTGCGCATGGGCGGCGCCTCCGGCAACGCGATCCCCTTTCCACCGATCCCGCTCTATGACGCCGCCGGCCAGCCCAACACCAGCATGGTGGTCACCTATGCCGTGCTCCACGACACCACGGTGGTAATCGACGACGCCTATAGCGAGTCGCATTTTGACTTCTCCGGCACCCGCCGCTTCGACCAGCGCACCGGCTATCATTCGCACGCCTTCCTGACCGTACCCATGAAGGATCACACCGGACGGATCATCGGCGTGTTCCAGTTGATCAATGCCCTGGATCCGGACAGCGGTCAGTTGCGCCATTTTTCCGCCGCCGACCGGCAACTGGCCGAATCGCTCGCCTCGCAGGCCGCCATCGCCCTGACCAATCAGCGGCTGATTCTGCAGTTGCAGCAGTTGTTCGAGGGGCTGATCGAGATGATCAACATCGCCATCGATCACAAGTCAGCACACACCGGCGGGCACTGCCAGCGCGTGCCGGCATTGACCATGATGATCGCCGAGGCGGCGCGGAATTGTGCGCATGGCCCACTGGCCCAGTTCCAGCCCAGCGATGCCGAACTGTATGAAATCAAGATTGCCGGCCTGTTACATGACTGCGGCAAGATCGTCACCCCGGTTCACCTGGTGGATAAATCCACCAAGTTGGAAACCCTGTTCGATCGCATTCACCTGCTCGACACCCGTTTCGAGGTGCTCAAGCGCGATGCCGAAATCGCCTGGCTGCGTGAAACCCTGGCCGCCAGCGCGCGCGGCGACCACGCGGCATTGCCGGTGCTGGAACAGCGTTATCGCGACACCCTGGCAACCCTGGATGAGGAGCGCGAGCACCTGCGCCACTGCAATATCGGCGGTGAAACCCTGAACAGCGCCGCGCAGCAACGCATTGTGCAAATCGCCCGGCGGCGCTGGACCGGTCCCGACGGTCAGGAGCGCGACCTGCTCGACGCCGATGAGATCGCCAATCTGTGCATCGAGCGCGGCACGCTCAACCCGGAGGAACGCCGCATCATCGAGGAACATGTGGTCCTGACCTTACGCCTGCTGAATTCGCTGCCATGGCCGCGCAATCTGCGCAATGTGCCCGAATACGCCGCCTGTCACCACGAAAAGCTCGACGGCAGCGGTTACCATCGCGGCCTGGACGCCTCGAATCTACCGCTGCCGGCGCGCATCATCGGTTTGGCCGATATCTTCGAGGCGCTGACCGCTCGCGACCGGCCTTATAAACCGGGCAAACCGATCAGCGAAGTTCTGCAGATACTCGGGCAGATGGCGGAAAAGCGGCACATCGACCCGGACCTGTTTGATCTCTTTATCCGCAACGATCTATGGCTAGACTATGCCCGCCAGCATCTGCCACCGGAGCAAATCGATACCGTTGATCTGCGCCAGATTCCTGGCTACACCCCCTAGCGACAACCGCTGTCCTCCACTTGGCTGTTTTGCCAAAGGACATCCCTGCCATGCACATCCATAAAAGCGGACCCGCTCTGCTCGACATGCGCGAGCGCTTCAGGCAATTGCCTTTCCTGCAAAGCCTGGACGATACACACCTGCGGGAACTGCTCAACGCCAGCCGTCTACTCAGCTACGAGGTCGATGAACTGATCCTGCCGGAAGGCGGTTTCGGGGACCGCCTCTACATCCTGCTCAAGGGCCGGGTACGCGTAGTCAAATACAAGAGCGTAGTGGCCATGCTCACCCAGCCCGGTGATGTGTTTGGCGAGCTATCGGTGCTCGGCGACGAAACGCGTAGCGCTTCGGTGTTCGCGGCCGAGCCGGTCCTGTGCCTGGAATTCAGCCCGGTTTTCCTGCAAAAGCTGCCCGAGGCGGAACAGCCGGCCTGTTATGCGACTCTGTATCGATTTATCGCCCGGATCATTGCCGCGCGCCTGAAAACGACGACCACTGAACTGGCCATGGTCGGCCGCGAGCTGGAAGTGACCCGGCGCAAGCTCAGCGAGATGCGCCAGTCATCCGGACAGAATGTCTGGGATGACGAGCTCGGACAGGCCATTGATCAGTTGCGACGCACCAAGGAACGGCTGGCGCAGCTGGGACGTGATCCTGATCTGGCCTCGCCGCCCTGAATCCAATCTGGAGCTAACGTCATGCGCGCGCACCCTTTGCTGTCGATGCTTGCCGGACTGTTGCTGAGCATGCCGCTGGCGCTCGACGCCAAGCCCGGCACTGATGATTTTGAGGTGCCGTTGCAGATGGAGCGCAGCGCGCCCGTGCGTTCGGGCCGCGCAGCCAACCGGGTGCGCAGCCTCCAGGATGCTACTGTCGGCCAAACCGTTCTGCAGGCCCGCCGCGCCCAGGATGTGATTGCCGCCGCAGTCAGCAAACGTACCGCCGGCTGCCAGG
>OFSA01000007.1_pt1 | contig 38947 bp, 44 predicted proteins | sample 1543241 | NCBI WGS metagenome assembly OFSA01 (sample SAMN05442508, study PRJEB24371) | freshwater metagenome | isolation source: Freshwater Lake | place: Canada: Niagara | collected 2012-08-09 | reverse complement strand
TCAGCTGCCTTGTGATGCTCAAATGATTTCAGATATTCTCTCGCTTGCGCGATGATGGCAGGTGGAAGTCCCGCAAGTTTGGCTACATCGAGACCATAACTCTTGCTCGCTCATCCAGCGACAATCTTCTTGAGAAAGACAACTTCCTTGCTTGTTTCATACACACTCACTGAGTAATTATGGACTTGTGGGAAATGTTCTTCGAGTTCTATAAGTTCGTGATAGTGGGTTGCAATCAATGTTCTCGCTTTCACCGTAGTCGCTATATACTCAAGAATTGATCTCGTCAAAGCCAATCAGTCGTAGGTAGATGTTCAGCGTCCCAATTCATCAAAAATGATGAAACTTTGAGCACTCGCATTATTGATAATATTTGCGACTTCAATCATTTCAGTCATAAAGGTTGATTGATTTTTGGCGATCACGTCACCACTTCAGACACGAGCAAAAATTGCATCAACTAATCCTATCTCAGCCTGCTTTGCAGGTACAAATAATCCACAATGTGCCATAAGCACAATCAAAGCATTCTGCCTCAAATAAGTAGATTTACCACCCATATTTGGCCCAGTTATAATATGGATATAATCAGATTCTTCTTTGGTACTAATATTCAAATCATTTGGGATAAATTGCTGATCCAATGGCAAAAACTTCTCAATCACAGGATGTCTTCCTCACACAATATGTAATGTCCCATGAGTCAAAAAACTCGGTCTCACATATGATTTTCTAAATGCTAACAATGCCTGACTACTAAATACATCGAGTCGCGCCAATCCAGATGCGAAATCATTGAGTTCTTTGACAATCATCCCCATATGTTGTTGGAGATGGGCGATGCGAGAATATTCGAGTTTCATCAGTTGCATCTTAGCATCCAAGATCGCCCCCTGCAATCCATCGAGATACGGAGAGGTATATCTTTGTCATCCTTTGAGCGTATTTCTGCGCAAAAGTTGATATTTTTCACCAGCTTCAGGGAGACTAGCGAACTTGCGTTCAAATGTTTCTATGTCTTTGTTAGTAATTTCGATGAAATAACCTTGATTCAGAATATATTTGACTTTGATATTGTTTACTCACGAAAGGTTTGCTAATTCTTGTTGGTATTCGAGCAAGAGATTATCTGAATGAAACGCAGTCACTCTCAAACGGTCAATCTCACTATCTACGCCATCACGGATAAAATTAAGTTCATCATCGATATCATCGTCATCTTTGATCGTGTCACGAAGAATCTTAGCAAATTCTCTCACCTTGGCAGTCTCCTGCTCAGAAACTCAGATCATCTCTAATCCCTCTGCCACCGGCAACAATGGATCCAAAGCGATTTCCAGCGTTGATCTCAATTTCGCAAATCCAAGTGCAGAAAGTTTTTTATACAACAAAATACTCATAATCTTGGGAATATCTACGAGTTGTTTGAGTGTTGCATGAGTCGTTTCAGCTTCTTGATCATGATCGAGAAACCATTGAATATGTCCGAGTCTTTTTTCTAATTCTCTCTGATCATTGGTAGGGTGGAGGAGGATATGTTCCAAAAGTCTTGATCCACCAGCACTTGCAGTGCTATCGAGGATTCCAAAGAGACTATATTTATTGGATCATTCATAACTAGAACTCAAAAGTTCCAGGTTCTTGACAGTTACTTCATCCAGCAATACTCTATGATCGCTTCCTTCGTAGCTAATGCGTGAAATGTTGGTCAGATTTTTCTTTTGTGTGCTTTGAAGATATCCAAACAATAGAGCCAAAGCTGATCATCTTGCATGTTCGGCTGCCTTACCATAACTCGCTAAAGTTTGGACGCGACATTGTTCCATCAAGTATTCTTGAGGTCTATGAGGAATATCAGCCAAGGAAATTTGACAGGTGATACTACGATGAATCATAGCTATCAAGTCATCTTTCTGGGGAAACAAGCTATCCACTATGCATTCCACAGGTCTCAGCAAAACTATATGTTTCCCCAATTCTTCGATACTGTGAAAACTCTTTGTCCAGTATTCTCCGAGTGAGAAATCTCCCCACGCCAGATGAAAATTACCCTCACTATGTTCCAAAAGGGTCACCGCTACGATCGAAGTCGTCTGAGTTTTTCCTTCCTGAATAAACGTAGCTGGCGTGATAATTTGTGTCACTTCTCTTTCTACAAGTTTCCCTGCAACTGGTTCACTTATTTGTTCTGCGATAGCTACTTTGTAACCATGAGCAACAAGCTTAGGAATATATTTATCGATGCTATGATGCGGGATACCTGCCATCGGAATTGGGTCCTCAGCGTTTTTATTTTTACTGGTGATCAGCAAATCCAAAATCTTCGCAGCTATCTTAGCATCTTCGAAAAATGTCTCATAAAAATCTCCAATACGAAAAAACAGCAAACAATCTGGATGGTCTTTTTTGATATTTACATATTGTTGCATTGCAGGTGTATATTGGACTGTCATAGATAATATATAGGGCAAATGAAAAGACGTAGTATACCGATTCACTTTAGTATTTTGCTCTTTAATTACAAATAGAAAATCTGATTTTATATTTGACGATATTTCTTCTAATAAAGGCTTGACTTCTTTTTTCATATATGTATCAAAGTATCCGTAAACAAAAGTTATAAACATAAAAATTAATACGTATGAAAAAAATTTTTTTAGCACAAGGAATTGTTGTTGCCCAAAATTGGAAAGCAGCAGATGGCTCTTCAGTATCAGAGTTTGTAAAGGACTTAGTTCCCAACGGGGATGTTCTTGTTGTGCAAACACAAGATAAAATAAAGGTCTTTGGGAAAGATAGTGAAAATGTATTGCGGAGCAAATGCTTAGCTTTCGAAACACCAGAACAACTCCTGGAACCGGAATTACGATTAATCAGAGAATTCGGTAACGGATTTTCACTCTCTGAAGTACAATTGGAAAAAATTTCGGCTTAACAACATTTTTAGCTTTAGATAAAAGAGTCTCTCTGCAACACAGGAGACTTTTTTCTTTTTTAAGCAGAAGTCTAGAAATATAAGAAATAGGAGTTTTGATAGCTATTTTTTGTGTTTGACTTCGTTGATCAAATATATATAAAAAAGTGTAATAAAACCAAAAAATCTAATATTTCTATTATGGGTACAGAAGAAACACAAGACATGCTTAGAAAAGCAATTGACTCATTAGTGCCTTACGGCCATGCAACGATTACAGAAGAAGGAATTCATATTCCTTTCAATAGTTCATCAAGTGTATTACCTATCAAATATCCTTTTGATACTATAAAAGAAAGTCCCAGTGACTATCTTCCAGAATACGAAGGCATTTGTATGATAGGTGTTATAATGGTTGTTAATAAAACATTTGCACTAAATGTAGTCTTTAAACAAACAGAGGGTGAAAAACATCCTTACAAAATCCTTACAAATTAATGTTTAACCTCCCGGTGTAGAGTATATCTCTTACACTGGGATTTTTTATAAGCTCTTCTTGTATTTCATTGACAAATCACTACCTATATACGTATACATAAATTTTTTACCTTTCACCCGAGTTTTTTATGAATCTCGAGAAACTATTTGGAAGCAAAACCAAAGTAGATATCCTCAAATACCTATTGTTTAGAAGACAATGAATTTCTATGAGAGCATTGGAAAGTGAATTAGAATGGACTTTCCCAGCGATCAAAAAACAAGTAGATTCTCTCAATGAAGCCAAAGTTATCGATGTAAACAAGGATGGGCAAGGTCGAGCTATTTCAATTAAACCAGATTTCTTTGATAAAATAAGAGATATTTTTTTCTTTGGACTTAAACAGGAAATTATTTCTCGCTTTGAAACATATGGTTCTATGATTGATAAATATTATTTTGGGAAAAGATTCGGTATCAACCTAGAAATGGATCTTGTCGTAATTTACAAAAATGCAGAGAAGCCTCAAATAGATATGATAAAAGAAGAGATAAATAGTATTTTCAGATCATATTTTATAGAAATTGTTTATGTTGTATTTATGTCCGCTGAAGAACGAGATAAACGTGATAGAATGGCAGATAGATTTGTTATTCAAATTAAAACTACGCTTCAAAAATAGTCTTTAAAAAAATAAAATAAAAATGAAATATAGCCCTTATCAAGAATATTTTGTTCAACAAATTGCCGCATATACTATTCAGGCAGGTGAGATTTTATCCAAAGAAGTCGGTGAAACAAATCCTAAATATCATCGTTTAGTTGTTCCCAAAGGTCCTGATCTATATACATGACCATTAAAGGCTGCGTGATATCTTTTATTGGATCCACAAATTGATCATATAATTCTTGTTAATAAACAATTTAAATACCCAGATAATGTAACTGTATTTGAAGATACAGAAGGAATTGTTGCCTTCGGAAAAACAATTACAGTCCTTCCTATAAAAATTTCTCATGGACGCAAAACCAAAAAGGTAGATGAAGATGTTTTGATGCAATTAAATTTTTTAATTATGTTGAAACAAATTACAAAAGTCACAATACTCAATATTTGAGTTAATATGAATTTGTCTGAAGTAGCTAAAGAGATTAAAATAGCTACTAGAAGCAAAAAAATATGAATCATTTATTATGATACATGTTCTGAAAATATCAAGAGAGAAAAAGCTAGATCAATAGATGAAAAAGCTATGAGACAAATTCTCAAAAAAAAAGAAAGTGATATATTGCCAGTGTCTTGTCGATTAGCTAATGTATTTGTAAATACACTTTCAAAAACATCCCAACCAGAGTTAATTGGTTATGTAAATACCTGAGATTTTGGTTGAGATCAAACCAAGACGACAAGTTATGCATCTCTAATATGATAAAAATGTGAAAATTACATATTTTTAGCCAAAAATCTCTTGCAAAAGGGGGGTAAATTGCTAAAAGTTGATGGCTGTTTCTTTATACAATATTTTTTTTGTAATGATGAAATTTATTTATGACAGTTTGGATACTGTTAAAAAACTAAAACACCCAACTAAAAAGGATTTTATCAACATTACGATTTCTATTTTCGTGACAGTTCTAATCGCAGGACTTTTCTTCGTTTTTGCTGATACGGTTTTTGCAGGACTATATAAATGGTTTTATAGCGTTATGAAATAAAAACTATGCTAACAGAAGTAAACACAAATGAGATCAAAAGACAAATAGAGGATGTAAACTTCAGACGATATGTCTTGAGTGTTGTTGCTGGACAAGAAGAACTTGTTATTGAAAATTTGATTGAAAGAATTAAAAAACAAGAACTTCAAGATCAAGTAAATAACTATATGTCTCCAGTTGTAAGTGAATATTCACTCAAAAAAGGTGAAAAGATCACTAAAACTAGAAAGCTATATCCAGGATATGTATTCATCGAATCTAAGATGAATGATAAGATCCGATATGTTATTAGAAATACTCCAGGAGTAAGACTAATCGTAGGAGCTGAAACTCGTCCTATTCCATTAAGTCAAGAAGAATACGAAAATATAGTTAAGCAAGTTGAAAAATCACTCGAAAGAGCTGAACTTATTATTCCATTCAAAATGGGAGATGTGGTTCTTCTCAAGACAGGTGACTTTAAAGGTATGAAGGGAGTACTCAAAAATATAGATGAATCCAAATGAGTAGCTATTGTAAATATTGAGATGCTCTGAAGATTGACTCCTGTTGTGGTTGATATCGACAAGATTGAACTCATGAGCTAATGCTCACGGGTAGTAAAGACTTCGGTCTTTTGCTTCTCTACCTTTTTATTTGGTGGTATTCTCTATGCAACATCCCAAAGAAATGCAAGTAGTTAGATTCTCAATGTTAGTGTTGTTTTCAGCACTGATGGTAGTATATTTGCTCTTGTATCAAATCAAAGGGACACAGATGACTTCTAATCTATCTGGTACATGAGATACTTCATCATTATCTACGGTAACTACTGGTGAAGACGCTAAAATTAGCGATTTACTATTAGAGACAGATAGTGGTTCGACATGAGACACAACAAGCAATTCATCAGGCAAAACAATAAATACAACAACTTCATTATTTGGAAATCTTCCATCTTGAACTGGTTCAACTACAGGTACCAAAGCAGAATCTATCAAACTTTTATCGGGTACTAAACTTCGATATGGACTGGTTGATTCAGTAGAAAAATTGGGAATTAGTTATCAGTATGCACTCAAAGATGATCAAAATATCTATTATGTCTATTTGGGCAAAAATAGTAACATAGATCTCGAAAGTACAGTCAAGAAATTAGGTGGTACAGTTAAAACTATCCTTAGAGAAGATGAGATCATCAAAAACAATCTCTTCTGAGACAAGGTTAGTTATATAAATCTTCCTGAATACAAAGATAAAAAAGTAATAATGCTGGTTAATATTGACGGATCCGATTGGCTTCTACAATTAGACTACGCAACATATTATACATCAAAATCTTATTTAAAAACTTTATTTTAATCAATAATATTCACAAATGGCAAAAATTATGAACATTCTATACCTTGAAGTTCCTGCTGGTAAAGCACAACCATCTCCTCCTCTTGGGCCTATGCTCGGAGCAAATGGAGTAAATATTGGACAATTCATCAAAGAATTCAATGATAAGACTACAGAAACTATGAAGTCTTTCGGAGGAGCTGATGTTAAAGTTAAATGTAAATTAACTGTATTTGCTGATAGAACATTCCAATTGGAACTTGGTAGTCCAGTTACATCAAATCTTATTCTTTGGAAACTTGGTCAAAAAACTGGATCAGGAGAACCAAATAAGAAGAATATTGGAACTTTGACTAGAAAAGATCTAGAAGAAATTGCAGAAATCAAGAAAGACGATATGAATACAGACAATATCGAATCAGTAATCAAAGCAATCGCAGGTACTGCAAAGAACATGGGAGTTGCTATTGAAAAAGGAGCAATCAAGGTTGCTTAATTAACTAACTAAGATTAGATTTATTCTAATATATCTTAGTGGCAGCATTGCTAAAGCAACGCGCTACGACCACTTTTATTCTTATTCTTATACACACATGGCAAATCATGGAAAAAAGTATGTTGAATCTAAAAAACTTGTAGATTCTTCAAAATTGTACTCACTTGTTGAGGGTGTTGAATTAGTTAAAAAAACTAGTTACACAAAATTCGTTCCTACTATTGAAATTGCAATCAAAACATTTGCAAATCCAAAGTACAACGATCAAATGATTAGATCTACTACTATCTTGCCTCACGGTACAGGTAAAACAAAGAAAATTGCAGTATTCGCAGCAGAAGATGCTGGAGCTGAAGCTAAAAAAGCTGGAGCTGATATTGTAGCTACAGATTCTTTGTTGGCAGATATTAAAGCTGGAAAATTTGATTTCGATATTTTGATTACTACAGCAGATCACATTAGAGATTTGGCTCCTGTTGCTAAACAACTTGGACCAAAAGGATTGATGCCATCTCCAAAAGCTGGAACAGTAGTTATCAACCTTGCTCAAGCAGTTGAAGAAATCAAAAAAGGAAAGATTGAATTCAAACTAGATAAAACAGGAAACATTCACGCACCTGTAGGAAAAGCTTCTTTCGAAGACAAACAATTAGAAGAAAATATTGCTTCTTTTGTTAAAGCTGTTGAAGAAAGCAAACCGGTTGGTGTTAAAGGAAAATTGATCAAGAAGATCGTTATTACTTCAAGTATGGGACCTTCAGTTCAAATTGCTATGTAATTATTGATTACCAAATATACAGAAACCGCAGCAATGCGGTTTTTTTTGTACAAATAATTTTAAGATAAAATAAGACGTGTAAAGTAATAAAAAAGTATCTGGATATTTTGAATTATATTTAAGACAAAATAAATAAATCTGATTTTTCTTCAAAAGGTATACCTAACATCAATGGTAAAGTCTGATTTTATGTTTTTCTTTTTTTGTCCGTTTTGTTCTAATTTAGATTATATATATTTCCATCGCTTTCATGAAAGAGCATGAAAATAAAAACTAAAAAGTATAAACAATCTAAAAAAGTACAATCATGAAAAAGATCTTTAAAATTTGGACATTGGCAATTATCTCAGTAAGTATTTTTATGTCTTGCCAAAATGATGATGAATTGGTAATTACTACACCAATTAATGAACTCTCTGCTTCCGCAGACTCTATGGAAAATGCTGCCGGTAAAACCACAAGTACTCTAAATAGTGCAACATCAAGTAGCGCTATAACCAAAATTAGTTTCAATGAATCTGATGTGGAACCACGATTTGGGAAGCCAAATGTAACTAAGTATTCCTTTAAAGTATATGAACTATCAGGTAAATTTAATATATCTGTAAAGTTATATGAAAAAGCGACTGGTGATATTACCTATATGCCCATGACAAGAGTGGGTAATTACTGGGTACTCTCTACAAAGATCAAGATTAATGGATGGTATGATTGGCGGTATGTATATAGTGTAAACAAATCAAATATAAGTGATAATGCCTATAAACTATGTAATACCAATAATTCATTTAGTTCATCTAAATGTTCATTAAGCTGGCCATTTGGTGCAGATGGATCTAATTTTATGAATAGAGAGGGTTGGATTAGTGGTGCAGAGTCTGATGGATGTGGTAGTGGACATAAAGAAGATGGTCATATATTTCAAGGACAATTTGCAGATGATAAATATGCTGAAGACTGGAATAAAAATTGTGGAACCAAAGATGATAATGGTGCTGAAGTAAGAAGCCCTTTAGATGGATTCGTTCTAAATGTTGGTGTAGATAAATCAAATAATCATCATGGTGGTTATGGGAACTATATCGATATAAAACAAATTGCATCTGATGGGCAAGAATATGTATTTCGTATTGCACATTTAAAATATGCACCACCACTTGAAGTAGGTGATTATGTAAGGGCTAGTGTTACAAAAATTGGTAATATTGGTATGTCTGGAGGAACTTCTACAAGTTATCATGGGCATTGTGCTCTTTATATCAATATGTTAAATATGATGTATCAAGGAATTATATATGTATTTGATGCAAAATAATTATTTATTGATTTTTATATAGTATTGAGTATAGAGGGGAGTATATCTCTCCTCTATGTTTTACTTTTTGATAAAAAACATATGAAACAGTATTCCATATTTATATTATTCTGTTCCTGTTTATTACTATGATGATGTACAACATCACCACAACAAGAATCAGCACAATTAGATACGACTGGATCTGTTGTTGTATCATCTATCCCAACACAAGATGTATCTCAAGAGTCTTCAGGTGGTACAATCAAACAATGAATTCTTTTTTCTTGAAAACAAGATTTATTACTACTTTCTGGTGATGTTTTAGTATATTCAAATGAATTCAGCCTCAATTTGCCCAAAGATTTATCTGCTTGGGAGTATGAGCCACCTAAGCGAAGTGAACAATATCGTATATTATTTTCTGAAAAGACAGGGAAAAAGAGATACACAATTAATTCAAAAATACTACCTTTATTAGACCAGAAACAAAATATAGAAAAAAAATGTAAAATCACAAATATCAAAGAAGATTGAGTTCTATCCAAAAAAACTATTGTAAAAAAAATAGGAGGAGAAACTATATTGGTAACAAATCGTACATATCAATTAGCCTGACCAGATATAACTACTCCAGAAAAATGGGATGAAAGTGATATTTGTTTTCAGATACAAAACAAGGTGTATAATATATACATCTGATGATATAAGAAGGAAATATCAAATCTTATACAATCATTAAAGATAATATCAAATAATAACGTATGATATCAAGAATGAAAATTATCTTCTTGAACTTCATCTACTATTCCAGAAAGCAATATCTCTTGGAACTCTAATAAAGTAAATTATAAGAATATCTTTAGTATTGAAACACCATTAAATGTAGATACTTGGAAATATCAAATACAAATAGTATGAGATGAGGTATTATTTTCTTCTAAAGACAATGGAGGACTGCAAATTTTTACCCAAAATCCTCCAAAAGAATACCAAGAATTCAATAATGAAAATAAGTGTGGATTTGTATATCCATATTATGAGAAAAAAGAGAAAAAATTAAATAATAATAATGAAATATATATAATGAAAAACATAAAATATCTGCTTCCAAACGAAACTAGCATACCTTTAAATCAAACAAGTATATGTTTTGTACATAATGGTCTTTTATATTGAATTGATATTGCTAATATAGCAAGCAAAGATATCGAAACAATACTTAATTCACTCACATTCATTAACTAAAATCTTATTTATATTAATATATATGTCATGAAAAAATCTCATGTATTATTGCCTATTGCTGTAATCGCTTGTATTTTTCTTACTGGTTGTAATAAGAAGGAAATTGTTACAGGCCATATATAAATACAGGAATTAGTAATCCAGGATTCTTTGGGTCACAAAGAATAGAAAAGAAGAATATTTCTATACAATCTTGAGTAATGATATCATGAGAGAGATATCTGATATATAATTTATGAAGCAAACTTATCTATAGTGGATTTTTTAGTATCGTTATCCCAAAGGGGGTATTCACAGGGTCATATGAAAATACAGATAAAGAAGAACTATCTTTTTCTGACAAAGAGAGTGGGAGATTTCTAACTATAACGTCGCAAGATATTCCATGACAAAGTGTAATTAAGACAACAGATAAAGAATATTGTCTGCCGAAAGATAATGAGGAAAATCTAATTTCAAAAAAAATGATAACACAAGAAAATCCTATTCAAAAAACATATATAACAAAGTTTGTATTTTCTGGAACTAATCAAAAAATACCTATAACTAATCAAAAAATACCTATAACTAATCAAAGAATACCTGCTAACATTGAAATGCATGGTACAAGACCAACTTCTGGTTCATATAACGAACGAAGAAAATCAGAAATATGCTTTGTCCATACAAATAAAATATATAAAATAGCAATTTGAAATTATGATGAAGAATACCTTCAAAATATACTACGTACATTGAAGTTTTCTAAATAAATTTGTTATTAAAAAATCCTACAAAAATGTAGGATTTTTTATATTATATTATTTTAATTATCCGAGTTTTCTTAAATGTTGTTTAAGATAGAGATATGAGAATCCATAAGCAAATCCGAGGAAAAGAATAATTTCAACAATAATACCTCACAAAATTACAAATCCTGTCGGTTGTGTAACAAAACTTCCAAAAGAGACACTAAAATCTTGATACAATGAAATACCAAGGAATATCCATCCAAAAAGAAGCATTAATCCACAAATCACAAATCCAATAGTAAGTATATCTAAATGCATAAGTGAAAATTCTTTAGCAGTTTCTTCTGAGAATCCTCCAAGAAGGTTTCTAATTTCAATATGTTTTCTAAAATATTTGGCAAATCAAATAGTAATAATAGCTAAGATAGCAAAGATAACAAGGACCAAAATAACAACAACCGTAATTACAACAATCTCAATAAAGTTCATTAAATTAATCAAAGAAAGTGTTCTGTTTTCTTGTTGTTGGATACCATTATCAATATCTTTTATATTGAGTATAATATCTTTATATTTCACAAGTGTTGTTTTTAGGTGTTCGTATTCAGACTTATCACGAAACATTACATAAAGTGTAGATGGAAGAGGATTCTCGATACCAAAGGTACTAAAATTATCCATAACATCAGGAATCTTTTTCTCTAAGAAAGCAATAGCGTCATCTTTTGACGAGAATGTACTTTTTATCCCTTGCTCTCATAAGTCATTTTGAAGTTCAATAACCTTTTTATACGTGATACTTTCTGTAGATGTATCATCTTTGACATAAAAATACATTCCTAATTTATCTTTGAGTTCATTATTGAATGAGTGAACATAAAAAGATGCTCCAAGAAAAATATTTAATAAAAATAACATAAATCAGATTACGAAACCGATACCGACTAGTTGTTTCCAGTGATGTTTCATAAGACGAAGGACATCTTGTTTAAGAAAGGAAGAGAAAGAAGTGATCATGTGAAAAGGATAGCAATAAAAGCTTCTATCTAACAACAGAAGCAAACATATGTTGTGTAGCAATAAATTTTTCAAAGAGAAGAACCTTTGTCTCATAATAAGAAATCTCTTTATCTATAGTTTGGAGCTTTTCTTGGTTTTTGTGGAAATAACTAATCATGCTTTTGGCCTTTCTATAATTATGTTCCAACATATATACTTCGATCAAGTTGAATACTACTTCTGCGTCTTTGTTGTTTATAATAAAAGAGTCTTTAAGGAAATTAATTCCCTTTTCTCTATTCCCATACCAATATTCACAGAGTCCATAACATCTCAATATTTCATGATTTTCTCATTTAGTGAGTTCGAGTGCCTTTTGGAGAAATTTCTTGGCATCAAACCAATTGTTTTTTTCCATTTCAAGAACACCTTTAATATAGAGACCCATAGGATCTTCATGATTTCTTTTCGCATTAAGAAAATCGATCGCCTTAGAGGCTTTACCTATTTCTCCTTGTCTATATTGGATATCAGTCACCTGCAAAAGGGCATCTTCATTATTTGGATCTCTAAATAAGACCGTATTTATTTTTTGCATAGCATCATCAAATTTACCCAACTCTTTGAGTTGTTCAATTTCATCAAGCAATTGATTTGGGATATACGAACACATGGGGATAGACAAATATAAAGGAGAATTTGTATACCTAAAGCTTAGTCAAAAAAATCTAATTTCCAAATTTACCGTAAGAAGTGAATCATAAAGAAATTTACATTATTCAAAAAAGTGCTATAGTTGTTTATTTTTTGCTCTTAGATAGTATATTAAGAATAAGTCTCTGTGAAATAGGTAATGCAAATCCAATATGAGAACTTTGAGATGCCATAGCAGTTACAATACCAAAAACAGTTCAATCACTAGTGACAACAGGACCTCAGCTATTTCAAGGGTTTGTATTGATATCTAGTTGATAAAGTCATGTATAGACGCTACCTCAATCTAACGTCAGTGTTCTTCAGATGCCACTTATATTACCAAAAGAGACAGTATTATTATATTGAGAAAACGGAGTTCCAATAGTCAAAGCAAACTGACCTATAGGAAGTATTCCTTCATCGTTTATAATAGTAACCACAGGGAAAGAAATCTGATTTTTATCTTGTCATATATAAAGGACAGCAAGATCTAAATCTGGATCCATCCATATAGTTTGTATCGGAAATGAGCGTCCGTCGTCTAACACCACAGAATAGCTATTGGGTGTATTGGGAACAACATGTTTACTTGTAAGAAGATATCAGTTCTTATCTATAAAAAAGGCACTTCCTACAATATGCTTCTGTTTCTCTTTTTGTATTTCCTGGTCAGCTCATTGTTTATCTTCAAGTGCATAAGAATTTTCTTGCTCAGAAAAAACTCCAACCACTGAAGGGCGAGCTATTGAAGCTGCTTGAATCAATGATTGTTGGAGTGTTTCTACAGATGATTGTAGTATTGGTTTTTGTTTTAATTGAGTATATCCGAAAATAGCACAAGTAAAGACAATAATTCCAATACTACTACCAAAGATATATTTTTTTTGCATAGGGGAGTTCTAAGTATAAACTATGCGTCTTTCTCAGCTACTTCATCAGGAGAAACTGATGTTTCTTCTACGCTTGGAGTGATAGCAAACAACCCCTCATCCATTGGTTGGAGATCTTTATCTGCCTTTTTCTTATCTTCTTTATATTTGAGATTTTCTTCTTTTTCTTCCCATGGTCTATAAATGACATCAATATGTTTAGAAACCATTTTTTGAAGTGGTGTTTCTGGTTCATCAAGACGAATATCATTTGAATGAAGTGTAATGATTTCACTATCTGTAAATCTAATTCTCACAGATCATTCTACAATACTAATTCCTCATTCAAGAATTTCTCTACCAGTCATTACAACCTGACCTTTTCTTGCTCTCTTCCAAATTCTTAAATCTTCAAGAGTCAAAAGTTTTCCATTTTTATCAGAGTGAATCAATACAAATGGCTCATCCTTATGAATAAACATATTTGCTACCTCATCGCCTTCTTGAAGTTCAATAGCTTTAACTCAACCTGCAGTCTTACCCATAGGTCTAATATCATCTGACTTAAAGATTAACATCCATCCTTTTTTAGAAAGGATACAAAGGTCATCTCAATCATTTACAGGATCAACTGCCAAGATCTTTTCTCCTGGTTCCAATCCCATAATAGTCGTAGGGAATTTCTTAAATGAAAGAACAAGTTCTTTTAGCGTTTTCTTGATACTATTTTTGTTAGTTAAGAAGACAAGATAGTTAAATTCATATTGAAGTGTCTTAGCAAAGATAATCTTTCCTTTGAGTCCAAAATGTGCTTTCAAATTAACAGCATTTTGCTTCATTACAAATGTACCAAATTCTTTCAATCTTTGAACTACCAATTCTCAGATATCTGTAATAATAATAAGTTGATCTTGATTATGAGTATACACAAGATCCATTGTTTCTTCTGGTATTGCAAGTATTCTAGATTGATAGAGAACTCTCAATGAGTAATCATTTCCAATCCAAACAATAACATCTTCTTTTACTTTATCTGCAGCATCTTTGAACGCTTTCAAACTACCAGCAATATTATAAACACTGAGATCCTCAGAAAGTTTAGTTCTTCTTTCATCTCCATATTTTTGTTTCATATAACTGAATTCTTCTGAAATTACTCCATCCAATTTCAATGGATCTCCAATAATACTTTCAAGATATTCAATTAAAGCTAATTTTTCATCTATTTCTTCTGAAATTTTTTGAATTTCTAGACCAACCAAAGATTGCAATCTCATCATCAAGATATATTCAGCCTGCATATCTGAGAAAGAGAATTTTTCCATCAAATTCATTTTCGCATCAGGTTTTGTATTAGATTTCTTGATCGTATCAATAACCTCATCAATCACATCGATAGCCTTTTTCAAACCTTCCAAAATATGGAGTCTGTCTTTAGCTTTATTAAGTTGGAATATAGATCTGCGGTAAACAACTTGTCTTCTGAACGTTACATATTCCATCAACAAATCTTTGATATTACAAAGTCTTGGTTGAAGACCTCATTCAATCAACGTAACATTATTTACATTAAAGTTTGTTTGTAATTCTGTAAATTTATATAGTTGAATCAAAATTTGATCAGGATCAACTCCTGGTTTAAGATAGATTGCAATTCTAATAATATTTTTGCTAGATTCATCTCTAATATCAGTAACTCCATCTATTTTTTTATCTACTACAAGTTCTCCAATCTTAGAAACAAGTGTAGATTTATTTACTACATAAGGAATTTCATCAATAACTAGGACATTACCATGTTTCCCATTTTCTACATGAGTTTTTCCTCTTGTTACAATACCTCCTTTTCCTTTTCTATAGACTTCTTTGATATTTGCAGAATCGAAAAGGAACCCTCCTGTTGGGAAATCAGGTCCTTTGATGATTTCCATAATATCATCTACAGTTATTTTTACAATAGTTCCATCTTCAAGAGTCTTACCTTCTTGATCAAGAAGAAGCTGACAAGCATCCAAAACTTCAATAAGATTATGAGGTGGCATATTTGTCGCCATACCTACAGCGATACCCATAGTACCATTACAAAGGTGATTTGGAAATTTAGTTGGAAGCATTACTGGTTCTTGAAGAGATCCATCAAAATTATCTCTCCAATCTACTGTATTTTGTTCAATATCAGAAAGCATTTCTTCAGCAATTTTTGTAAGTCTAGCTTCTGTATATCTCATCGCAGCAGCACTATCTCAATCGATAGATCAAAAGTTACCTTGTCCATCTACAAGAGGATATCTAAATGACCATGGTTGCGCCATACGAACCATAGCTTCATAGATACTACTATCTCCATGTGGGTGGTATTTTCCCATTACTTCTCCGACAATTCTTGCGGATTTTTTGTGCTTCTGATTGTAGAAATTATTTGTCTGGTACATGGCAAACAAAATTCTTCTCAATACTGGCTTAAACCCATCTCTAGTATCCGGTAACGCACGAGATACAATGACAGACATTGCATAGTTGATATATGAATCACTAATTTCTTTTTCTAGAGGATGTTGAATCACAGTTCAAAGAAGAGAAGGCGTTTCTGACATACAAAAAAATTATACAGGTAAAAACTAAACATTAGAACTAAATATACAAAAATAGGGGAGTATTGCAAGTGAAGTATGCTATTTCTATAGGGTTTTTACAGTAAAAACATCGCTTATTTTATCTCTATATCATTTAAGTTGATCTTTGATTTTTTTGCTGAGAGTACGACGTTTTTCTCATATATACAATACATCTATCGTTGGTGGTGAAAAAAATCTCATAGGAAGTCCTACTTCACCAATTCATCAGGTAATGAAATAATTATGCATTTTGTGAGTAAGATATCCACGAGAACTATGTTTTAGTGTAGAAGAAAACAAACCAACCCCTTTTTCAATAAAAGGTAATCTAATCTGCCATCAATGGGTATGTCCACAAAGTGTAAGATCTACGTGATGACGTTCAGTATATTTTTTTATAGTTTGAGGATTATGGGTTAATACAATTACAGGTAATAAAGATTGTGTGTTTTCTAATAAGGAAACATCATCTTCATGAGATCTATATTCACCAAGTCCAACAAGTGTAAATCCAGAAAGATGAACAATATTATTGTTTAATAAATGAGCTCCTGTTGCTTGAATAGCAGAAATAAGCTCTTTACGAATAGGATGTCCTGGTTTCTCTACATCATGATTGCCGAGGACAACATAAACAGGAACATGACTATCTTTGAGGGGTCAAAAAAGTTCATGTAATTTATTTATTTTGGGATAATAACTTAAATCTCAGGCAATAAATATGTAATCTACATGTAAACGATTAATTTTTTTGATAATTCTTTTGAGAAACCCTTGTTTTTTATATAGTCCAAGATGTAAATCTGATATTAAGGCAATTTTAGCTTTACAAGGAAGATCAAAATATCTTTTTTGCACAGCAATTGTATGCGGCTCAACAAAAGTTCCCCACAAGAGAAATCCTATAATAGTTATAGCAAAAAGATGTATTTTACTTTCCCAATCTAAAATGACAAACAACACCAATCGTAAAAAAGCAATAACCATAAAAGCAGGTCCTCGTTTTGCAATAAAATGTTTAGTTTTAGGTATTCCCGGAAAATTCATTGATACCAAAGAAACAACAGATAAACAAAATAATAAATACTCTTGAAAAATACAGAAAAAAAGAAATATTACAAGTGTCTTTTAGTCCATAACCAAACAAATATGGAAAAAACAAAGACAAGAGAAATTATTGATATGGTTCAACTCGAGAGAGAACTCATGACCAATGATTATGATCAACGAGAGATCGATGAGATTCTGGCTCGTGCAAGAGAAATCAATGCTGATGATTCTCACGCAGCCCAGAAGCTTAATGAGTTAATCTATCAAGAAAAAGCTGATTTAGACTAAATGATTTCATCATAGAAATCATAGTAAGATATTTTTTGTATATTTTATTTTTATTTTTGCGTTTATTAAGGAACAAAACATCCTTTATTTTTGACAAATTTTAAAAAATATCTACAATATAGACATATATTTATCTACATCTGAAAATAGTATATGTCTGAACAAATATTTCTTGCACTTTCCCTTGTGATATGAGTAGTTCTTGTCTCATTAGGAATTATGAAAGTATTGAAACAACCTATGATTATAGGATATATTTTGGCAGGGACTGCAATTAGTCTTATTTTTCCGACATTACTTCATGGAAATGCAAACTTCGAGTCATTTGGAAATCTTGGAATGAGCTTTCTTTTGTTTATGGTAGGAATGGAACTCAATCCAAGTATTATCAAAGAATTAGGGAAATCATCTATAATTGCAGCAATTCTTCAAGTATTTCTATGTTCAGTATTGGGATGGGGAGCTGCAATGCTTCTTGGATTTGATCCTATGACATCAGCATATATTGGAATCTGATTTTCATTTAGTAGTACCATCGTAGTTCTTAAAATCCTTGCTGACAAAGAAGAACTCGAGACAACGTCAGGAAGATTGAGTGTTGGATTATTGGTGATGCAAGATATTATTGTAATGCTTTTGATGCTTGGATTAGCTACATACAACACTATGGATGGCGGGAATATTTACCTTACTGTAGGAATCTTGGCTGCCAAGATTATTGGTCTTGGTGGAGGAGTATTCTTAGCTAGTAAATATTTTATTCCAAAGATTACAGAAAAAATAGCAGAATCCCAGGAATATCTATTTTTATTTGCTATCGGTCGATGCTTTATTCTCGGTAGTGTATTTCATTTGATGTGATTTGGAATAGAAATTTGAACGCTTCTAGCAGGTATTAGTTTGGCAACCTCATCATATAGGTTTGAAATTATTAGTAGAATAAAATCACTTAGAGATTTTTTTATCGTGATGTTTTTTGTCCTTCTTGGAAGTCATATAGATTTTGGAAGTATTGGTAGATATTTACCACAAATTTTAATCCTTAGTACTGTAGTTCTTCTTGGTAAACCTCTTATTACAGCTGCGATACTTGGAAAATTGGGACATACCAAAAAAAATAGCATCCTTACAGGAGCGTCTCTCGGACAAATCAGTGAGTTTTCATTTATCCTTGTGGGAATGGGAATAACTTCTGGGGTAATCAAAGATCCTAATGTTATAGGTATTATCACTATGATTGGACTTATTACGATTGCTGGATCAAGTTATGGAATGATCTATGGTGATAAATTATTCAATTTATTGAGACCAATTATCAATCATTTCCCAGGATTAAACAATGCTAGTCAAAAAGAAAAACTCAAAGAATCTTATGATATGGTTATCTGTGGATATGGAAGATTTGGAAGTAATCTTCACAAATATATATTAGAACACAAAAAAGGTTCTGTAGTAGTAGTAGATGAAAATCCAAAAGTAATTAAACATCTAGAAAACTCAGATGTCCCTTGTATCTACGGTGATCTAGGAAACATAGAATTCTTAGATGAGATCAATGTCCAAAATACTAAGATGATCATCAGTACAATCAAAAACTTCGACGAAGATATGCTACTTTTAAAAACAATGAAAAAAACAAACAGAAATCTGATTCTTGTCTTTGTATCTAATCATCTAGAAGAAGCATTAAAATTATACGAGCAAGGTGCTGACTATGTTATATTACCTCATTATATTTGAGTAGACCATGCATCTTTGATGTTAGAAGAATATGGTTTTGATATGGAAAAATTTCTTTCAAACAAAAAAACACAGATTCACGATCTTAAGGCAAAGCAAAAGGAATCATTTATTGATGCTTTAAATAAGTAATTATTTGAGTGGAGAAACGGCAACACCAGTCCCTCATTTGATCATATTAACTATATAATCACTAAGTTTATCTTTTGTTTCTTGGATAAATGCCTGTTTTTGTACTTCTAATTTATCAAGAACTAGGACATTTGCTTGTTTTTGTGCAGTACTTCCAGGATAAGCTTTTTGGAATTGACTGTATGAGTTATTCCAAGCTTCATCAATCAAATCACCAGAAATTCCTTCCAAAATTTTGAAACCAACACCGGCTCACATAACAAAACCAAACACGAAAATCAACACCCAAGTAATAATAGTTTTCATGTAATAAAAGAAGAGAATAAAAAAGATATCTTTTCTCTGATATTGATTTTATAGATACTTTCAATAGAAAGAAGACATAACTCTTTATTTGTTGTGTTTTTTCATATGCTACAAACTAAATGACTCAGTGTCGAAGTAGAACATAAATCCATCATATCAGATCTTTCTGTAAATTTTGAATTGGGACAAAATTACTGTGTTCTCGGTAAAAATGGATCATGAAAGTCATCACTCGCAATGACTATTATGGGGCATCCCGCATATATAGTGACTCATGGAGATATTATATTAGATAAACAATCTTTACTCAACACATCTCCAGATCAAAGAGCAAAATTAGGTATCTTTCTTGCTATGCAGCATATCCCAGAAATCAAAGGTGTTAAATTATTTGAGTTTTTGAGATCAATCTATGATGCCAAAAATGGAACTACAAGTTCTTTTTTGCAATTCAAAAAAGTGATAGAACCACTTATGATAGAAATCCAACTTGAAAAAGATTTTCTTCGAAGAGATCTAAATGTATGATTTAGTGGAGGAGAGAGGAGAAAACTTGAAGTACTTCAAATCAAACTGTTGAATCCCAAGTACATTATTTTGGATGAAGTAGATAGCGGACTAGATGTAGATGCATTTAAAACGGTAGCTCAACTCTTGGCTTCCATCAATACATCAGAAAATAGTTTGATTATCATCACGCATATATTTAGCATATTGGAGTCGATACCTGTAGATCACGTTTATATTTTGGAACAAGGGAAAGTAGTCTTAGAATGAGATCAATCTCTCGCAGAGAAAATAAAAACACAATGATTCTGAGATAAATAGTATTGACTTTATATAGAATATATTTATATAATAAGCAATAATATTTATCCTCAAATACTATATATGGAAAAAAGAAATCGAGATGAGAGTGCAGTATATTGAGTACCTTGACCATATGCAGATCTTATGAAACACACCAAAGAAGTTAAGGAACAAGAATGAACGGAAGTAGAAGAAAGAATACAATATGAGGAATGATTTATATATCTCCCTCAAAAAGGAGCAAGTTTTGGTGAAGCTAAAGCATATACAGATAAAATTGTAAAAGGAGAATTGGTAGATATTCTTTCTTAAAATAGGGAAAGGCTTCATTTGAGGCCTTTTTCTGTTATCTATAAAAATATAGTTTATCTTAATACAAATATCATTAGATATGGAATATAATTTGTATATAGAACCAAAAGTATCAGTTATTATGCCTACATATAATGGTAGTAAATTTCTCCAAGAGGCAATTTTTTCTGTACTACAACAAGATTATAAAAATATAGAAGTCCTAATATGTGATGATGCATCCAACGATAATACAAGAGATATTATCGAAGAAATCAAAGAATATCATGATCATGATAATCAACTACATATTATCACACAGTCGCATAATCAGTGAATTTCTAAGAATATGAATACAGGGCTAGAAGCAGCAAGAGGTAAATATGTTGCTATTTTAGATCAAGATGATTTTCGAAGGGACTCAAATAAATTAAGTAAACAGATTATGTTTTTAGAAAACAATCAAGATCATCAAATTGTATGAACTAATGCTATTTTTGATGTTTATTGATCTCTTCAAAAAAGAAATTATCCTTTAACAGATGAACATATTAGAAATTCGATTTTGGGAAGTTGTCCAATGTTACACTCTTCTGTAATGTATGATAAAGAATTAGTGAGAAAAATAGGGTGATATTCAGAATCACATAAATATGCAATGGATTATAAATTATTTCTAGATTTATTGAAATTGTGAAAATGAGCAAATTTAAAAGAGGAAACAACATATTATAGACGACATGGTAATAATACAAGCATAATAAAAGCAAAAGAACAGAGAGAAGAATCTAAAAATATAAGACAAGAACATAAATCTAATTTTCCGAATTGGACAAAAACTATGATTTGCCACAAAACTATATCACTATTAAATGATATTTTTGGAGATAATCCAATATATGTTAAATTTAAAAATGAGGCAAAGAAAATATATATTAAGACCCAGAATACTCTCTAGAATATCTTAACATTTGATCAGCATATCACTCACTATAGTCTATAGAGACATCTATAGGCTTTTTGTTTTCATCCAAAATAAGTTCATACTTAGGATTTACAAATCATTTATATGGAGCCAAATTAAGCGTAGCATAACGAGCCAATATTTCCTCGTGAAGTACAGGATCTATCTTGATACCGTATGTTTCGACCAATTTCTTGGCCGCGTCAAAATCTCATTCAGATTTAATTCTCTGAACCTCAGCCAAAAGTTCTCCAAAAAGAGTTCTAAGTTTTTCATAATCATATACATATAATTTGGTTTTTCCTTCTACGTTTTTGATTTCTAATACACTAGCATCAGCTCTTTCTATCACCCATTTAGCAATAAATGAACGATTTCTCATATGAGATTCTTCAATATCTTTACCAAATTGGATACGAACAATCTGTGTAATTGCTCAACCCAACATGTAACTATAATATTCAGCTTTATAGGCTTCAGCATCAGAAAGCAATCATAATTCCAAAAGTTTTGGATCTGCCATATACCAAAGTGCAAATAAGTCTGCTCTTCCTTCTTCTATAGTTGAACCATATTCTTTGAGTGCGTCTTTGCTAATTCATGGAAGAACTTTACCAGATCCATGCCCCAAACATTCATGTAAATCTGTATGGAGATTGCTTGTTTGATATCCATATTTTTTTTCAAAAGCCACATGCTCTGGACTTGCCATAAACTCATCCAAAGAACCACTTCATTTACTTGCTTCATCATATGCTTTTGTAATATTTTCAATTGTTACAGACTTAGATCCATATTGAGCACGAATCCATTCTGCATTTGGTAAATTGATACCAATTGGTGTGGCTGGATAGCAATCTCAACCCAAAATAGCAGCAGTAATTACTTTAGCAGAGACTCATTTCACGACTTCTTTCTTAAATCTAGGATCTACAGGAGAATGATCCTGAAACCACTGAGCATTATCACTGATAATCGTAGTTCTCTTAGATGCTTCGATATCTTTGAAATTCACCAAAGCTTCCCAGCTTCCCTTGAGTCCCAAAGGATCTCCATAAACTTCGATAAATCCATTGATAAAGTCCACATGACTATCTACATCTTGCAACCAAGCGATAGAATAATCATCAAAGATATGGAGATCTCAAGTTTGATAAAATTCAATCAACAAGGTAATAATTAATTTCTGATTATCATTGGCGTAATCCATAGCTAATCTAAGATACTTTGTGATTTCTTGGATAGTGTGACCATACATAGCATCTGATTTCCAAACCTTTTCTAAGATTACTCAGTTTTCTTTGACTAATTGAGAATTGAGTCCCCAAGATGGATGACTATCATCTCATTCTACTTTCATTTGTTTGTAAAAATATTCTACTTCTTGCTGACTTACTCCATCATAGAAATTATTTGCAGAAGCCAAAATTACATCAGAAGAACTATCTAGAGAAACCTTCTTAGCATCTTTATTTGGATCAAAGATAATTGGAGAAATCGAAGCTATAAACGTTTCTACAGATTGTCCTGCTTGCAAAGGAATTTGATCTAGAGATAATTTACTTATTTGCTCAGCCAAAAATGTTTCAGAAAATTTAGGGATAAATTTATCCATCGAATAATGATGATGAATACCATTTCACATCCATATCTTCTTGAGGTATTCTACAAAAAAAACAAAATCAGCTTTTTGTTTATCGTCCGTATAATTAGTATAGATTGCTTCACATAGTTTACGAATAGTGAGATTATGTTTGTAATGTTGGTCCCACAAAATATCTCTCCCAGCGAGAGCGGCTTGATTGAGATAATAAATATAGAGTTTTTGGTCTACAGGAAGTGTTTCAAAGCCTGGTACTTGATATCTAAGAATCTGACAATCATCAAATCTATCTACAATATAGTTGAAATCAGTCATAAGAACATGGTGAAAATAAAATATTAAGCATTCATTCATATTTCAATAGGCATGCGATTTTTAGCATCCAAAAACATTATCCCCAAAGAAAAAAATATCAATAATGATCCAAATACAAATACACTAGTTCATATTATATCTGTATATTGAATCAGTCATGCATCTCCTAAAATAAATTGCCAATCATGTATTCCATTGTCACCTCGAAGGGGCAAAACTAATTTATTGGCATCTGATATATAAATACTACTATACAAAAAACTTTGTCAAACCCAAAACAAACACAATTGCCAAGCAATATTTGCACGTTTCATAAAAAAATATACAAAGAATGATATAGGTACAAATCGTTGAAATAGGGATCATCACCAAACTCCAGGCATCTCACCAAATATTCCCATAAGTGGATGTCCAGCTTCATGGATCAAAAAATTGATATTATCCAACCGAGAATAATAATTATCATACACAAACCAACGACTATAAAAATAGAGGAGTCAGGCAATAATTCAGACTCTTATTCGAAGACGATATGCTGGAAGCGGCGGATTGATAAGTGGGGTAGTATCCATCAAAAAGATTAATTTTAAAGCTTCTTAGTATTTTGGACAAAATCATCTTTGATTTGGTTTTTCATAATGGGTGTATTTAGATTTTTCAATGCATCATTAATTCTTTCTATATGCTTTGGATGTGTATTTACAGGAAGTTCATCAGCTCAGAAATATCTAATGTCTCTCGCTTCTGTATTCAAAGTAATGTCTCATCAAATAATTTCACAATCAAAGACAAATACTAAATCATCATGATAAGGCTTACTATATAGACCGACTAATTTGAGTACTTCTACATCAAATCCAGTTTCTTCTTTGACTTCACGAACCACAGCTTCTCGTGGAGATTCTCAAGTCTCAAGTCCACCTCATGGAAGATTCCAGAAATCATAATCATTTCTCAAACACAACAGGACACGATCTTGCTCATCTCTAATGATCCCAAATGCTCAAATTGTAAATGGAGTTTTCATTTTATAGTATTAAAATAAATGATCAATGGATCTGAGTGCTTTCTCTAAATACTCAGTCATTCAAATAGTAAATAATTCTTCCTTACTTACCCACTTATATTCCAAATGTTCATCACTAATAATTGGTCATGCGATATCTACCTTTCCTGTATAGATAATCAATACAAAATATCTAGTTTTGGCGAACAAAAAATCACTCTCTACATGAATTACACGCAAATCTTGAACGATTTCTATCCCAGTCTCTTCTTTGATTTCACGAACTATAGCGTCTTCTATCTTTTCTGGAAGTTCAGTTTTCCCTCAAATGAGATCCCATTTCCCAGTATCAGTTCTCTTTTGTACGAGAATCTTACCTTCTGGATTGGTCAATATTGCTTTAGTATGAAATCGAAAATCCATCGGGGAAGATTATAGAGATAAATTAATTTCATTCTTACTATCTTTTTTAACAACTCTTTTCGTATACGATTCTATATTCAAAGCACACCATAAATGATGATATATTCTATCTTGAAATTGAGCATAGGTAATTTTAGGATGATCTAATTTTCTGGTTTCTATCTCCAAGAGATAAAATTCACGATCAGTGAGTTCTTTGAGATACGTGAGACTTTGATTCATCTGTTCAATGCTTGGCGTGGTATGCACAAATGGTTTATCTTTACCAAAATCAGTTCTATTTCTGGGATCATAAACTCAATCTAGGTTTGTATATTTTTCAAAAAGACTAATAGGTACAACATGATAAACCTTTTCTGGTACTTGATCTAGAGTAATAGCAAATTCTTCCATCCATGGAACAATAAATAAAAGCTAATTTACTTACACATATTTCCCCTGTAAATTCAATTCTAATATAGTTGACATTTATCAAGAAAAGATTATAAGAAAATATAAAAAAAACTAAATACAAAAATATCATGAAAAACGCCATGCAAATCATCTTCAGTGGTTTTGAGCAACTCGGTAATCCGGGCCTCAAATACAAACCAAGACCTTTTCAACCTGCTACACAACAATCTATACAAGTTGTGTATACAGGATTTGAACAAGTTGATCCTCGGCAAACAAGTTGCCGATTTAGTGGAAGCATTACTCCTCATTGTGTATTATCCTCATTTTTTTAATGAGATTACCACAACAGAATAAAAGAGTCGATCGGTTTTGATCGGCTCTTTTTTGATATATAAAAAACGAGATACCACAAAGAGATTGCTTTTTCGAAGCAAATCAGTATACAATACTAGCTAAATAGAAATAAAAATAAATGAAGAGAATGAGTTTTTTGGCCATTAGCATCCTAGCAATAGGAACAACAGTGGCTCTAGTAGGATTTAGAGATGAACACAAAGGAATTCTAACTAGGAAAATTACCAAAGTAGATGGTAGTTATTATTTTGTAGTCAAAGACAGCGAAGCTGACACTGGCGATGAAAATATTAGCTATGATTATGCAAGACAAATGTATGGATTCCGCTATACTGGAAAATCATTCCAGCAGGCCTTATCCAAGTTTACAGCAGACAAAGATGTCTCAGTAAAAAAAATCACTGTTGCAATTAGCAACAAATCCAAGACCCCTATAGGGTTTTTCGTTTTGGTGAAATAATTCGCCCATCATAGAAAGTGCAACTGGTTTTCCAGGCTGCACTTTTTTCAATTGAAAATTTGAGCATCTTCCATACACTAACACTATATTTTATTTATCACAACATCATGGCAGAAGAACTCATTCGTATCCCAACTAGTAACTACAAATATATTTACGGAGTCTATAGCAAAGTAGATCAATCAAAATGATTGATTATTTTCATCCATGGATTGACGGCAAGTCAAAACGAACCGATGATAGCACACGGACAAACATATTTCAATGCCAAATGATATTCTACCTTCAGATTTGATTTGTATGGGAATAGACCAGATGCCAGAAAGCTCATAAGCACAAATCTCAAAGACCATATCACCGATGTCAACAAAGTCATAGCTCATTTCTTAGCTCAATGAGTCGAGAAAATTATCTTGATGGGGCATAGTTTAGGAGGGCTAACCATATTATATTCTGATTTAACACACGTTTCGAGCGTAGTTTTGCGAGACGCTTCTATTGGAGGAGAGGAATTACTTAACGACGTAGATTATAGTGAAGTCTCAGATACATATTTCATCAATTGGTGAGATGGTATGATTTTCCCAATAGGAAAATCTATGTACGAAGATTTCAGCATTCCACCGGCAGTACATCTCGAACAAATCCAAAAAATTCACTTACCTATAGCGATGATCTGAACAGAATATGGTCTCAGAAAGGCAGCTAAATCCTACTACGATGTCGCCAATGAACCTAAAAAACTCCACATAGTTCAATCAGCCTCTCACTGTTTCCCAGAACCAGGAGCAGAGAAGGAGTTATATGAAGTTAGTTTGGAGTGGATTGAGAGGGTGTAGAATTAATAAAAACCCTTTGAACAAGTCAAAGGGTCAGGACGCAACATGATTGCTCATGAAGGTTACATTATCTATTTTCTAAGAAATCTTCTTCTGTAATTCATGCTTTCTTGAGCATAGCTCTAAGTGTTCACATTCTCATATTATCAGCACCATGATTGACTACGGTAAATTCTACATCACTCAAAGGATTGTATCGTATTTCATGAGATCATTTGCAATTATAGAGTTTTTTACATCAAAAATTCTCCAATATTTTTTTGACATCTCTATATTTGAAAGAATCCCAAATCCCCATCCTTTTTTAAGCAAAAGAATAAAGATACTTATAGGTATGAATTCTTTCTTCTATGAGTTTTTGTCTAGTTAATTTTTCTTTTCTTGCAGTAAGAAGTTGTTTCACAACATCAGGAGTAGCATCAATAACTTCTTCTATAGAATTTCCTTCAACCAATAATCCCTTGATATCTTCTGAATCAGCAAGAAAATATTCATCATTTCATTCTTTAATTTTACGAACATTTATAACGATTTTCATGGGAAAAAAGTATAAATAAAATAACAAAATAATTATATACAAAAATGATAGCGTTTTCAATAGCTTTTGGGAAATTTATTTTTAGATTTTAGTTTGGAGTGGATTGAGAGGGAGTAATTAGAATAGATCTTTAATTTCAACACCTAAAACTTTAGCAATCTTTTCTATATTTTCTAAAGAGAGATTTTTTTCACCTCTTTCAACTATACCAATATAAGTTCTATGTAATTTGCATCTTTGGGCAAATTGTTCCTGAGACCATCATTTTTCTTTTCTTAATTGGCGAATTCTTTCTCAAAATTTTTTCTTAATATCCATAAGATAATAATTAGAATATAATTATCTTCATAGTTAGCTTATGAATACTATAAATCTACAGACTATAAATATCATTTTGGTGTTGATTTTGGTTATTATTTAGGTAACTATATATTATTTTTATTTTTCATCAAAAAATATGAAGAAACTACTATTTTCTCTATTATTGTTATTTGCTTTTACTCTAACTGGATTTTTTGTAAAAGCAGATTGATGATGAGGTGGTGGTTGATGAGGGTGATGTATTATATCTTGATGTGGAGCTGATAAGATTATTACATTATCTCCAGGATGGAATGTATTTTCAACTCCAAAAGTTTTATCTGGAATTAGTTTTTCTAATTGATGAGCAGGTATATCTTTCTATACTTTGCTTGGATCCAAATGGCAATCTATTATTCCAACTCCTAATACATTATTACCATTGGAATGATTTGTAGTCAATAATAGCACTACATGAGATGTAAGACTAATACTAAATTATAAAACGGACGTAAGTCCTATGGAAACTTTATTTCAAAAAACACTAAATTTAGGACGAAATTTTCTTTGAATCACAACAATAACGAATCCATTTGCAAGTATATCAAATGCGACAATGTTTGTCGATTTTACAAAATCCGTATCTTCTAATTTATCAAATAAAGTAAATACTAGCTATTCTTCGACCGTAAATAGTCCAGAGTTAGGGGAATCCTATGGAGTATTTATATCTTCTTTACCTTCGGTATATGGTGGAAATCAAAGCGAAGAGGAAAGCACAGATATAGATATTTGTTCTACAGCCGAAAATGTTTTAGCTTGTACTCTTGGTACATCGGCTTGTCCTGCTGAGTGTATTACATCAGAATTAAGTATTGCTAAAGTGAATACAGCGCCTGGTAATTTAGTTGGTAATAGAAGTAATATCTTTTTGGGAGCATTTGATATTACCAATACTGGTGGAACACCTATGAATCTGGAAAGTCTAAATTTTGATATAAGTGGTTCTAGTTGAGTATTGAATAATGTAAAAATTAGAATGGGTTCTACTACTGCTTCTCCAATCGATTTGACTCAATCAGGTAATGTGTGGTCAGAAAGAGATCTCGGTAAATCTATTGGATCTAAGTTAACTGTATATATTTATGCAGATACTGCTAATATAGATATGGATTGAAAATCAATTAGAATGTCATTAAATACTCCTATGGTTTATGATCAAAATGACTTACAATTTACAAATATCACTCCTTCTACATTAACTTGGTCTACACTATATGGTCAGAGTTCGAATGGATTATTGACAAATGTTGCTCTTGCAGACAAAACAGTTTCTGAATGAACAGAGGGAATTGATGCAATAAAATTTAATATTAAGGCTAATAGTGTTTACGGTATAAAGATTAAACAAATCACTTTTGATGGGGTTAGACTTACTGGTGGCATTTCTCTAGATTGAGATACTGTCACTAGTGCTACATTGTATAATGGAACTACAACTTACGCTGCAACAATTAAATCTGGTTCTATTGTAGTAGATGAAGACTTTACTATCCCTGCTGAAACTACAGCTACATTGACTTTGAAAATTGATCTTGCTTCAAATACCGAATCAACTGGATTCCGTTACGACCTTTCTGGTGCTAAAATCTATGCAGAAGAAAGTTCTTCTGATGCTGATAATGTTTCTTTTTCTACCTCGATAGTTGGTAGAACTATAACTGTAGTTTCCAATGGTGAGATTAAATCCACTTATGAATCTACTGCTATAAACAATAAATATAATAAAACAATTCTCGCTGGGGATTCTGCTGTAGTTGCTGAATATGGTTTATATTCTATGTATGAAACTATAAACATAGGAAGTGGAATTGTTGTTTTTTCAGGAAGCTCTAATATACAAGATTCTGTTCTTGATGTGCAATTATACTATGGAGATGTTATGGTTGCATCTAATCCTATATGGTCAAATTGAGGTAAAATAGCTTCATTTACAGATATTGACTTCGAAACAGCCACAGCTAAAAAAGCTCTTACTGTAAAGGTTGTTTCTAGAAATATAGATTCAGATGGTGGAAATATATTAAATAATGTTATTGTTAGTAATATTATCCTTGGTGATCTTAGAGGTAATGACTCTTTAGAAGATATTTCAGATTTCATAATATCTGAATACTCTAAGTCATTTAGTATAGTCCCTGTAACAATTGTGCCAGCTATTTCACTTATTGGTGGAAATAGAGGTGATTTCACAGTAACTTCTATTAATGGTTCTAATACTACAAGTGGTGGTAATCAGGCTAAGGCTAGATTTACCACTCTCACATTTTCTGTAGATGCAAACAACGGCTGACTTGTTGCTTTGACATTAAAAGATGATGCTTGAACTACGCTTAAAAGTCAGCTTGTTTTTGGTAATAGTGATGTTATATTTACAGGTATAATTAGTGATCTTTCTATATGAACTACATCATTTACAGTATCTGCTACGCTTGATGGGGCCTTTAGTACTCCTAGTTACGATGTATCATTGAGGGGTATTTCTTACACCACAAATGTAGATGGATATAATACTATATTTGATTCTAATTTTGGTTCTTCTAAAACTATTCTTACTAAATAATTTTTACATATGCAAGGTATTTAATGAAAAAGATATGAATCACTATATTATCTCTATTCTTGGTTTGAGGTTATTCTTGTGCAGACTCTTTTCCTTCTTTTCCGATGAGTCTGTATGGAAATATCCAAGTAAATGGAGTCAATATCCCAAATTGAATAATGCAATTGTATGATGGTAGCAATCAGCTTCTCTCAACATATACTATTTCTGAAGTTTGAAAATATTGAGCTGATACAGCATTGAAACAAGGTTTGTCCCTTAGTGAATTTCCATGAAACTTACTTATAAAGGTAATCTACAATGGAACCACCTATACTATCTCTCAAGATCAGATAGATGATGTGAATAAAGGAGAAGGATGTCCTAGTAAGTCTGCAATACAATTTGTTTCTAAATCTTGTAGATATGATATTAAGTTAGTAGAACAGATTACAACTCCTGCTTCTAGTTGAGGTTGATGAGGAGGTTGAGGAGGAGTGGAACCCAAGAAAGATCCAATTGTAGAAGCAAACCAAAAAACATGAGATCAAATACTCACTCCAACAGTACCTATTACAACAGGTGTACAAAATCAAATAACGGATTTTATACAAGAAAACAATAATAAACCAGAAATAGTCGCTTTATTTCTGAAGGCAGTATCTTCTACAGAAAAATCAAAGGTTTCTTCTGAATTAAAACAAGCATATTTGTTTTCGTATGTAAACGGAATTACCACAAAACCAACTATAGATGAAGCTAAATTAGAAATCAGACTATCAAGAGGAGAGATGGCGAAAATGATGTCAGAATATGCCATCAAAGTACTTTGACGTACAGGTACTATAGAAAATAAATGTGTATTCACTGATATTTCTACAATTTCTCCTGATCTACAAGAATATATTAAGACAGCTTGTAACCTATGAATTATGTGAATCAATGCAGATTGAACTCCCTCAAAAATATTTAATCCTTATGAATTAGTAAATAGGGCACAATTTGCGACAGTTCTTTCTAGAGTGATTTGGTGAGATACATACAATAATTGAGAAGAGTATTATACAAATCATATCAAAGCATTAAATGAAGCAGGTATTATAAATAACCTTGATCCAAATTTAGAAGAATTAAGGTGATATGTAATGCTGATGCTTATGAGAGCAGTAAAATAAAGATAAGAGCCAGGAGTAACTCCTGGTTTTTTTTAAAATTTTCACCCGGGTCAAATTGAGAATCAATTGAAAACCCCTTCACATTCCATACACTCTCAAATAGAGAAAATAGATCGCCACGCAAGCTCGCGATGACGTAACCCCTTACATACTAACAAACCCACATATATGAGCCTCAAAACCACCTTAGAATCATCAGATAATATCAAATACGACTTGTACCTCAAAGGATTGAATGAATCCACTGTGAGAGCGATTTCACAAGCTCAAAACGAACCAGAATGGATGTTGGAACTCAGATTGAAGAGTCTGGCACAATTTCACAAAATGCCAATGCCTACACGATGACCAAGTCTCGAAAAACTCGATTTGGATGAAATTGTGTATTATGCAAAACCTAAGTCAGACGGTGAAGGATACGCAACTGATTGGGAAGACGTAGATCCTGAGATCAAGAAAAAATTTCAAAGATTAGGAATCCCGGAAGCTGAGCAGAAATATCTCGCTGGGGCAGGAGGGCAGTATGACTCCATGAATGTCTATCATAAGATCAAGCAGCAGTGGGCAGACAAGGGAATTATCTTTGAAGATATGCCCCAGGCGCTACACTCTCACGCTGAATTGATTCAGAAACACTTTATGAAATTGGTTCCTATGACGGACCATAAATTTGCCGCATTGCACGGTGCAGTGTGGAGTGGTGGGACATTTATTTATATCCCGAAATGAGTCAAATTGGAGGAACCACTACAGGCGTATTTTCGTATGAACACCTATGCAGGTGGACAATTTGAACATACCTTGATTATTATAGAAGATGATGCCGAGGGAAATTACATCGAAGGATGTTCGGCTCCCAAATATGACAAAGCCAGCCTCCATGCAGGTCTGGTTGAAATATATGTCGGTAAAAATAGTAAAATGAAATATTCTTCAGTAGAAAATCGATCTACAAACACATACAATCTGAATACGAAGAGAGCTTTGCTTGAAGAACACGCATATATGGAATGGGTCAACGGAAATATGGGTTCATGTACGACTATGTTGTATCCATGTAGTATTTTGAAAGGGGATTACAGCAAGACAGATATGCTCGGGATCGCTGTAGCTGGTAAGGGACAAAACCAAGACACTGGATCCAAGGCGATCCACCTCGGGAAACACACCTCGTCCACAATCGTCTCTAAGTCTATCTCCAAGGATTGAGGAATCTCTACCTACCGTGGACTCGTAAGAATCGCTAAATCCGCTGAGCATGCAGTCAATCACACAGAATGTGATGCTCTCTTGCTCGATGCTCAGTCAGTCTCAAACACAATTCCTGAGATCATCTGTGATGCTCCGACAGGCGTAGTTGCTCACGAAGCCAGTGCCGGCAAAGTCGATGAATCTCAAATATTCTACCTTACCGCACGCGGTATCGAAGAAGAGAAAGCCATCGCTATGATCGTCAACTGATTCTTCTCCTCAGTCGTCAAAAAGCTTCCTCTTGAATATGCCGGCGAACTTAATAAATTGATTGAGTTAGAGATGGAATGAAGTGTTGGATAAAAAACGATCTAAACAGCTCGTCGCCACTATGCGAATTATTCAGGGTAAACGAACATATGAAAAGATATGGTCCGCTTGTTTTGTCGGTACGACAAGAGCCAAGTTTGGTTGAATCCTAAAGAAGACTATGGAATACGACCGGATGTTAGAGCGCTAGTTGGCGACAAAAGAGTTTTTGTTTACTTTTTGCTCTCTTCAAAAAGTAAAAAGAAAAGAAATAAAAAAGGAATTATTTATTTGATAAAGAAAAACGATGATCTTCGCTATTCTCGCACTCCTCGCAGCTCTTATAGGAATCATTTGAGCCATATTACCAGCACTTCCTGGACCAGCTATCGGATATTTGGGTATGGTAGTCTTGCATTTTACAAGCTATCAAGCATTTTCACTTAGTACATTGGTGACTTGGTGAGTCATTATCGCGATTATTAGTGTATTGGATTATATAATCCCTGTACTCGGAGTCAAAAAATATGGAGGAACTAAGCGAGGAAATATATGAAGTATAATTGGACTTGTCGTGGCTGTAGTGATTCTTCCAGTCTTTGGGATTGTACTTGGACCATTTGGACTTTTGGGACTGGTTGCTGGACCATTTCTGGGCGCGTACATCTGAGAATCTATGGGTGGAAGAGATCACGATAAAGCCCTCAGAGCAGCTATATGATCATTTATGTGATTTTTGGCTGGGACACTTTTGAAGGTATGAGTAAGTATCGCTATCTTTGTGGTAATCTTGATTGAATTAATTAAGATTTGGAGCGCATAAGAACAAAAAAGCAACCTGAGACATTCTCAGATCGCTTCAATTTCAAGGTTTTTGATTTTTTCTAATTTTTGCATAAAGTACGCCAATAAGAACAATACCAATACAAATGAAAATATTCCATAATAATGTCGTTAGTGATGATAGAAGCAACAATCCAATAAGTAATAATAATACGGATATTACGCTATCTTCACTGTTTTTATGAATGTTTCGATGAAGAAATACAATCAATAAAATCAAAAACACTCCATCCAAAATCCATATAATCCACACATGAGCATAGATCACATTTAAAATCATGTTTCCAATCCACAAGAACAGCCCAATACCAAGCAATATTTTGATACCAGTAATAAGTTTATAAAGCAGTGTTAGTATTGGTTCTGCCCATTCCAAAAATTTATCAAGTTTTGTTTTCATAATATATTTTTTTTAGTTATTTTTTCTTTACTATACATTTTATACCATAAAAATCAAGTAAGCAAAGAGCAAATACCTTGCTATTTTTGGTTGAAACTGTATCTTAAAAAATATATTTATCTTCAAATATATCCTATGTTTCTTCGTAAATTTATAATAATATCCCTGATCGGAAGTGCTAGTTTATTAGCAAGTCAAACCCAAGCCTATATGATCGGATTTAAATCTGCCGATAATACTATTTCTAATATTCAAACTATTGAAAGTAAATATAAAATCAAATTACCTATCGTCTCATTTATTTTTGATCCTCGAACACCAGACGTACTTAATACTATAAATAGACTTCCAAGCACACTTGGAGACGCAAGAATTTATCATATCACACTTTCTCCGAATAGTCTATCAGCTCAGCAAGTCACAGATTGAGCCTTTGATAGTGAATATACTCAATTTTTCAAAGCTATCAAAAAAAACAATATCAAAGTAGTCTTTAGAACTATGCACGAGATGAATGGGGGACGATACCCACGAAGTTCAAATCCATCTGCATTCAAAAAAGCATGGATTCATGTCTGGAATATGTCTAGAAAACTTGGTTTAGGTACAGGGGATATCCAATTTGATTTTTCTGTAAATCATCGAGACATGCCAACCAAAGAAACACCAAAACAAACAGCGAAACTCATTCAATGTCAAGTAGCAAACAAAGCAAAGCTGGGTTGTTTCACATTTGAGGATTACTATCCAGGAGATAAATATGTAGACGTGGTTGGTTTTACATTTTATAATCGAGGAAAAGCTACAAGCGACAGACTTCGATTGACACCACAACAAATTGTAAATGAAAGATGACGAAATACATTAGAAAGAGTTAAGTCATTTAAAAAACCTATATTTATAGATGAAGTTGGAACTACAGCGGTCACGTATTCTGGTGGGTTTAATTTCAATCGCTCTAGAGATATTTATAACAACGAATATTCACTCAAAAATACACGAATCAACCAACTACAAACACTTTTAAAATCAGAACAATCTATCATCTGAGCAGTCTACTTCAATGTAGATTATACAAATGGATTAGATATGAGATTACTTTGAGAAGCAGACTGGTCAGTAATTAATCCAGAAAAGAACAAAGTATATTATAGTATTTTTGATCTTATCAAAAATTGAGAAGCTATTCAAAAACGATCTAAATTAGCAAATTTATTTGGAGTTGGGTCATTTTCTCTTAATGGAGTAACCAAATTAATCCCTATCTCAAATATAAGTCCAGTCAAAAAACTTCGAGATATGGTCAACAAAGTTGCCACATGAAATGAACAAAAAATAAAGACATTACATGCCTATACAGGAGTTGTTTTTCAAGTAATATTCCCTCAATTTACAGGAACCCAAAAAGATGAGATTCGATCACAAGCAGCATATTTTCTTCCAAAAGTTCTAGTAAAAACTGGAAGTAAAAAATAATATTGCGTTTTCTTCGCAAATATATATACAAAGTGTCACAAAAACATAAAAATATGAAAGACAACAATTCAAAAAAAACAAACGAAAAGCCAGAAGTTGATGTAAAACAATTTGGTTCTATGACAAGAGATGATATTGGAATTCTTGGAAAAAATGGAAGTGGCAAATCTCAAAAAAATGCCGAAAAACAACAAGTATCCATAAAGCAACCACGACGAGATATGGGAGATTTTCTATAACTCAAAGCTTATCAAAGAAAGATGCACTGTCACTCAGCGCATCTTTTTTTATAATTATAGATTTGGGATTATAAATAAGTGTAGTCAATGATTTTGGTTCCCCCGCTTTGCGAGATAGAAACGACGTTGACCTTCTATGGAAGTTCCTGCGTCTTATTCTATTTATGAATTGTTCAAAGTAAGAACTAGCACCTCATACATGTTAGGTTATGGCTGGAAGACGTTCATTGACTAAGCAAACCAAGAGAAAACAAACGTGGCGGGCTTGTTTTCTCTAGACCTTTTTGGCTACTTTTTATGGCAATGATAAAAAGTATGCCCGGGTTGAGGGCGGAGCGCCTCTTTAAAATAATAACTAACTGGCAAGGCGGTAAAAAAGAGAAAATATATTAAAAATTATCCTTCTATATGTTCTATATTTACTCAAATAGCTTTCAATTTATGTTCTATATCATCATATCATCTTGCAATAATATCTTCATTGAGGACATGAGTTGTCCCATGAGCCATAATTCCGGCAAGTACCATAGCACCACCACATCTAAGATCTCTACTAGATACATATCCTCATTTGAGTTGTGTGGCTCCAATCACAATAGCCTGATATGGATTGAGTATTTCTATCTTTGCACCTAAGTTTTCCAATTCATTGAGATAAGCAAATCTACCTTCATATAAGGTTTCAAATACCTTAGAGATACCATCACATTGAGTAAAGAGCGTTCCAAATATTGACTGAAGATCAGTAGGAAATCCAGGATAAATTCTCGTTTCCAACTTAGCAGCTTGATAATTCGCTTTGTTGTAAGAATTTACTTGGATTGTATATTTATCAATAATTTTAAAATTAATTCCCATTCTATCTGCGATACTGTACATGGCAGAAAGTTCATCTACATTACATCCCTTGATAGTCAGTTCACTATTGTCAGCTCAAGCACCGATAGCGAAATATGTACCAGCTTCTATATAATCAGCAATGATCGTAAAATCAGCTTCTTTTATGTTTATCTTAGATGGTTTTACAATAATAGTATGGTCTACAAGAAGGCTAATATCAGCTCAAGCATTATTTAAGAAATCAATCAAATTTCTCACATGTGGTTCAATTGCAACTTGATAAATAGTGATATCATAATCAAAGTTATTTGAGAACGCCAAATACGTAATCAATGCCTCTACAGCTGTCACAGAGAATCCTTGAAGCATAATGTTTTTCTTAGGTTTTCCAACCACTTCAAATGTCTTAAATTCATCATTTGTAATTTTAACACCAGCCTTTTCCAACGCATCATCAAAAATATCAAGTGGTCTCTTTCCAATACTACAACCACCACTTCCTACAAATTTAACTTTACCATATTTGATCAATCCAACAGGGATCAACAAAATAGATGCTCTAAATTTAGTTGCAGCATCAGAAGTCAAATCAAAAAAATCAGTAGAAACCTGAAGTGCTTGATTGGCAAGATTTTCCATAGCGTTTACATCCTTGATGTTTGGTTTGTTGTGTAATATAACTTTATTATCTAAGATATAATTAGCAGCTACAATAGGTAATGCTGCATTTTTACTTCATGAGATAAGTACTTCACCTTTGAGATTTGGAGAATACGAGATCTTATACATAGGTTTCTATATAAACTAAAATCATACATATATATTGCAGTATATCGTTTTCTTTCTCTATTTCAAAACAAAAAATATAAGAAACACATATAGTTGACTTTTTGTAGGAAAAATATATAAAATAAAAAATAAAATACAAAAATATGAGTGAAGCAATAGAAACAAAATTTTGGGAATCTCTTTGTAATAAATGTGGAAAATGTTGTTATGAAAAGCATAATTTTGGGATAGTTGTCATAGCAGATCCTGAAAGACCATGTAAGTACTTAGTAAATAATTCCTGTTCAATTTATGAAGATCGATTAACCATAAATCCATCATGTGGTGAAATTAAATCGTATGGATTATTAGTAAATGGTGTTCTTCCAAAAGAGTGTGGATATATTCATATAAGAAAAGAGTATATCCCGTGTATCTTCCCAAGAGATATGGATCATTTTTGGGAAATTATTGAAAAATTATCTACAGAAATTTCAAAAGAAGAATATGAGTTTTGGAACGAAGAAGAGCAAATTATCTCAAATGCAATTAATTTCAAAGAATTTGTAATTAACTTAAGAAAAAAGCACGATGAATAAATCGTGTTTTTTCAATAATTAAAAAAGCCTGTCCTGTGCGCACAGAAAACGGGCTTCCTATATTTGAATGAGGAAAATGTATTACAAGATAACAATACCTTGTACCAAAGCATATACTTGAAGAGCCAAAACAGCACCAAGGATAGGCAATGCAATACGAAGCAAATTGATTTCAATTGCAACCAATTTAAGCAATTCTCTTTCCAAAATTTCCATTTTTCCAGCTTTTTCGATCTTTTCCATGTGGTTATATACGTAACAAGTAAAATGTATATGTAAATTCTAAACAAAATAAAATATTTGTCAAATTTTGAAGGACTTTTTTAGTAAAAGAGTATTCTCTCAAATTTTTACCTTGTTTTCAACGACTAAAAGGCTACGATAACAGCGTAGATTTTATATGTAAACAGAAGATATATGAAGGTATCAATTGGTTTTTCCGGTGCAGCTGGAACATGAGTAAACACATCATGACTTCTATTAGCACAACTCCTAGCAAACAAAGGATATTCAATACTAGCAGACAAAGAATATGC
>OFSA01000006.1_pt1 | contig 39349 bp, 29 predicted proteins | sample 1543241 | NCBI WGS metagenome assembly OFSA01 (sample SAMN05442508, study PRJEB24371) | freshwater metagenome | isolation source: Freshwater Lake | place: Canada: Niagara | collected 2012-08-09 | reverse complement strand
GGCCGGCGCTGCGGGCGGGGGTCACGGGGGTGGCTACGGCACTGGAGCAGTTGCGCGCTGCCCTGCAGGAAGCAGCAGCGCGCGGCAAGGGGCTGGAGCATTGTCTGCAGCGCTGCGAGGACTTGGGGCAGCGCCTGGAATTGCTGAGCGAGCCGGCCGAGGATGAAGCACGGGTGCGCTGGTTCGAGACCCAGGGCCGCGGTTTCATGCTCAGCGCCACGCCGCTGGATATTGCGCCAGTGTTCCAGGAGCGCATGAATGCACTACCGGGCACCTGGATTTTTACCTCGGCAACGCTGGCGGTGGAGCAAAGTTTCACCCATTTTGCCGCACGCCTGGGCCTGATCGATTACACGGCGCTGCGCCTGGACAGTCCCTTCGACTTCACCCGCAACGCGCTGCTCTATCATCCGCCCGAGCTGCCCGATCCGGCCACGCCGCAGTACACCGGCGCGCTGGTGGAAGCCATACTGCCGGTGCTGGAGGCCAGCCGTGGCCGGGCTTTCCTGCTGTTCACCAGCCATCGGGCCCTGCAGGAGGCGGCGCGCCTGCTGGCTGGCCGGCTGCGCTATCCGCTGCTGGTGCAGGGCGAGTGCGCCAAGGCGGCCCTGCTGGCGCAGTTTCGTGCCCTGGGTAATGCGGTGCTGCTCGGTACCGCCAGTTTCTGGGAAGGAGTGGATGTGCGTGGCGAGGCGCTGTCCTGCGTGGTGATCGACCGGCTGCCGTTTGCCGCGCCGGGCGATCCCGTGGTGCAGGCGCGCATCGAGTCGCTGCGCCAGCGCGGGGAAAACCCGTTCCTGAGCTACCAGGTGCCGCAGGCGGTGATAGCCCTGAAGCAGGGGGCCGGCCGGCTGATTCGCGACAGCGGCGATCGCGGCGTGCTGGTGCTCGCTGATCCGCGTCTGCTCAGCCGCTTCTACGGGCGGTGGTTTCTGGACAGCCTGCCGCCGATGCCCCGCACACGCCGCCTTGACCGGGTGCGCACCTTCTTCGCCAGCGCTGACGCCGGGTCCAGTCCTGCCAGTTAATGGTTATTGGTTATAAATTTATGGTTAAAAAATTCTTTATTTGCATATAGGCGCAATGCTAAGGTGCGGCATAAATCGTCCAGCGCGGCATCTGAGCGCGCCGGAATGCCTGCAACGGATGTCCAGTAGGAACCCAAGACGATGTACCAGTACGACGCGTATGATCAGGCGCTCGTCGACGAGCGGGTAGCGCAGTACCGTGGCCAGGTGCAGCGCTACCTGGCGGGCGAGCTGAGCGATGACGAGTTCCGGCCGCTGCGCCTGATGAACGGCCTGTATCTGCAGCGCCACGCGCCGATGCTGCGGGTTGCCATTCCCTATGGCCTGCTGTCCTCGCGGCAGTTGCGCACCCTGGCGGCCATCGCCCGCCGCTATGACAAGGGCTATGGCCATTTCACCACCCGGCAGAATATCCAGTTCAACTGGCCGAAGCTGGAGGATACCCCGGACATCCTCGCCGAGCTGGCGCGGGTCGAGATGCACGCCATTCAGACCAGCGGCAACTGTATTCGCAACGTCACCGCCGACCATCTGGCCGGGGTCGCCGAGGATGAGATCGAGGATCCGCGCCTGTACTGCGAGATCATCCGCCAGTGGTCGACCTTCCACCCGGAATTCTCCTATCTGCCGCGCAAGTTCAAGATTGCCGTCACCGGTGCATCCCACGATCGCGCCGCCGCGCAGGTGCACGACATCGGTCTGAACCTGTTGCGCGATGCCGATGGTGGCCTTGGCTTTCGGGTGCTGGTGGGCGGCGGACTGGGGCGTACGCCGATCATCGGGCAGGTGATCCGCGAATTCCTGCCCGAGCGCGACCTGCTCAGCTACCTCGAAGCCATTCTGCGCGTCTACAACCAGCACGGTCGCCGCGACAATCTGTACAAGGCGCGCATCAAGATCCTGGTCAAGGCGCTCGGCATCAACACCTTCCGCGAACAGGTTGAAGCGGAGTGGATGCACATCAGGGAGTCCGGTCTGGTGCTGGACGCTGCCGAGATCGAGCGGGTGCGCGCTTTCTTCAACCCGCCGCCCTATGACCCCAGCGCCGCCGCCGATCGCAGCTTTGCCGAACAGCTGGGTCGCGATCCGGCCTTTGCCACCTGGGTGCGCTACAACGTTGCCGGCCACAAGGTCGCCGGCTATCGCAACGTGTTCGTGGCCCTCAAGGCTCCAGCGGTGCCACCGGGCGATATCACTGCCGAGCAGATGGACGCAGTTGCCGATCTTGCCGATCGCTACAGCTTCGGCCAGGTGCGCGCCACCCATCAGCAGAATCTGCTGCTGGCCGATGTGCGCCAGGCTGATCTTTATGCGCTGTGGCAGGCGCTTCAGGAGCAGGCGCTGGCGACGCCGGTGATTGGCACCCTGGCCGATATGATTTGCTGCCCGGGCCTGGACTTCTGCAGCCTGGCCAATGCCAGCTCGATCGCCATTGCCCGGCAGATCAACGAGACCTTTGACCGGCTCGATTATCTCTATGATCTGGGTGCGATCCGCCTGAACATGTCCGGCTGCATGAACGCCTGCGGTCACCATCACGTTGGCCACATCGGCATTCTCGGCGTCGATAAGAAGGGCGAGGAGTGGTACCAGATCTCGCTGGGTGGTTCCTCGGAAAACGAGGCGACGCTGGGCGATATCCTCGGTCCCTCGGTGCCCAAGGCTGAGGTTGCCGCGACCCTGGAGCGCATCCTGCGGGTTTACCTGGCGCAGCGCGAAGGCGACGAGCGCTTTATCGACACCCTGCGGCGGATCGGTCTGGAACCGTTCCGGGCTGGCGCCTATCGCGCGACGCCGCACAGCGAAGCAGAGGAGCGACGCCATGCGGCGCATCATTAAGGATCGGCAGATCATCGAAGACGTCTGGCAGCATCTGGCTGACGACGCCGAACGGGTAGAGGGCCCGGTGATCGTGTCGCTGGTCCGCTGGCGCCAGGATGAAGCCCTGCGCACGCGTGCCGAAGCGGTGGGTGTGCGCCTGCCCAATACCCTGGATCTGGCCACGATTAGCGCTGACCTGCCGCGCTGGGCGCTGGTGGCGCTGGAATTTCCCAAGTTCGCCGATGGTCGCGCCTATTCGCAGGCCCGGCTGCTGCGCGAGCGTTACGGCTTTCGCGGCGAGATCCGCGCGGTGGGCGATGTACTGCGCGATCAGTTGTTTTTCATGGCACGCAGCGGTTTCGATGCCTTCGAATTGCGTACTGACCGCAGCCTGGAGGATGCGCTGCAGGCGTTCACCGAGTTCAGCGACAGCTATCAGCCGGCTGTTGACCAGTCACTGCCTCTGTATCGACGCCGGGCGCGCTGAGCGGCACCCGCACCATGACCGGGCGCCGCAATCCCTGCGGCACCGGTTTGCTTACTGCATGTACCAGTCCGGCGGAATGGGATTGGCCAGCGTCTGGCCGCCCACATTCTCATTGTCATCGGCCGGCGAGCTGGCATTCACATTCACCACTACCGTGGTGACGTTGTCGCTGGCATCACGCATCAGCGCCAGATGGATGAAGGCCTTGACCGCTTCCTGACAGTTGTGGCGGCTGTTGGCCAGCAGGCGGGTAATCTCCTCGTCGCTGACGGTTTTGTTGAGGCTATCGCTGCACAGCAGGAACATATCGCCGGTCTGCAGCGGATACAACGCCTCGTCGATGCGCAGTTCCTCGGTCGAACCGACCGCACGGGTAATAACGTTGGCCAGCGGATGGCGGTGCGCATCCTCGGCGGCAATCAGGCCCTGATCGACCAGATCCTGGACATGGCTGTGATCGCGGGTCATCTGCTGCAACTGACCGTCGCGCAGGCGATAGATGCGGCTGTCACCCACCCACAGGCAGGCGCATTGCGCGTCATAGGTCAATAGCACCACCACTGTGCTGCCAATGGTGCGGTGCTGATAGCGGCGTGCCGATTCCTCGCGCAGGCGCCGATTGACGTTTTGCAGGCAGTTGCGCACCGAGCTGAGGAAATCATCCCAGTTGCTCGGCGGCGGAATCTGCTGCAGATTCTCGATCACCATCTGGCTGGCCACATCACCGGCCTCGTGTCCACCCATGCCATCGGCAACTGCCCACAGCCCCAGTTCGGGCATGACCAGACAGGCATCCTCGTTGATGGCTCGCACCATGCCGACGTGGCTGCGCCCGGCCGACGACCATTGAAAAGGGGGTTTCTCACTCATGGGTGCTCCTCGGCGGCGGTGGTGGCGCGCTCGCTAGATGGCGGATCGATGCGGACAAGCGGTTTTTCCTCCCAGCCGGCCTGACGCCAGTCGCCAGACAGCAACGCCGCAAAGCCGCTGACCGGCGGCAGGCCGTCGCAGACCAGCAGGCAGCGGGCAATGCGGTCCGATCCTTCGGTCCACCAGAGACTGGGTTGTGGAAAACCGCGTCGCAGCAGATAGGTGGCCAGCAGCGGCGACTGGGATGCCGCAGCCAGTGATTCATCGTGCAGGGGGCAGTACCAGGCAGCGCCGAGTCCCTCGGTCACGTCCGGGCCGGCTATCAGCGGGCTGCCCAGGGCGGCCACCTGCTGCTCGAATTCGTCCAGGGCCAGATCGTCGCGATCCAGACCGAGCAGCGCCAGGGATTCGGCACGCTCAAACCAGTCCACGGCGCTGGTTGGCAGGGTTAGCAGGGGCCGGTCCGGTGCCAGCGGCGCGGCGATCACCAGCGGGTAATAGCGGCCGACCCGGTCCACGCTCGGCATCAATACCCCGGCATAGGCCTGTGGCCCGCACACCCCTGCGCCGAGCGCAAAACGCCAGATTGGACTGGTGCAGTAGCATTCCCGCCAGGCGCCGCCCAGTTGCTGGCGGCTGCGGGCGATGGCGTTTTGCAGCCAGGCGTCCCAGGGATCGAGAAAGGCACGCGGCAAATGGCGGGCGATGAAGTCGCCCCGGCTGGGCAGCTTGCCAAAGAAACCGGGCGTGCTGCTCACAGTTGATCCGGGCACCGGAAGCCCTCCAGTTCACGCAGGCGGAATGGATTGAAATTGCCGCTGGTGCGCAATTCGTAGGTGCCCTGACGACCGCCGAACTGAAATACCACGCGGAAGCGGCCGGCGCCGGTCGGTTGCACCTGGGCCTGGTCGAGGAGGCGGAACCAGGCCCAGGGACCGCTTTCGCTGAGCTGCGCCGGACCCCCCGTCACCGGGGGCTGGATGTCGATATGGGCTTCGCCCCGCGCGCCGGGCCATTGCAGCTCAGCGCTGCGCGCCGGCTGGCCGACGGTGTAGGCGAAGGTCTGGCCGTCGATGCCGATGGTAAACTGGCTGACGCCGCCGCTGAATTCGATCGGTGTCATTTGAAAGCGGATCGCCGGGGTCGCATTGCCGCTCGTGAACAGAGCATCGCGGATCGTCGCCGCGCGCTGGAAGGTCTGCAGGGCTTCCGGACTGATGCTCTGATCGGCGCCGCTCGGGCCGCGCCAGCGCCAGGCGCCTGCCGTGATCTCGACATGGGGTTTGAGATATTGCTGGAAAAAGCGGTCCATCAGGCCATTGACGCCAAAGAAGCGGCCGAAGGCATCCAGGGCGGCATCCGGGGGACCGGCGGCAGGACGCGCGGCGGCCGATCCATTATCCTGACCGACCCATTGAATACTGTTGACCGGCACGGTGGCAGCCGCACCGCTGGCAGGCCCGGCGCCGCTCCATTGGATGGCGCTGCGCGCAAGCGGATAGCGGCCCTGCAGATTGTCCTGGAAAAAAGCGGCGATGCGCGCGGCCTTCCATTGCGCATTAAGGCGGTCGCGCAGGCTGCGCACGGCGTCGGCGCTGTCGCGGGCGAGCTGGTCGAGCAGGGTGTTGAACGGTGGTGGCTTGCGGCTGGCGTCGACCTGCAGCTGATTGATGACGCTGTCGAGCTGATCCTTGAGGGTTTGCGGCACGCTGCCGTCGGTGCTGGACTGGCGGGCGCGGGCGAGTGCGTTCATGTGCCCGTACAGGTCATTGATCGTGGACAGGGTTTTATCGAGTACGGGAATGGCGCCCTCGGCACCCTGGGTTTCGCGGCGATACTGGGCGCTGAAATCGAGAAAGCGCCCTTCCAGGGTGCAGGGCTGCAGCGCGGCAACGGGCGCGCCGGGTGCGAGAATGTCGCCGACGCGCTTGTCGAGTGGTGTATCGGTGGGTGCCGCCTTGCCGGGTTCCGCCGGGGCCGGTGGCTTGTCGAGCGCGGTTTCACGGCCGACGGTCTCGATCAGCCCGCGCAGCGGCGAGGCGGGCGCCGACAGCACCTGCAGGATGTCCAGCGCTGTTTCCAGGGTATCGAAGGGCTTGATGCGCACATCGTCCAGCAGCCCCTGCCACTGCTGCAGAAAATCGCCCAGATAAAGCCGGCAGACGCTGTCGGCGATGCGCTGGCGCTCGGCGGGGTTGGCGGATACCTGCTGCGTCGTGCCCAGGATCCAGCTCTCATCGGCCAGCCGGTCGATCAGCTTCGGGCTTTCGACGAGAAAAAACTGGTAATAGCCCTTGTAGGTGTACAGGCCGGGCACGCCGCTGTTAAGTGGCTGGCCGCTCTTGCGCGCGAACACCCGCGGCGTGTCGGGACCGGCCGCCAGGGTCAGGCCCATCTCAACCGGCGTGCCGGCACTGCGCTGCAGTTGCTGCAGCCGTTGGTAGATGCGCTGCGAGAGCGGCATCTGGTTGAGCAGGGTGCGGCTGTTCTGGATCAGGGCGCTGTCCAGGGCGATCGGCGATTGCAGCGGTGCCTGTTCCAGCAGGGCGTCGAGATGCGCGGCGAGCTGTTCGCGCTGTTCGCGGGTGGTGCTGGCGGGCAGATGGGCCTGCCATTCGCGCAGCATCCAGTCGCGCACCGTCGCGGCGTCGAAGCGCGTCGGGTCGTCAAACATCAGGTAGGCGCGCAGGGTGTCGTACAACTGGCTGGGATTGGCGGTGTTCTGGCGCAGGCGCTCTTCCATGCGCAGCACGATGCGCGGCAGCAGCGCCCGCGTCAGCAGCCGCTCATACAGCGCCCGCGCCTCGCCGCCGAGCTTGTCGCCCTGATACAGGCCAAAACCCATCAGCCAGGGCGTGCCGGCATCGCGATCGGCATAACCGCCGGGAATGGCGCGGGCCGCATCGAGCAGGGCCAGAGTCGCAGCCGGGTCGGTCTGGTCAGGTGAAAGCGCTGCGATCTGCTGCTCAACCTGTTGCCGCTGCTTTTCCACCGCCTGCACATACAGCTCGTTGCGGGCATAGCTGGTCAGCCACAGCACCGCCGCCAGCACGGTAATCAGCACCGCAGCGGCATAGGCACCGCGCTGCATCCAGGCCCGCCAGCGTTCCACGCGCAGATTGGCACCGGCGATCTGCGCTTCCGGGAAGATGACATCGCGCAGCAGCCGGGTAATGAAATAGCTGCGGCCCTTGCCGGAAAAGGCGCCGAGCGCCTGTCGGCTTAGGCCAAAGGTGCTGGCCAGCGAACTCATCAGCCGATCGATCGGTGTCCCTTCCTGGGTGCCGCTGGTGAAATACACCCCGCGCAGCAGCACCCGTTCCTCGTAGCGGCTGGGCCGGAACACCTCGTGCAGGAAGCGGTCGGCGATCTGGCGCAGCGAGCCGAACTGCTGCGGCAGGCTGTAGATCAGGTCGCGGCGCTGCGGGTCGCGTTCATTTTGCAGGCGCTCGACCAGCCGGTCATTGAGGCGCTGCTGCAGCAGATCGAACTCGGCGGCGAAGTGCTCGACCACACCTTCCGGATTGCTTGGATCATCCATCGGCAGGGTCAGGCCCCAGACCTGCGCGCGCTCTTCCTGGCCAAGATCGCTGAAAAACTCGATGAACCCGGCGATCAGGTCGGCCTTGGTGAACAGCACATAGATCGGGAAGCGGATGCCGAAATGCTCGTGCAGTTCCTGAATGCGCTGCTTGATGGCCAGGGCCTGGGCGCTGCGCTCTTCCTCGCGCTGCTGCATCAGGTCGGCGAGGCTGATGGCCACGAAGGCGCCGTTGATCGGCCGGCGCTTGCGGTGCTTTTTGAGCAGGTCGAGGAAACCGCGCCAGGCCGCCCGATCGACTTCCTCATGGCTGTCCTGGGTGGTGTAGCGGCCGGCAGTGTCGAGCAGCACGGCTTCGTCGGTGAACCACCAGTCGCAGTTGCGCGTGCCGCCGACGCCGCGCACCTTGCCGGCGCCGACCGGAAAACGCAGCCCGGAGTTGATCAGCGCGGTGGTTTTGCCCGAACCGGGCGGGCCAATGATGATGTACCAGGGCAACTGGTAGAGGTACTGGCCGCGACCGCTCTTGCCGCCGAGGCGGGCCTTCTTGAGGACGCCCAGCGCGTCATCCAGGCCCTGCTTGAGGGTGGCGATTTCCTCTGCTGAGGCGGCTTCCTGCTCCTGACGGCGCTGCTGCTGCTCGCGGGGACTCGGACCGGCTTCGCCACCGCCTGCACCTGCGCCCGCACCTGGGCTACCCGTGCCACCTACGCCCTGCCCGGCCAGATCGGCGAGCATGTCGCGATTCCGGCGCAGGGTATCGATGTAGTAGTAGAGCTGGTAGAGGGCATACATGCCGCCGACGGTCATGATGCTGAATACCCGGCCCAGATCGGAAGCGAGCGGCGTTTCCCCGGCAACCGCGACCAGTGGTCCGAGATACCAGATCAGGGCGGCGACCGCCAGCAGGCCGGTGATGCCGATAAACCAGCGGCTTTTGAGAATGTTGAGAATCGTGTTCATGGCCCCGGCCCTAGTTGATCCGCGCCAGCAGAATGATGTCAACGCGCCGGTTGAGGGCACGATTGGGTGCGGTATCGTTGGACGTGACCGGCTCGGTATCGGCGCGGCCCTCGCCAATGAAGCGACCGGGCTGGTTGCTGACTGCGGCCAGCAGTTTGACAACGCTGTCGGCGCGGGCCTTGGATAGATGCCAGTTGGATGGGAATTGCAGGGTGCGGATCGGCACGCTGTCCGAGTGTCCGGTCACCAGCACCCGGCCCTGCACCGTGTTCAGCTCCTTGCCAATCTGCGCCAGCAGCGGCGTGAAGGCCGGCTTTATGTTGGCGCTGCCGGAATCGGACAGGCCATCGCCGCGAATGCGCACCGTGGTCTTGTCGGCATCTTCGAGTACATCGACCAGGCCCTGGCGGATCTGCGGGTCGAGGAAGGCGCGCAGGTCGCGGGTGACACGGCTGAGATCGGCGGTGGCGCGTGGCTTGGGTGCTGGCGCAGCCACGGCAACACCGGCGCGGCGGGCCATGGCTACGGTCTCGCCGCGCACGCCGCTGAGCGCGGTCAGCGCCGGATCGGATGCGCTATTGAGCAGCCAGTTGAACAGGGCGTAGGCGATCAGCAGCAGCGCCGCCGCCACTGCTGCGACTACCCACAGCGGCACATAGCGGATCAGCGGATTGTGCTGCTCGACCACGCCGCGCCAGTGCGGTGACAGCTCGCGCTCGAACTCGCCGCGCGCGGTGCGGATAGCGTTGTAGACCCGCTCACGCTGTTCGTCCAGGCGGCTGCGGCCGTTTTCCAGCAGCCGGTAGCGGCCCTGGAAGCCGAAGGACAGGCACAGATAGAGTAATTCCAGCAGGTGCAGGTTCTTGCGCGGGTCGGGCAGCAGCGCATCCTGCAGCTCAAAGACTTTTTCGCCGCCCCAGGTTTCGTTGTGGAAGGTGATCAGCAGGCTGTTCTCGCTCCAGTCGCTGGCCCGGCCCCAGGGTGTGTTCAATACCACCTCGTCAAGCAGGGTGCACAGAATGTAGCGGGCGCGGAATACGGTTTTCTCCGCCATGCCCTGCTCGCGGGCGCGGGCGGTGAAGGTCTTGATCTCCTCGATCATGCGCAGGCGCAAACGCTCCGGGTCGGGATGCGAGGAGGTGTTCTTCAGGCGCATGACCAGCCCGAGCAGGGGCGCAGCGGCGCTTTCCAGCGGATTGAGGCCCGGACCGGTAGCGAGGGGCACGGCTTCGGCAGCCGGACCGGGTGATGGCTCGGGTGAGGGTGATGGCATGGCCGGGGGGGCGCGCCGCCCACCCGGCGCTGGACGGATCACGGTGCGGTCGCTGTCGCTGTCGTCACCGGCGTCGGTCGCAAAGGGGTCATCGATGGTCACGGTGCCTTACTCCGTCATTCCTTGATGGCCCAGAAGGCCATATCCAGGCCCGGGAACTCGCCGCCAACATGGAAGGCGAAACCGCCGGAGCTGAGCAACTGTTTCCAGAACTCGCTGCTGCGGTCGAGCCGGAAGTAGATGAAATCGGCCCGATAGGGGATTTCGCGCGGTGCGACCGGCAGGGCACTGACGCCGATGCCGGGTAGATGGTGGTTGACGAACTGGGCGATGCGCTCGACGGGGCCGATCTTCACCTGGGTCGGGAAACGGGCGCGCAACAGATCAGTGGCCATGTCGGCGCGCACCGCCAGGATAAAGGTGGCCTTGGTGAGCAGCGGGCGTTCGCGGTCGGTGATGATCGCCACGCGGATGCCGTACTGGCGTTCTTCGATAGGAATCTGAATCGCCGCCTGTTCCTCGACCAGGCTGAGCGAGCGGCGCAGTTCGGTCATCAGCACGTCGAAACTGCGCTGCAGATCATCATGATCATAGGCGGGGAACGGTGGCGGCCGGCGCCGGGTCTTGCCGGTGAAGGTGGCCATTTCGCCGGCCAGTTGCAACGCCGCCTGATAAAAGTCCGCCGGGTGCAGTCCGGGCATGATCGTCAGATGGGCGAACAGCGGTTCAAAGCGATTGATGGCCTGCAGGCGCAGGAACTGGGCGATATCGACCCCGGCACCGCGTGCCGTGCCGGCGCCACTGACCCGTTCGGCCAGGGCATCGCCGCGCTGATGCAGCAGGCCCAGCACCTCGGTCACGAAACCGTTGAGCATCGGCACGCTGCGGCAATCCAGGCAGGGCGGCAGATAATCCGGGTCCAGGACCACGGTCTGATCCGGCCGCCGTTCCTGTACCCGGGCAATGCCGATGCAGGTGTGCTCGCTGGAGTCCTTGCTGTCCAGAAACAGGCGCAGACGCGGCTCGCCGATCTCGACGAAGGCGCTGTTGTTGGCGGTGTCGATGTTGTTGTCGCGCACCTCGCTGGCTGTGACCCGATAGCGCGCGGCGGTGTCCTGACGCTCACCGCGCTCGACCTCGGCCATGCCCGAGCGCCGTAGCGGCAGGGCCAGCAGCACCCGGGTATCGCGGACACTGGCATCGATGTCCAGTGGCGGCGGCGGTGGATCATGGTCAGGGATGTTGAAGGGTGTGCCGTCCGGCAGCAGGCCGCGGGCCGTGGTGATGGCGACCTTGCCCAGGGCCAGGGCTTCGCGATCCAGAACCAGTTCAGCCACGCCCCAGGCATAGGGGCGCAGCAGGGAGCAGGATTGCCGAACCAGGGCTTCAATGTAGCGGTCCTGCTGCTGGAAATGTTGTGGGCGCAGGAACATGCCCTCGGACCACACGACCTTGCTATACCAGCTCATGACGGCATCACTCGTGCATCACTCAGGTTGGGGATGGGGGCGGTACTTGGCGTTGTCGATCTTCAGTAAATCTAGCATCCAAACGGCGTGCCGACGCGCCGAACCAGCAGTGCACGGGCGCGCGTCAGCGACCCCGCTGATGTTCTTCGTAGGCCCGGGCGAAGGCGTCGCCGAACAGCTTGTTGAAATCATCCTCGGCTTCACGGGCGATGGAGGCGTACTCAGCCTTGAACAGGTCCCAATACTTGGCCTTGCGATTCAGCGGCAGGATGCTGTCGAGCAGACCGTGTTCGAGGCGGGTTTCCAGGTTTTCCGGGTCAAAACGCTCCAGCAGGCGGGCCAAAGCGGCCTGGATGCCGGCCATGACGGCCAGTTGATGCGCCTTAATATCCGTGAAGCCCTCGCGCACCGCCTGTACGGGGGCCATATAGGCGCTTTGCTGGCCGAGCAGCAGCAGGGTCATGACTTCTTCGGCGCGCAGCGGTGGCTGGCCGGGCGGCGTCTTGAGCGGGTTGTTTTCAATCGGGCCGATGGCGGTGCGATCCAGGCGGAACTCACCCTTTACATCACCGCGCGCCAGCAGGATCTCCATCAGGCCCTGCACGGTCTCGCGGAAGATCGCGCCCAGGCGGATCATGAGTTCCGGCAACTGCTCGGCGGTGGCGTGCAGGTGCGGCAGACCGGCGCCGTCGCAGAAGGCGTATAGCAGTGCCGTGTCCAGCACTGGCCTGGCAGCCGGTGCGGGTTGGATTGGCGCGGGAGCGGGATGGCTGACCGGTGCGGGTTGGATTGGCGCGGGAGCGGGATGGCTGACCGGTGGCGCGACGTTCCACCAGTCATCGGGAATGAGCGCTTCGGCGGTCGGCACGGCTTCCGGTTCCGGCAGCGGTTCCGGCAGCGGTTCCGGCAGCGGTTCCGGCAGCGGTACGGGTACGGGCGTTGGCGCTAGTTCTGGCCTGGTGATGGGTTTCGGCTCAGGCTTTGGCGTCGGTACTGGGCCGATTTGGGAGACCAGCACCGGCGGTTCGAAGGCAGCCCGGTCGGGACTGAGCAGATCGGCGGAGGGTTCGGTAATGGCCGCGCCCAGCGGTGAGGTGTCGCGCGGCCGCAGACCTAGGCTGTCCTCCGGTTCGCCGGATTCGCCGCTTTCCTCGGTCTCTTCGGCGGTATCGGTCAGGAGATCGGCGAAGGAAGGTCGGGCGATATCGACCGATGGCACCACCGGTGGCGTGATCTCGGGAATCGCGATATCCGGCATCGCTCCACTGACTGGCCTGGGCATGATATCGGTGACTGGCCCTTCTTCTTCAGTCGCTTGCGGTGCGACTGGGATGGTGCTGGCTGCGGTAGTGATGCTGACGGCGATTTCATACTCGCCAAGGATGAACCGGTCGCCATCATGGAGCGCAACCGTCTGCTCGCGGGTGATGCGTTCGCTGGAATCGTTGAGAAAAGTGCCGTTGGTGCTGGTATCGGTCAGGAAATAGCGGCCATCCTGGTGATGAACGGTACAGTGCTTGCTTGACAGGATCCGCTCGGGATCCTGCAGCACCCAGTCATTGGATGGCGCGCGGCCAATGCTGATCGAACCCCGTTCCAGAGTGCGGGTGACTTCCTGGCCCGGCGAGAGCCGCTGAAAGCTGGTGATGGTCAAGGTCAGGGGCATGGCGCGATGTCCGTGGGCAGGATGCCGCTGCAACTGTCCGGGCGGGAGAGACTGGATGGATCCAATATATGCATATGCAATATGCGATTTTGTAATGCGCAGTCTATACCGCGCGAACAGCTTGCGCCAAGCAGGCTATACTGAATCTGATAATGATTCTCAAATGATCATGTCCTATGGTCAATGACCGGATGAGGCCGACGAGCGATGAGTGTGATTGACGTTGAAGAGCTGCTCGGTGCCGTGAGCGCTGCAGCGCCCTGCGGCGAGGATCTTGAATACGATCCGGCCTTTGCGGAAATGGAGACGCTGGCACAGGAAACCCCGGAACGCCAGTACGGCGACACCATCATTCCCGCCGAACCGCCCGATTGGCGCACGGTGCGCAAGGCAGCGCTGGCCCTGTTCGAGCGCACCCGTGATCTGCGGGTGGCGGTGCTGCTGTCCCGGGCGCTGCTGCAGACCGATGGCCTGGCCGGGTTCAACGATGGCCTGGCGGTGGTCGAGGGCTTGATCGAGCGCTACTGGGAGACGGTCTATCCGCTGCTCGATCCGGACGATGATAACGATCCGACCTTGCGCATCAACATCATCGTAGCCTTGTGCGATGCCGAAACCACGCTGCGCAGCCTGCGCGAAGCGCCGCTGGTCAGTTCGCGGGCGCTGGGGCGTTTCAGCCTGCGCGATGTGCAGATAGCCGCTGGTCTGCTGACGGCGGTGGTCAGTGACGGCGAGGAGTTGCCGACTGCGGCACGTATCGACGGCGCGTTTCAGGATGCGCCGCTGGAGGATCTGCAGGCGACCGCCGCCGTGGTGGCCGAGGCCATGGAGCGGGTCACGCACATCGAAGCGCTGCTCACCGATCTGGTGGGTGTGACCCAGGCGCCGGATATGAGCGTGCTGCGGACGATGCTGCGCGATATCCGGCAGGTGCTGAGTGATCAGTTGCAGCGGCGAGGCAGTGGCCTGGGCGATGCAGCGGCCGCGGCGGCCGGTGAGGAGACAGTGGCGGGCCCCGGGGGGAGTGGCGGGGTGCAGCGCCTGGTGGTTGGCGAGATCACCAGCCGTGAGGATGCCATGCGCATGCTGGACCGGATTTGCGAGTACTTCGAGCGCTACGAGCCGTCCAGCCCGGTACCATTCCTGTTGAAACGTGCTAAAAAATTAGTGACCAAGGACTTCATGGAGATCCTGAATGATCTGGCGCCCGGCGGCACCGAGCAGGCTCACCTGATCTTTGGTCTGCGCGGTGAAGAGAGCAGTGGGTACTGAGCGCCGGCTCGGGGAGTGGACAGTGGCGACGATTGCGGACTGAGAGAGGTCATGTTCCGATGGCGATGAGCAGTCAGAAATTTATTGCCCGCAACCGGGCACCGCGCGTGCAGATTGAGTACGACGTCGAGGTGTACGGCTCGCAGAAAAAGGTGCAATTGCCCTTTGTGATGGGCGTGCTGGCCGATTTGTCCGGTAAGCCGGCCGATCCGCTGGCGCCGGTGGCCGATCGCAAATTCCTGGAAATCGATGTCGATAACTTCGATAGCCGCATGAAGGCGATGAAGCCCCGGGCAGCATTCCGGGTGCCCAATACCCTGACCGGCGAGGGCGATCTGAGTATCGACATCACCTTCGAGAGCATGGATGACTTCTCGCCGGCGGCGGTGGCGCGCAAGGTCGATTCGCTCAACAAGCTGCTGCAGGCCCGTCAGCAGCTCTCCAACCTGATGACCTACATGGATGGCAAGACCGGCGCCGAGGAACTGATTGCTAAGGTGCTGAACGATCCGACCCTGCTGCAATCGCTGGTGGCCGCGCCCAAGCCCCAGGACAGCACCAAGCCCGCCGAGGAGTGATGCGCCATGGCTGATACCGATGCAACTGTCCAGCTCCAGGGTGGCGCCACCGAAACACTGGAAGTCAACGAGTTTTCCTCGCTGCTGCAGCGCGAGTTCAAGCCCAAGACCGATCAGGCCAAGGAAGCGGTCGAGCACGCGGTGCGTACCCTGGCCGAGCATGCGTTGCAGCATACGACCCTGATCTCGCATGACGTGATCAAGTCGATCGAGTCGCTGATTGCCGCTATCGATCAGAAGATGAGCGAGCAGATCAACCAGATCATCCATCACGCCGATTTCCAGCAGCTCGAAAGTGCCTGGCGCGGTCTGCACTATCTCGTCAACAACACCGAAACCGACGAGATGCTCAAGATCCGGGTGATGAACATCTCCAAGAAGGAGCTGCACAAGACCGTCAAGAAGTTCAAGGGCACGGCCTGGGATCAGAGCCCGATCTTCAAGAAGGTTTATGAGGAGGAATACGGCCAGTTTGGCGGCGAACCCTTCGGCTGTCTGGTGGGCGACTACTACTTCGACCACAGCCCGACCGATGTCGAGCTGCTGCGTGAGATGTCGCAGATCGCAGCGGCCTCGCACACACCGTTCATCGCCGCCGCCGCGCCAACCGCCATGCAGATGGATTCCTGGCAGGAGCTGAGCAACCCGCGCGACCTGACCAAGATTTTCCAGACTCCCGAATATGCCGCCTGGCGTTCACTGCGCGAATCCGAGGATTCGCGCTACATCGGGCTGGCCATGCCCCGCTTCCTGGCGCGGCGGCCCTATGGTGCCAAGTCCGATCCGGTCGAGGAATTCGACTTCGAGGAAGAGGTCGAGGGCGCCGAGCATGGCCGCTACTGCTGGGCCAACGCGGCCTATGCCATGGCCACCAACATCACCCGCGCCTTCAAGATGTACGGCTGGTGCACGCGGATTCGCGGCATCGAATCCGGCGGCGCGGTGGAGAATCTGCCCACCCACACCTTCCCGACCGATGACGGTGGCGTGGACATGAAATGTCCGACCGAAATCGCCATCAGCGACCGGCGCGAGGCGGAACTGGCCAAGAACGGCTTCATGCCGCTGATCCACAAGAAGAACACTGACTTTGCCGCCTTCATCGGCGCGCAGTCGCTGCAAAAGCCGGCCGAGTACGATGATCCGGATGCCACCGCCAACGCCAACCTGTCGGCGCGGCTGCCGTATCTGTTCGCGACCTGCCGCTTTGCCCATTACCTCAAGTGCATGGTGCGCGACAAGATCGGCTCCTTCAAGGAACGCGACCAGTTGCAGCTCTGGTTGCAGGAATGGATCTACAACTATGTCGATGGCAACCCGGCCATTTCCAGCGACGAGACCAAGGCCATGAAGCCGCTGGCCGCTGCTGAGGTCGTGGTGGAAGAGGTGGAAGGCAACCCGGGCTACTACACCTCGAAGTTCTTCCTGCGCCCGCACTACCAGTTGGAAGGCTTGACCGTGTCGCTGCGCCTGGTGTCGAAGCTGCCTTCGATCAAGGGCGGCTGAGGCCGGAGCATGGCCGGGCTGGGCCAGAATGGACTCCGCGCGGGTTCATTCTGGATGGGCGGCCCGCTGCCGGGAGCCTGAAAGGTCTTAAAACCAGGGTATTAGGGTTGGCATGCAAGCTGCAAATCCCTGAATTACGACGACGGCATTTCCCAGGTTCTTCCTGCGCGAAAGCGCACGGCAAGGCGACCGTCGGGCGAAGCGATGAATGACCCGTTTCACCGGACCACACTAGCGAGGATACGACGATGGCTGATGCATTTTTGAAGATCGGTGCTGTGAAGGGCGAGTGCAAGGACTTCGAGTACAAGGAATGGATCGAGGTGCTGAGCTGGAGCTGGGGCGCGTCGCAGTTGGGTACGGCGGGCCATGGTACCGGCCTGGGCGCGAGCAAGGTGAGCCTGAATGACTTCAGCTACACCATGCATTTCTGCTCGGCCTCGCCGGAACTGCTGCTGTCCTGCTGCTCGGGGCATCACTATCCCGAGGCAACGCTGGTGCTGCGCAAGCCGACCGGCAAGGATGGCGGACAGAAGAAGTTCCTGGAGTTCAAGTTCAAGGAAGTGCTGGTGAGCAGCTACCAGACCGGTGGCAGCGAAGGCGCGGGTTTGCCGGTTGAAAGCCTGTCGCTGAACTTCACCAGCATGACCCAGGAATACTTTAGCCAGGATGAGAAGGGCGCCACCAAGTCGGCCGGTAAGGCGGGCTGGGACGTCAAGGCCAACAAGAAGATGTAAACGGCAAGGCCAGGTGTATCGGACCTTGCGATGGAGCGCCGCGTACCCGGACCCGTGAAGGGGTGCGGGCGCGCGGTGATATCTCATCCGCCATCATAGGAAAAGCTCACTGATGCAGCAGCTTACGCAGGCCGAGCAGAGTCTACGCGCGGGACGCTTGCAGGACGCCCTGGCCGAGTTGCAGGCCCAGGTGCGCAAGGAACCGGCCAACGCCCAATACCGCGTCTTTCTGTTTCAACTGCTGGCGGTGCTGGGCCAGTGGGAGCGGGCGCTGAATCAGCTCAAGGTGCTGGGCGACATGGACCCCGCCCACATGCCGATGGCGCAGACCTACCGCGAGGCCATTCGTTGCGAACTGCTGCGCGAGGACATCTTCGCCGGTCGGCGTGCACCCCTGGTGTTCGGCGACCCCGAGCCCTGGGTAGCATTGCTGCTGGAAGCGCTGCGCCTGAATCATGCCGGCGCGCCCGAAGCTGCCGAGGACGTTCGCGCGCAGGCTTTTGAGGCCGCGCCGGCGGTGCCGGGCACGCTGGATGGCCAGCCGTTCGCATGGCTCGCCGATGCCGATCCGCGCCTGGGGCCGGTGCTGGAGGCGATCGTCGATGGCCGTTATTACTGGATTCCGCTGCAGCGCATCCGCAGTCTGATCCTGGACGCGCCGGTTGACCTGCGCGATGCGGTGTGGATGCCGGCGCAGTTCACCTGGGCCAATGGCGGCGAGAGCGTGGGCCTGATTCCGGCGCGCTATCCCGGAACCACGCGCAGCACCGATCCGCTGCTGCAACTGGGGCGCAGGACCGAGTGGCAGGAGGTGGCGGGTGTGACTGTTGGTTTGGGTCAACGCATGCTGGCGACCGACGCCGGCGAGTTTGCGCTGCTGGATGTTCGGCAGATCCTGCTGCAGGTCACGGATGCAGCGCTGGCGGACCAATCCGGCGGCACGCATGGCTGAACTGACGCCGAAGGAGCGCCTGCAGCCGTCGCTGCTCGACCGGCTGACCGATGAGGAGCCGGACAAGGCCCAGGAATCGCGTGAGCAGCGGGTGCTGTCGATGAATCGGCTGCGTCTGGGTGTGTTGCGCGATCTGGCCTGGCTGTTCAACTCCACGCGCATGCCTGAAAGCAGCGCTATCGAGCGCTATCCCTTCGCGGCGCACTCGGTGATCAACTTCGGCTTGCCGGCGCTGTCGGGCGTGACTGCGCGCAGTCTGGATGTGAACGCCCTGGAGCAGACCCTGCGTCAGGTCATCATCGATTTCGAGCCGCGCATCCTGCGCCAGTCGCTGCGGGTGCATGCCGCTTTCACCGAGGAGCGCATGAGCCATAACGCCCTGACCTTTGAGATCAATGGCGAGTTGTGGGGGCAGCCGATGCCCCTGCAGTTGTACTGGAAGACCGAGATCGATCTGGAAAGCGGTCAGGTCAAGGTCGAGGAATCCAATCGTCCCCGGGGAGCCTGATGGATCCGCGCCTGCTGGAATATTACAACCGTGAGTTGCAGCACCTGCGCGAGCTGGGCGGTGAGTTTGCCCGCGAGTTTCCCAAGATCGCCGGGCGGCTGGGCCTGGAAGGCTTTGAGTGCGCCGATCCCTATGTCGAGCGTCTGCTGGAGGGCTTCAGCTACCTGGCGGCGCGGGTGCAGTTGAAGCTGGATGCCGAATTCCCGCGTTTCACCCAGCATCTGCTGGAGATCGCCTATCCGCAGTATCTGGCGCCGACGCCGTCGATGCTGGTGGCGCAACTGCAGCCCGATGCGACCCAGGGCGCGCTTGACCAGGGTTTCAAGGTGGCGCGCGGCAGCGAGTTGCGCAGCCTGCTCGGCAAGGGTGAGCAGACCCCCTGCGACTATCGCACCGCCCACGATGTCACCCTGTGGCCGCTGGAGCTGAGCGCCGTGCAGTACTTTGCCGGCAAGGAGCCGGTCGCGGCGCTGGATCTGCCCGGTCTGTCCCGGGTGCGCGCCGGCATCCGCCTGCGCCTGCGGACTACGGTGCCGGATCTGCCCTTTGCCCGGCTGGCGCTGGAGCGCTTGCCGCTGTTTCTGTCTGGCAGCGATGCCCTGCCGGGACAGCTCTATGAGCAGCTCCTGAGCAATGCGGTGCTGCTGGTGGCACGGCCCGGCGAGCGGCCGGCACCCTGGTACGAAAGCGTGCCGGCGGTACGTGCGATCCGTCACCTCGGCCTGAGCGATGACGAAGCACTGTTGCCACGCACCCCGGCCTCGTTCCAGGGCTACCGCCTGCTGCATGAGTATTTCAGCTTTCCGCAGCGGGGCCTGTTCATCGAACTGGCCGGACTGGGGCCGGCGGTGCGCCGCTGCACCGGGCGTGAACTGGAGATTCTGATTCTGCTCGACCGGGCCGAGCCGGCTCTGGAACAGGGCCTGAATCTGGGGCATTTCGCCCTGTTCTGCACCCCGGCCATCAACCTGTTTCCGAAGCGCGCCGATCGCATCCATCTCAGTGATCAGGTCGCCGAGCACCATGTGGTGGTCGATCGCGCCCGGCCGATGGATTTCGAGATCTATCAGATCAGCACGGTCACCGGCATCGGCGCCGATGGCGAGGAACAGGAATTCCTGCCCTTCTATGCCAGCTATGACCGGCTGGGCCTGCAGCAGCAGCGTGCCTATTACACCCTGCATCGGTTGCCGCGTCTGCTGTCGAGTCGCCAGCAGCGCCAGGGGCCGCGCTCCACTTATGTCGGCAGCGAGATTTATCTATCGCTGGTGGATGCCGACGAAGCGCCCTATCGCGGCACGCTGCGCCAGTTGGCGGTGACTACGCTGTGCACCAACCGCGATCTGCCCCTGCACATGCCCATTGGTCGTGGCGACACTGACTTTACCCTGGTGTCGGGGGCGCCGGTGGGTGTGGTGCGCTGCCTGGCCGGACCGACCCGGCCGTATCCATCGCCGGCGCATGGCGATAGTGCCTGGCGCCTGATCAGCCATCTGACGCTGAATTACCTGTCGCTGGCCGACAGTGACGCGCGCCAGGGCGCTGCAGCGCTGCGCGAGCTGCTGACGCTGTATGGGCCGCTGGCGGAGCTGTCAGTGCGGCGGCAGATCGATGGCGTGCATTCAGTGCAGGCGCTGCCGGTGACGCGGCGCGCGCCGATTCCCGGTCCGATTGCCTTTGCCCGTGGCCTGGAAGTGACGCTGACCCTGGACGAGGCCGCCTTTGAAGGCAGCGGCGTGCTGCTGCTCGGCGCGGTGCTGGAACAGTTCTTCGCCAAGTATGCGTCTCTCAATTCCTTCACCGAAACGGTGATCCGTTCGACTGAGCGTGGAGAACTGATGCGATGGCCAGCCCGGATCGGACGGCGACACACGCTGTAGAGGCAGAGGACGACGGGTTCGCGGCCCTGAGTCGTGCGCCCTATACCTTTCATTTTTTTCAGGCGCTGCGCCGGCTGGAATGCCGCTACCGTGATCGGCCCCGGCTGGGCAAGGCAACCCGTCTCGATGACGATCCGCTGCGCCTGGCGCAGGAACCGTCGCTTGCCTTTGCCCCGGCAACGCTGGCCGCGTTCGATCCTGGTGGCGACGGCCGGCCGCCGCGCCTGTCGGCCTATTTCCTCGGCCTGTTCGGGCCGCAGGGACCGCTGCCGCTGCACCTGACCGAATACGCCCGCGACCGCTGGCGCAATCACAACGATCCGACCTTCGCCCGTTTTGCCGACCTGTTTCACCATCGCATGCTCAGCCTGTTCTACCGGGCTTGGGCGGACGCGCAGCCAACAGTCAGTTTCGACCGGCCCGAGAACGACCGCTTCAACGTCTATGTCGGTGCTCTGTGCGGACTGGGGATGCCGGCGCTGTGGCAACGCGACAGCGTGCCCGATCTGGCCAAGTTTCATTACGCCGGACGGCTGGCCAATCAGACCCGTAATGCGGAGGGCCTGCAGGCCATTCTGGCCGACTTCTTCCGCTTGCCGGTGACCATCGAGAGCTTCGTCGGTCACTGGCTGCCGCTGGATGAGCGCAGCCGCTGCCGGCTGGGTGAAACGCCGGCCACCGGCCTGCTGGGCGTGACGGCAGTGATCGGCGAGCGGGTGTGGGATTGCCAGTCCAAGTTCCGCATTGTCATCGGGCCGATGCGGCTGGCCGAGTTCCAGCGCTTTTTGCCCGGCAGCGCCAGCCTGCGCCGCCTGGTTGACTGGGTGCGCAACTACATCGGTGACGAACTGCTCTGGGATGTCAACCTGGTGCTGCGCCGCGATGAAGTGCCGCCGCTGCAACTGGGTGCGGGCACGCAACTGGGCTGGACGACCTGGCTGAGCAGTGGCGTGCTGTCGCGCGATGCCGATGATTTGAAGCTCGATGCGCTTACCTACTGCACCTGATTATCCATTCGCTGCTGGAGTTCTGAATCATGGCCGAAATCAGTCGCGTTGCCCTGTTCGGGAAGCTGAACAGTCTCGGCTACAAAGCCATTGAAAGCGCTACCGTGTTTTGCAAGCTGCGCGGCAATCCTTATGTGGAACTGGTGCACTGGCTGCATCAGGTGCTGCAACTGCAGGATTCTGATCTGCACCGCGCCATTCAGCACTTTGGCTTGAATCCGTCACGGCTGGCCAAGGACTTCACCGAGGCGCTGGACCGGCTGCCGCGTGGCGCAAGCTCGATTTCCGACCTGTCGGCGCATGTCGATGCGGCGGTGAAGGAGGGCTGGGTGTACGCGACCCTGCTGTTTAACGAGTCGCGGGTGCGCACCGGGCATTTACTGGTGGGGATGCTGAAAACCCCGGATCTGCGCAACGCGCTGCTGGCGATCTCCCGCGAGTTCGAGCGAATCAAGCTTGATGAACTGACCGAGCGCTTTGCCGACATCGTGGCCGCGTCCCCGGAAACCGGTCTGCGTGCCGGTGACGGCTCGCAGATCGGTGGCGGCGCCGCACCGGGCGAAACCAGCGAGGCACTGGCGCCGGCGCAGATGGGCAAGCAGGAGGCCCTGCAACGCTTTTCGGTCGATCTGACCGAACGGGCGCGCAGCGGGGAACTCGATCCCATCGTCGGTCGTGACGAGGAGATCCGCCAGATCGTCGATATCCTGATGCGCCGCCGCCAGAACAACCCGATCCTGACCGGTGAGGCGGGCGTGGGCAAAACCGCAGTCGTCGAGGGTTTCGCTCAACGTATCGCTTCCGGGGACGTGCCGCCGCCGCTGCAGGATGTGAGCCTGCGGGTGCTGGATGTGGGGCTGCTGCAGGCCGGGGCCAGCATGAAGGGCGAATTCGAAAATCGCCTGCGCCAGGTGATCGACGAGGTGCAGTCCTCGCCCAAGCCGATCATCCTGTTCATCGACGAGGCGCATACCCTGATAGGTGCGGGCGGTGCGGCCGGCACGGGCGATGCCGCCAATCTGCTGAAGCCGGCCCTGGCGCGCGGCAAGCTGCGCACCATCGCCGCCACCACCTGGGCCGAGTACAAAAAGCATATCGAGAAGGACCCGGCCCTGACCCGGCGGTTTCAGGTGGTGCAGGTCGGTGAGCCGAGCGAGGAGAAGAGCCTGCTGATGATGCGCGGCATGGTGACGACCATGGAAAAGCATCATCGGGTGCAGATTCTCGACGAGGCGCTGGACGCCTCGGTCAGGCTGTCGCATCGCTACATTCCGGCCCGGCAACTGCCGGATAAGGCGGTCAGCCTGCTGGATACTGCCAGTGCCCGGGTGGCGATCAGCCTGCACGCGGTGCCCGCCGAGGTTGAGGATTGCCGCCGCCGCATCGAGGGCCTGAATACCGAACTGGCGATCATCGCCCGCGAAAGCGCGGTCGGCATCGATACCGCCCAGCGTCAAGCCGAAGCCGCCGAAAAACTGCAGACCGAGCAGGCGTTGCTGGCGCAACTGGATGCCCGCTGGCAGGAGGAAAAGGGTCTGGTCGACCAGATTCTCGATCTGCGCGCCCGCCTGCGCGATGGCGGCGCTACAGTCGAAGCGGACACCGTGACCGAACCCGATCCGCAACGGCAGGCTTGGCTGGCGGAGCTGCAGGCATTGCAGACGGCCCTGCACGGCCTGCAGGGCGAATCCCCGCTGATTCTGCCCAGTGTCGATGCGCAGGCGGTGGCCTCAGTAGTCGCCGACTGGACCGGCATCCCGGTCGGACGCATGGTGAAAAACGAGATCGAAACCGTGCTGAAGCTGGCCGATATTCTCAACCGCCGCATCATCGGTCAGCGCCATGCCCTGGACATGATCGCCCGGCGCATTCAGACCTCACGCGCTGCACTGGACAATCCCAGCAAGCCGATCGGCGTATTCATGCTCGCCGGGCCATCGGGCGTGGGCAAGACCGAAACCGCGCTGGCGTTGGCCGAGGCGCTGTATGGCGGTGAGCAGAATGTCATCACCATCAACATGAGCGAGTTCCAGGAGGCGCACACGGTCTCGACACTCAAGGGCGCGCCGCCGGGCTATGTCGGCTATGGCGAAGGCGGGGTGCTGACCGAGGCGGTCCGGCGGCGCCCCTATAGCGTGGTGCTGCTCGACGAGGTGGAAAAGGCCCATCACGACGTGCACGAAATCTTCTTCCAGGTGTTCGACAAGGGCTGGATGGAAGATGGCGAAGGGCGGCATATCGACTTCAAGAACACCCTGATCCTGCTCACGACCAACGTGGGCACCGACCTGATCATGGGCATGTGCCAGGACCCGGAACTGCTGCCCGAGCCGGACGGTCTGGCCAAGGCGCTGCGTGAGCCGCTGCTGAAGGTGTTTCCACCGGCCCTGCTCGGTCGGCTGGTGACCATTCCCTATTACCCGCTCAGCGACGCCATGATCGGCGATATCGTGCGCCTGCAACTGGGGCGGATCGAGAAGCGGATTCGCGAAAACCACAAGGTGCCATTCGGCTACGACGACGAAGTGGTCAAGCTGATCATCAGCCGCTGCACCGAACTGGAAAGCGGCGGGCGCATGATCGATGCCATCCTGACTAACACCGTGCTGCCGGCGATCAGTCAGGAATTCCTCAACCGCATGGTCGCCGGGCAGCCGGTGTCGCGGGTGCAGGTGCGGGTCGCGGAGGGCGAGTTTGCCTTCGACTTCACCTGAGCGCGGCGCGGAGGGCGGAAATGGGCCGGTTCAGAATGGACGGCCGGTACCCGTTCCGGCTCGCTGTGGCCGGTGCGGGTGAGTGCCACACTGTGGAATAGCGGCGCTGGACGGACGGATCCGTGATCGGCATGGAATGTGCTCTCTCATCATAAAACCAAGCGTTTTTCTTTGCCTTTACGAGTGGCATGGCCATGCCATCAGGTGCATGGCGCATTCTGCCGGGTTGGGTTGGGGTGAACTCAATAACAGGTTTTCGAGGAGGAGGTGTCTCATGGGCATGCAGATCAATATGGGCGATCATGTCAGTCCCCAAGCCGGCTACGCGGCGATTCCTAATGAATATCTGGGCAGCATGCGCTGGGCGCGGACCAAGGCCCGGTGGATTGCCAGCAATATCCAGTCGGCCAATGCCTTTTTCCGCACTCTGCCCGATGGCCGCTCGCTGACCGATCTGCTCGACGATAGCTCGATCTGGATCAACTACCACGCCACCATGCCGTACTACGGTGAGACCAACCGGGTCAGCGGCAAGGAGATCGCCATTTCACGCATGGCGTTTCGCATCGGTCGCTGGACGGTGCTGGCGACCCTGGTGCATGAGTTGGCGCATGCCGATGGCGCACCCGGCGGCGCCGACAAGCAGGCCGAGCGAGCAGTGCTGGCCTGCAAGCTGGGCAAGCAGTCGGAGCTGGATACCGGCATCGACGATCCCTACACACCCTTCAACCCGAACATTTCCGGGTGAGCGTCATGAAGCTGCGTGGCATCGCCGGCTGGCTAACGGGCGCATGTCTGCTGCTGACGCTGGTGGCACCCGCCTGGGCCTGTCGCTGCCCGGCGGAGCCGTCTGCGGCCACCGCCTATCAGCGCGCCGATGTCGTCGTGCAGGCTACGGTGCTGGCGGTGCAGGGCGATATCAATCAGGATGGCGCGACCGCGCGCCTGCGCGTGCTGCGGGCCTGGAAGCGGCCGGTCGGCGCCGAAATCGAGGTGCGCACCGCGACCACCTGCGCCTTCGAGTTCCAGGGGGGCGCGTCGTATCTGCTCTATCTGACCGTGTCCGCCGATGGCACGCAGTACAGCACCAAACGCTGCATGGGCAATCTGCCGCTGGCCGGGGCGGACAAGGCCCTGGACTGGCTGCAACGGCATGGCGCGACCGTGTCCGTCGAGGGACGCGCGCCATGAAGTTAAGCCGGATCGACAGGCAGGAAGGCCGCTGATGGACAGGCTGGAGAGTTGGGGCAGCACAGGTGGGCCCTGCAGGGTGGTGTTCAAATGGAGCGGCGTGTATGCCGGCTTTTTTCAGGATGATCACCTGTTCGATCGCAACGGCCGCTATCTGGGCTGGCGCGATGGCCGCGGTGAGGTGTGGAAATACGACGGTGCGTGGCTGGGCCGGGTGGTCGATGAACATTACCTGGTCCGCGATCTGCGCGCCCTGCCGCAGCGGCGCACGCCCCAGGTGCCGCCGGTGCCGGCCCAGCCGCCACAGGCACCGCCGCCGCGCGTAGCCCGCGTTCCCTGGCCGCAGTGCCGCGATCCGCTGGAAGATCTGCTGCGCCTGCCCGCAACCGCGGAACTGCTGGGCGTCTGGGAGGCGGTCGCGGAACGTTTGTGCCTGAACGCTGACGGCTCCTTTCAGTGGTCGGCAACCGAGCCGGCCGGCAGCGCCATCGGTACCTGGGAATTGCACGGGTCGGAATTGCGCTTGTGCTGGGAGGGTGTCGAGGAGCCGGAGCGTTGCTATGCGGTGATCGAGTTCAGCGGTGCTGCCATGTTGCTGCGCTGGCTGCGCAAGACCGGTCGCAGCCTGCCGTTCTGGCTGTATCGCCGCCTAGACCGCAATGAACCTGTTGAGCATGTCGATGAATCATCCGCCACGTAGAACCCCGCGAGGCGCAGTCGCGCAGCGTATCGAGCAGGCCATTGCCCTGCATCGCCAGGGCCGGCTTGAGGATGCCGAGGCGCTTTATCGCCAGGTGCTGCGCCGTGATCCCCGTCAGGCGGACGCCCTGCATTTTCTCGGTGTGCTCAGTGCGCAGCGGCGCCGCTATGCCGAGGCTGCCGATCTGATCCGCGCCGCGCTGGAACGTCAGCCGCGCTATGCCGACGCCCATAACAATCTGGGCAATGTCCTGGCGGCGCTCGGACGCTGGGAGGCGGCAGCCAGTGCCTACCGGCGTGCCCTGGTCCTGGCACCGGACAACGCCAGTGCGCACAGCAATCTCGGCGTCGTGCTGCGCCGCGCCGGGCGCTACAGCGAAGCGCTGGGTGCCTTCGAGCAGGCGCTGAGCCTCGATCCGCGCCGCGCCGATACTGCGTTGCATCTGGGCAAGGCCCTGGCAGCCCTGGAGCGCTACGAGGAGGCGCTGGCCGCGCACCACGAGGCCATTCGCCTGCAGCCCGGCTACGCCGCCGCCTATCGCAGCCTGAGCCTGCTGCTGTATCGCCTGGATCGCAGTTCTGAAGCCGTGGCGCTGCTGCAGCGCTGGCAGGCGCAGGATCCCGCTAATCCGGTGGCCCGGCATCTGCTGGCCGCGCACTCGGGCGCTGCGGTGCCGGCGCGGGCCGCCGACGACTATGTGCAGGATCTGTTCGACGGCATGGCCGAGAATTTTGACGCCCATCTGCAGCGCCTGCAGTACCGGGCGCCGGCGCTGCTCAGCGAGGCGCTGGCTCGCGTGCTTGGCGCGTCCGATGCAACGCGGGCGGTGCTGGATGCCGGCTGCGGCACCGGGCTGTGCGGGCCGCTGTTGCGCCCCTACGCGCGCGAACTGGTCGGCGTCGATCTGTCGCCGCGCATGGTCGAACTGGCGCGGCTGCGCGGCGATTACGACCGCTTGGCGGTGGCCGAGCTGACCGCCTTTCTCGCCGCCGATCCGGCCCGCTACGATCTGGTGGTGTCGGCCGATACCCTGGTGTACTTCGGTGATCTTGATCCGGTATTGGCTGCGGCAGTGACGGCACTGCGCCCTGGTGGCTGGCTGGCGTTTACCGTCGAACAGGGCGCGGCGGTGGATGGATTCCAGTTGGCGCGCAGTGGCCGTTATCAGCATGGCGAACAGTATCTGCGCCAAGGTGTGCAGCGGGCTGGCTTGCATCTGACCCTGCTGGACGCGGTGGCGTTGCGTCTGGAGGCGGGTCAGGACGTGATGGGTTGGCGGGTGCTGGCACGCGCCGCAGGCTGAAATCCGATGTTCAGGGGGAGCGATGCACGGCAACGAATTCGAACAGGCGCTGGCCTGTCACCGGCGTGGCGATCTGCAGCAGGCGCAGCAGTGTTATGAACAGCTGCTGGCGCTGCAGCCCGGGCATGCCGAAGCGCTGAACTTCCTGGGCATTCTCCTGCAACAGCGCGGTCAGTCCACCCAGGCGGAACAGATGCTGCGCCGGGCGCTGCGCAGCGCTCCTGGCTATGCCGCCGCCTATACCAACCTCGGCAACGTGCTGGTGGTGCAAAAGCGCTTCGAGAGCGCCATCGCTGCGTATCGTCAGGCGCTGCGCTGCCGGGCCGACGAGGTGGACGCCGCGCTCAATCTGGGTGCGCTGCTGCGTGGTCTGGGCCGTCTGCCCGAGGCGCTGGCGGCCTATCGGCAGGCCAGCGCTAGCCGGCCCGACGATGCGGCGATCCAGTTGCGCCTGGGTACGCTGCTGGCCGAGTTGGGCGAAGTGGACGAAGCGCTGAGCGTGCTGCACACGGCCTGGCAGGCGCGCCCGGCCGATGCCGATCTGGCCCACCAGTTGGGTACCCTGCTGCACAGCGTTGGCCGCGATGAAGAGGCGCGCATGACTCTGGGCAATACCGTTTTCCAGCTCGGCGATGACCCGGCAGCGCTGCGCCTGTTGCAGCACTGGCTGCGCCTGTTGCCCGATGATCCGATCGCCCAGCATCGCATCGCCGCCTGGTTTGGCGAAACGACCAGCGCCCCGCCGCGCGCCTCCGATGCCTATGTGACCTATCTGTTCGATCGCTATGCCGAGGACTTCGATGCCCACCTGCTTGAGGGATTGCGCTATCAGGCACCGCAACTGCTGGGCGCGGCGCTGGCTGAACTGCTGGGGCCGCCAGCCGGCGCGCTGACGGTGCTGGATGCCGGCTGCGGCACCGGGCTGTGCGGACCACTGCTGCGCCCTTACGCGCGGGAACTGGTGGGCGTCGATCTGTCGCCGCGCATGCTGGACAAGGCCCGCGCGCGCGGCGGTTATGACCAACTGGTTGCCGCCGAACTGACCCTGTTCCTGAGCGAGCGGCCGGCCTGCTATGAGTTGATCGTCTCAGCCGATACCCTGGTGTACTTCGGCGATCTGGCGCCGGTACTGATGGCGGCGGCGGGTGCACTGCGTCCGGGCGGCTGGCTGGCCTTCACCGTCGAGGCTTTGGAAGATTCAGCGGCGGCGACTGGTTTCCGCATCAACCCGAGTGGCCGCTACAACCACAGTGGCGACTATGTGCGCCAGACCCTGGCGGCGGCGGGCTTGACGCTGCGCCGTCTGAGCAATGCCACCCTGCGCCAGGAAAACGACCAGCCGATGGTCGGTTATCTGGTGCTGGCCGACAAGCCCGGCGCCGCGCTGGGCTGATTGCTGGATTCTTGGCCGCTGCGCGGCTATCTTGACAGCGATCCGCGTCGCCAAGTGGAAATCGCACAGATCGCGCGGTTGTCCAGCCCGTTCCAGGAGAGCACTTCTGATGGTCGAGTTCGAAGCAATACGACAGTTGATCGGCGAAATACTGCAATTGGGTGACCGGGTTCGCGGCTTTGGCCCGGACAGTCCTTTACTGGGCAGCATTCCCGAATTCGACTCGATGGCGGTGGTGACCCTGCTCAATGCCCTGGAGGAGCAGTTCGGCATCGAGGTCGCCGACGACGAGATCAGTGCCGAGACGTTTGAAACCTTTGGCCGCGTGCATGACTTCGTGTGCGCCAAGCTGGCTGCGGCCTGAGCGGACGGTGATCGAGCCATTCTGGCTGCCCGGTTGCCAGGGTGCGCTGTATGCCCTGTATTACCCGCCGGCGACCGGGACGCCGCGCGCGGCAGTGCTGTGCGTGTCGCCGTTCGCTGAAGAGATGAATAAGGCGCGGCGCATGCAGGCCCTGCAGGCCCGGCAACTGGCGGCGGCCGGGTTCGGTGTGCTGATCGCTGATCCTTATGGCACCGGCGACAGCGCTGGCGAATTCGAGGCGGCGCGCTGGGACGACTGGCGGGCCGACCTGCTGACGCAGGCGCGCTGGCTGCATGATCGGGGTCACGGGACCGTGTTGCCGTGGGGCGTGCGTCTGGGCGCGCTGCTGGCAACGGAACTGGCGGTGGAACTGGCTGCGCCGCGCCTGCTGCTGTGGCAGCCGGTCAGTGACGGTAGCCAATATTTGCGCCAGTTTCTGCGCCTGCGGCTGGCCGCCGAGCGGCTGAAGGGCAGCAGCGAAACCCTGGACGGTTTACAGGCCCTGCTGGCCGCTGGGCAGAGCGTCGAGGTCGCCGGCTACATGCTGCATCCGCAGATGGCAGCGGCCATGGCGCAGGCCCGCCTGCAACGACCGGTGGCCGGGATGCGGGTGGACTGGTTCGAGCTGGCCAGCGATCCTGCGCGTGGTCTGGCGCCGCTGAGCGCGCGCCTAGTGGCGGACTGGCGCCAGCACGGGGTTGCGGTCGAAGCACAACGGGTGCAGGGCGATCCGTTCTGGGCCACGCAGGACATCAGTTGCGCGCCGGCCCTGCTGGCCGCGACCGTCGCGGCATTGACCGCAGTCGCGTGACCTCATGACGCTGGAGCGTGTGCTGTGGTTCACCTGCCAGGGGCTGAGTCTGCCCGGCATCTTGCATCCGGGTGCGCCGGACGCGTCGCGCGGCGTGCTGGTGGTGGTCGGCGGGCCGCAATACCGGGTGGGCAGTCATCGCCAGTTTGTGTTGCTGGCCCGCGAGCTGGCAACAGCGGGCGTGCCGGTGCTGCGCTTCGATTGTCGTGGCATGGGCGATGCCGAGGGTGAGTTTCCCGGTTTCGAGGATCTCGACGCTGACCTTGCCGCTGCCCTCGACGCCTTTTTTACCCAGGTGCCGAGCCTGCGCGAGGTGGTGATCTGGGGTCTGTGCGACGCAGCCTCGGCGGCACTGTTCTACGCGGGCAGCGATGCGCGGGTGCGCGGGCTGGTGCTGCTGAATCCGTGGCTGCGCACCGAGGCCGGCGCAGCGCGCGCCTATCTGCGTCATTACTACTTGGCCCGGCTGTTCAATCCCGAGCTGTGGCGCAAGATTCGCCGTGGTGAATTTGCCTTCGGCGCTGCGCTGCACGGGTTGCTGGACCTGATCATGCGGGCGGGGCGCGGGGGCCGTGCATCGACCGGGCAAACGCCGGTACCGACGGCGAGTGCTGCGGTCGCGCGAGCGCCGCTGCCTGAACGCATGGCGGCTGGCTGGCAGTGCTTCACCGGACCGATCCTGCTGATTCTCAGCGGTGACGACCTGACTGCGGCGGAATTTCGCGATACCGCCCGGGCTTCGCGGCGCTGGCGGCGTCTACTGGCCGAGCCACGGGTAACGATCCGGGACTATCCGGAAGCCAACCATACCTTCTCCCGGCGCGAATGGCGCGACCAGGTGGCAGCGTGGACCCGCGACTGGCTGCGGGCGTGGTAAGAGAGTCCTGAGCCTTTCCTGGAGGGATCCCGATGCGAGTCCTGCGTGCCTTGGGTAAGCTGGCTAAATACTACCTGATCGGCGTCGGCCTGCTGGCGCATGTCGCGCTGGCCATTGCCTTGTGGCAGGTTCTGGCGCAGTCACAATTAACTGTGCGCCAGTTGCTGGTCAAGGTTGCCGAGAAGGCTGGCATCGCCTCGCCGACCCTGGTGAACTGGGTGGCCCCGGCGCCGCGCTATACCGATGTGCGCTTTGACGGTCGCCTGCGGGCCAGCCATCCACGTATCCTGCTGCCAGAGCTGGCCCAGTGGTCGCGCGTGGGCACGCCGCCGCTGATAGCGGAACGCGCCGCGCTCTACAAGCAACGTGGCATGGACGATATGTCCACCTGCGGGCCGGGCGATATCCTCGGGCTGACCACCTGCTGGCTGCTCTACGGTGAAGCCGAACAGGCCGAACCGCTGCTGCGGGCGATGCGCGCGTTCGTCGTGGAGACGCCGACGGTCAACGGTTACGGCAATGCCTGGCGACTGGCCTTCGCCTACGATTTCATCCGCCTGTATCCGGGGTTGTCACCGATCGACCGGGCGCAGTTTGAGGCACGCATCGAGGAATCGCTGCGCGAGACGCTGCGGGTGCTGGACGAATCCTCGGCCTCGCTCTGGCACGGGCGCAGTTCACTGGCAGCCATTGCCTGGCTGTGCGCAGCGGTACTCGATCCGGACAGCAATGGCCCTCGCGCCGCGCTGCAGGCCCGTGCCCAGCGCCATTTCCTGGAAACCATTGCCGCCCTGGAACTGACCGAGGGCTGGCCGGAAGGCTACAATTACTGGATTCAGGAGCGCGCCTTCCTGGTCGTGCTGGCGGCCTCGGCCTACCTGAACGGAGTCGATGACAGTCGCCAGGCCGAGCGGGTGCGCAATGCCCTGCGCCGGGTGGGCTACTGGACGGTATACGCCACCCGGCCCGATCAGCGCATCGAAGGCCTCGGCGACGAAGGCTCTCGCGTCGATCTGAAGGACGAAACCCGCCGGGTCATCGACCTGATCGCCCAGGCCACCCGTGACCCGGTGCTGGCCGGCTACTCGCGCTATCTGGAGCGCCTGCACGGCCGCGAGAGCTATTACCGCGATTACCGCTGGGGTTTTGCCCTGTTCAATGATCCGCGTCTGGAACCCATTGGCGGCGGCCGTCTGGAGGGCTTCCAGGGCCTGCTGCCGACGGCGGAGCTGTTTGGTCGCGACAGCCTCAACTTGGCCTATCTGCGTTCCGACTGGTCGGCGGATGCAACCTTCATCAGTTTCCGCGCCGGTGGCCTATTCACCCATCACGGCCACTACGATGCCGGCCATTTCAGCCTGTACAAGGGTGCACCGCTGGCGATCAACAGCAGCGTCTACGGCGATTTCTTTGGCCCTAACCGCCTTAACTACTCCATCCGCAGCATTGCCAAGAACACCCTGCTGATTCTGCGTCCCGGCGAGACGGTGCGGCCCAACCGCTTTTTCAGCAACAACGTCGCCGACGGTGGCCAGCGAGTGGTATTGCCGACCGGCAGTGCCATCGGCAGCGTCGCTGACTGGCTGACCAACCGCAGTCGTGGCCTGTATCTGCAGGGTGGACAATTGCAGCACTTCGAGCAGCAGTCCGGTGATTACGCGTATATCGCCGCCGATCTGACCGCTGCCTACAACACGCCGGCGCACGATGAGGGCGGTCGTGGCGGCAAGGTCGAGCGCGTGCTGCGGCAACTGCTGTACCTGCCGGGCGAAGATCGCCTGCTGGTCCGCGACCGGGTGCGCGCGGTGCAGGTGGCTTATGTCAAGAAGTGGCTGCTGCACACGCTCGGGCAACCACAAGTGGCGGATGCACAGGTGCTGATCGGCGATCCGGACAACGGTATTTTGCAAAGTCGCGCCGCAGTCGCCCAGGTGCATAACGGTCGTGGCTGGCTGCAAATACAGCGCCTGCTGCCCGAGGATGCACTGATCCGCGTGGTTGGCGGCCGCGATTATCAGTACTACGTCGAGGCCGATGGCGATGACACGCGCCTGGATGGCCTCAACATCATGGAAGGATCCAGTCTTAAGCCGTGGTTCGATGTGGGCTTTTGGCGGCTGGAGATTCAGCCGGGTGCGCCGCGCCAGGACGATACCTTCCTGGTGGTGCTGACACCCTCCGTGGATGCGCCACGTCCGGTATTGGCATTGCCATTAACGCTGGAGCCGCGCGGTGATGGAGTCGTGACCGATGCCTCGGCAACGCTGTTCCTCGCCGAGGATGCGAGCGGCGAGGTACGGCTGAAGCTGCCGGTGGCCAGTGGCACGCTGCGGGTGATTGGTCTGCCGCCGCTGGCCCGGGCCACGCTGCAGGCTGAAACCGGCACTGGGCCGGCGCGCACCGTGACCGCCAGTGCCGCTGGGGTGGCGGTTTTCAGCGGTCCGCTGAATGTTGCGCCGGGGCGCTGGCGTGTGCGCTGGCAGTAGCGGTCGACCGGCTGGACCACTGTTCGGCTAGAAAGGCTGGAATCCGCTGCTCCAGCCAGTATTCGGCCCGCCAGGGCCAGCGTCCGCCAACGAAGCCGACATGGCCGCCGCCGCCGCTCAATTCCAGATGGGTGCAGGCAGACAGTTCAGCCGGGTCCGGGATCGCCTCGGGCAGCATAAAGGGGTCATCGTGGGCGTGCAGGATCAGGGTCGGCACCGCGATATGGCGCAGATAAGGGCGGCAACTGGCGCGGGCGTAATAGTCGTCAACCCCGGCATAGCCATGCAGCGGCGCGGTCACCCGGTCATCGAAGGCGTAGAAATCGCGCAGCTGGGCCAGTTCGTCCAGCGTCACCGGCCCATCGGCGCGCTGCTGGAATTTGGCGCGATAGCTGCGCCGCAATGCATGCAGCAGGTGGTGCTGATAGAGTCGTGACAGGCCGCGCCCCATGCGCCGTGCCGCGCTGTCGAGCAGAAACGGCACCGACACCGCAACCGCTGCCTGTACTGGCGCTGAGCTGCCAGCCTCGCCCAGCCACTTAAGCAGGGCATTGCCGCCAAGCGAGTAGCCGACCACGGCCAGCGGCGTTGCCGGTTCGCGCTGGTGCAGCAGTTGTGCAACGTGGGCAAGATCGGCGGTATCGCCAGCGGAATAGCCACGCGCCAAGCGGTTGGGCATGCCGCTGCAGCCGCGAAAATGCATCACCACGCCGCGCCAGCGCCGGGCGACGCAGGCCGCCAGCAGCCCACGTGCATAGTGGGATCCGCTGGAACCCTCCAGCCCGTGCAGCAGCAGTACCCGCAGGCCCTGCGTGCCGCCGGTCCAGTCCAGATCGAGATGATCGCCATCCGGCAGGATCAGTCGTTCACGGCGCAGGGCAAGGTGCGGCCGCCGCCGGCACAAGACCGGCCACAGGGTCTGGGCATGCGGATTGGCCAGCCACCAGGGTGGGCGAAAGGTGGACGCGACCGGCATGGGCGTGGCGCAGTGCGGTTCAGAAACGCATCGAGAGCGACTGAAATACATCCTGGGTCATGTTCTGCAGCATGCTCAGTGCATCCCAGTCATCCCAGGATTCCTGAATCAGGCCGTTTTCAATGCGATGAAAACTGGTGCCGGTCACCGCCAGGGATTGACCGCTTGGCGCGATGCCCATGAATTCGCCCTGATGGGTGCCATGGGCGATCCAGCGCGTGGCAACCTGGTTGCCTTCGGCAATCTGATCCTGGATTTCGAAGCGGATGTTCGGGGAAGCAATGTGAAACATCATGACCAGTTGCTTGAACGCCTCGGCGCCACGCACCGGTTGCGGCAAGGTGGCGATATGGCCGATATAGTCGGCCGCGATGAGCGTGTCGACCGCTTTCAGGTCACAGGCGCTCCAGATGACGTCAAAATTGCGCCGGACCAGCGCTTTGTTGGCTTCCAGTGTCTTGTTATCGGACATCGACAATCCTGCCTTCATAGCGAAAGTGGGGGAAGGAGACGGGGGTGACGGCCTTGCGGTTCCGGCCCTCCAGGCCGCTTGACCGGTTCGTGCTTGCGCGATCTGTCGCGGGTTTTGGAATATGCGCACCACAGTGTAGTTCGTTCCAACGAAGGCTGCCACGGAGCCGGGCGGATCAGACCTGCTATAATCAATCCCCTGCCAAAACCGGCGCCGCGCTGCGTGTCTGGGGCGGGTAAATTTTTATAACTATATGAAATATCAATGTTATTGAAGTCCGCGCGCGAAGGCCAGCGGATGGTGCCGCCGACCTGCACGCTCCTCCAACAACCGACCGTGAGAGATCGGATGATGCAGCAACAAAGCCCGTCGTATATCCAGGATATCGAAGCGTGTGTCGATGAAATCATCGCGCGGGTTGGCAAGCGAATCGTGCTGGGTATCCCGCTGGGGATCGGCAAGCCCAATCCGCTGGTTAACGCGCTATACCGGCGGGTCAAGGCCGATCCGACACTGTCGCTGAAGATTGTCACCGCGATCACGGTCGAAACACCGAAAGGTTCGAGCGATCTGGAAAAGCGCTTTCTGGGGCCTTTTGTCGAGCGGGTGTTTGGTAATTACCCCGATCTCGAATACGCGGTCGATCTGCGCACTGGCCAGACGCCGCCCAACTTTGAAGTGGCCGAGTTCTTCTTCAAGCCGGGCGGCTTCATGAACGTGCCGATGCAGCAGCAGAACTACATCAGCACCAACTATACCTATGCCGCGCGCGACCTGATGGACAACGGCATTAACGTGCTGGCCCAGCAGGTGGCCAAGCGCGAGATCAACGGTGAGCTGCGTTTCAGTCTGAGCAGCAACCCCGATGTGACCTTGGATCTGTTGCCGATGGTGGCCCGCGCCCGCGCCCAGGGCCGGGCTATGGTGACCGTTGCCGAGGTCAACCGGGAAATGCCGTTCATGTATAACGACGCCATGATCCGGCCCGCCGATTTTGACCTGGTGATCGACAATCCGGCTTACGATTTCCAACTGTTCGGCGCGCCCAACATGCCGGTGGAGCCGGCTGATTACCTGCTTGGGCTGCAGGCCAGTGCCCTGATCCGCGATGGTGGCACCTTGCAGATTGGCATCGGTTCGCTCGGTGACGCCATCGTCTATGCCTGCCAGTTGCGCCAGCAGCAGAACGCGCTCTACAACCAGCTGTTGTCCGAACTGCACATCCGTGATCGCTACAGCGCCCTGATCGAGCGCATCGGCGGCACCAGCACCTTCGAGCAGGGGCTGTACGGGTCCAGCGAGATGTTCGTCAACGGCTTCCTGTATCTGTACCGCGATGGCATCCTCAAGCGCCATGTCTATGACAGCGAGCCCTTGCAGCGGCTGCTCAACGAGGGCGCGATCAGCGAGGCGGTCGATGAGCACACCCTGCAGGTGCTGCTGGAGCGTGCGGTAGTGCCGGCCCGGCTCGGTGCGGCCGATGTAGACTTCCTGCGTCGCTTTGGCATTTTCAATGAGCAATTGCGTTATCAGGATGGCGCCTTGCTGGTGCAGGGCGCGCCGTTTCCGGCGGATCTGGCGTGCCCGGAAACCTGGGCGGCTGTCGTGGCGAATGGGTTGGGCACGCGGCTTCAGGGTGGCATTGTGATGCACGGTGGCTTTTTCATGGGGCCGCAGAGCTTTTACAAGGCGCTGCGCGAAATGCCCGAGGCGGAAAGCCAGCAGATTTGCATGACCACCGTGCAGCGGGTTAATCATCTGTTCGGCGAACATCAGGCTTTGGCGCGCCTGCAGCGGCGTGATGCCCGCTTCATCAATACCACCATCATGGTCACCCTGCTCGGCGCGGCGGTGTCCGACGGCCTGGAAAACGGTCAGGTGATCAGCGGCGTCGGCGGCCAATACAACTTCGTGGCTATGGCCCACGAAATGCCGGATGCCCGCTCGATCCTGATGCTGCGCAGCACCCGCGAGAGTGGTCTGAACGTCAGTTCCAATATTGTCTGGAACTACGGCCACATCACCATTCCGCGCCATCTGCGCGATATCGTGATCACCGAATACGGCATCGCTGAACTGCGTGGCCGTTCTGATCGCGAGGTGGTTACCGCGCTGCTCAATATCGCTGATTCGCGCTTCCAGCCCGAGCTGCTGGAGAAAGCCCGGCGCGCCGGCAAGATTCCTGGCGATTACGAGATTCCCGAGAAGTTCCGCCAGAACACGCCGGCGCGGGTGCAGGCGCAGATCGGGCGCTACAAGGCGCAGGGCCTGTTCCCTGATTTTCCACTGGGCAGCGATTTTACCGAGGAGGAAATCGTGCTCGGCCGGGTATTGAAGAGCCTCAAGGCGCGGCTGGCGACCAAGGGCGATTTGATGAAGACCATCGTCAAGGCGGTAACGGTAGGCGCGGCACCGCAAGCGGCCCAGCGCTATCTGGCCCGTCTGCAGCTTGATCAGCCATCCGGACAGAAGGAGAAGCTGATTCAGAAACTGATCGTGGCCGAATTGGCGGCGTGCGGTTATCTGTAAGGAAGCCCGCGATATCCTCGCTCTGGGCGAGGCAGACCACGGGCCGGTTGAGGGTGGAAGCGGAGCTTTAGCAGGCTGGATGCCTTCTCCCCTGATGCCTCTCCCGTTCGCGGGAGAGGCACGTTCACAGAGGGCTTTATCACGAACGCAAGCGGGCGTTCAGGCGCTCACTCGGGCTGCGCGAGTGCCGGTTTCGCATCGGCAGCGGCTGGGGAAGAGGGGGCCGATGATGCCTTCTTGGCGCTTACGGCAGTCTTGGCGACCTTGACGACCTCGACAACTTCGGCCTCGGCCTCGGCCTCGATCGGTGGGGCTTCCGGCAGTGGCTGCGGACGCAGCACAATGCCACCGAGCGGCGGCAGGGTCACGCTGATCGAGTAGGGCTTTTCCATCCAGGGCCGTTCCCCGGCGATCAGGTCTACCCCGCCATTGCCGACGCCGCTGCCACCGTAATAGTGGGAATCAGAGTTGAGCGCTTCGGTGTAATGGCCCAGGCGCGGCACGCCGATGCGATAACCGTGGCGCGGCACCGGGGTGAAGTTGACGATGACGATCAGGAAGTCATCATCCTTCTTGCGCAGGTAGCTGAGGATAGATTGCTCGGCATCATGGCAGTCGATCCACTCGAAACCCGGCCATTCGAAATCATGGTGATACAGTTCCGGGCGGTCGTGGTAGAGCCGGTTCAGGTCCTTGACCAGCACGTGCATGCCTTGGTGGTACCCGTACTGCAGCACATACCAATCCAGCGTGGTGGCGCTGTTCCACTCGGTGCCCTGGCCGAACTCGGTGCCCATGAACAGCAGTTTCTTGCCGGGATGAGTGAACATGTACAGATACAGCAGGCGCAGGTTGGCAAAGCGCTGCCACTCGTCGCCCGGCATCTTGTTGACCATCGAGCCCTTGCCGTGCACCACTTCGTCATGGGAGAACGGCAGCATGAAGTTTTCGGTGAAGCAATACAGCATGCTGAAGGTCAGCAGATCATGGTGGTACTTGCGGTGAATCGGATTCTGCGCCATGTAGCGCAGGGTGTCGTTCATCCAGCCCATGTTCCACTTCATGCTGAAGCCCAGCCCGCCTAGATAGGTCGGACGGGTGACCTGCGGCCAGGACGTCGATTCCTCGGCAATCACCAGCGCACCGGGATGCTCGCTGTGCACGACGGTGTTCAGTTCGCGCAGGAAGTCGATTGCTTCCAGGTTCTCGCGACCGCCGTACTTGTTGGGAATCCACTCGTCAGCCTTGCGCGAGTAGTCCAGGTACAGCATCGAAGCGACCGCATCCACCCGCAGACCGTCAAGGTGGAATTCCTCGATCCAGTACAAGGCGCTGGACAGCAGGAAGTTTTTCACCTCGTAGCGGCCAAAGTTGAAAATCAGTGTGCCCCAGTCGATGTGCTCGCCCTTGCGCGGATCGGCATGCTCATAAAGCGGTTCGCCATCGAAGCGGGCCAGGCCAGCGGCATCCTTGGGGAAATGCGCCGGCACCCAGTCGAGGATCACGCCGACTTCGTGCTGATGGCAGTAGTCCATGAAGTAGCGGAAGTCGTCCGGCGTGCCAAAGCGGCTGGTTGGCGCGTAATAGCCGGTGGTCTGGTAGCCCCAGGACGCGTCGTAGGGATGCTCGGTGATCGGCAGCAGTTCGATATAGCTGAAGCCGAGATCTTTGACGTAGTCGACCAGCTGGTGGGCCAGTTCGCGGTAGTTAAGGAATTCGCCTTCCGGCCCGCGTCGCCAGGAGCCCAGATGCACTTCGTAGATCGACATCGGCCGGTGCAGCCAGTCGGCGGCTTTGCGCTGTTCCAGCCATGCGCTATCGCGCCAGGCGTACTGATTGGGGCGGGTGACGATCGAAGCGGTGCTGGGGCGCAGTTCGGCCTGCTGGCCATAGGGATCGGATTTGAGGAACACCGCGCCGCTGTGGCGGTTGCGGATTTCGAACTTGTACAGATCGCCCGGGCGCAGGTTGGGGA
>OFSA01000005.1_pt1 | contig 40230 bp, 31 predicted proteins | sample 1543241 | NCBI WGS metagenome assembly OFSA01 (sample SAMN05442508, study PRJEB24371) | freshwater metagenome | isolation source: Freshwater Lake | place: Canada: Niagara | collected 2012-08-09 | reverse complement strand
ACAATGGACGCTATAGCTCCGGATGCCGCAGCCTGGCCGGCACCCGCCAAGCTCAACCGCATGCTGCATATCGTCGGGCGCCGCGCCGACGGCTATCACCTGCTGCAGACCGTGTTCCAGTTCCTCGATCGCGGCGACTGGCTATGGTTTGAACCGCGTGCCGACGGCGCCATTGTGCGCGATGGCGAGGTCACGGGCGTACCCGCCGAAGCCGATCTGATCGTGCGCGCCGCGCGCCTGCTGCAACAGGCCAGCGGAACCCATCAGGGCGCAAGCATTCGCATCGCCAAGCACATTCCCATGGGCGGCGGCCTTGGCGGTGGCAGTTCCGACGCCGCTACCGTGCTGCTGGCGCTCAATCACTACTGGCAGACCGGCCTGAGCCTGACGCAATTGGCCAAATTGGGTCTGCGCCTGGGCGCCGATGTGCCGGTCTTTGTCCATGGCCATGCCGCCTGGGCGGAAGGCGTCGGCGAACAACTGACCCCGGTGGACCTGGATGAACCCTGGTTCCTGGTGCTGGTTCCCGCCTGCCATGTGGCCACCGGCGCGGTGTTCAATGACCCGGAATTGACAAGAAACGCGCCGCTCATCACAATAGCCGACTTCTTAAGGGGCGCTGGTGGCAACGTCTGTGAAGCGGTAGTCTACCGCCGTCATGCCGAAGTCGCCGCCGCTGCGGCCTGGCTGGAACAGCATGCTCCAGCACGACTGACCGGTACTGGCGCATGCGTATTCGCAGCCTTCGCCGATCGGCACGCCGCCGCACTCGTGCGGGACTGCCTGCCCAGCGGCTGGCAGGGGTTTATCGCTCGCGGCTGCAACCGTTCACCGCTGCACACGCAGCTTGCGCAAGTGCGCACCTGATTTTTCTTGGGCCGTCGCCAAGAGGTAAGGCACCGGATTTTGATTCCGGCATTCCCAGGTTCGAATCCTGGCGGCCCAGCCACTTTCCCAGAGCCAACCGACAGCGGGGACGTGTTCGTGTACGAAGGTCGCATGATGGTGTTCGCGGGCAATGCCCATCCGCAACTGGCCCGCGATATCGCGCACCACCTCCAGCTCCCACTCGGCCAGGTCGTCGTTGGCCGGTTCAGTGATGGCGAAGTGATGGTCGAGCTGATGGAAAACGTGCGCGGTCGTGACGTCTTCATTGTCCAGCCGACCTGTGCGCCGACCAACGACAACATCATGGAACTGCTGGTGATGGCGGATGCACTGCGCCGCTCCTCGGCAGTGCGGGTCACGGCAGTGGTCCCCTACTTTGGCTATTCGCGCCAGGATCGCCGGCCGCGCTCAGCGCGGGTGCCGATTTCCGCCAAGGTGGTCGCCAACATGATCACCAGCGTTGGCGTTGACCGGGTGCTGACCGTTGACCTGCACGCCGACCAGATTCAGGGCTTCTTCGATATCCCGGTCGATAACATCTACGCCACGCCGATCGTGCTCAGCGACATCCGCGCCCAGAACCTCGGTGACCTGATGGTGGTATCGCCCGACGTCGGTGGCGTAGTCCGCGCCCGTGCCCTGGCCAAGCGGCTCGATGATGCCGAACTGGCCATCATCGACAAGCGCCGCCCGGCACCCAATCAGGCCAAGGTGATGCACGTAATCGGCGATGTTCAGGACCAGCACTGCATCGTCGTCGATGACATGGTCGATACCGCCGGTACCCTGTGCCTGGCCGCCCAGGCCCTGAAGGATCGCGGCGCTGCCTCGGTGCGCGCCTACTGCACCCATGCAGTGCTGTCCGGCCCGGCAGTCGATAATCTGCGCGGTTCAGCACTCGATGAGCTGGTGGTGACCAACACCATTCCGCTGTCGCCGGCTGCGGTCGCCTGCCCGAACATCCGCCAGGTGAGCGTTGCCGGTCTGCTGGCCGAGACCATGCGCCGCATTCATCTGGAAGAGTCGGTGAGCTCGCTGTTTTTGTAGAATGCCCGCCGCGCCCCGGTTATGCCGGGCGCCCTGGGCTATACCCTTGAGCGGTGCGCCTGGTCGCGGGCGCATCGTGTTTTTATTTTTGCATCCTGGAGTTGAAGCTGATGAGTATGACGTTTGAACTGAATGCCGAACCGCGTGGCGATCTGGGCAAAGGTGCGAGCCGCCGCCTGCGCCGTGCGGCCAAGGTGCCGGCCATTCTGTATGGCGGCCAGCAGGAACCGCAGCCGCTGCTGGTTGATCACCTGGAACTGTTCAATCTGATGAACAAGGCCGGCGAGGCGTTCTACTCGCATGTGCTGACCCTGAAGATTGCCGGGCGCACCGAGAGTGCTGTGCTGCGTGATATGCAGCGCCATCCGTTCAAGCCAGTCATCATGCATCTCGACTTTCTGCGCGTCAGCGCCGATCGCAAGCTGCGCGTGCATGTGCCGCTGCACTTCACCAACGAGAGCAACTCGCGCGGTGTCAAGCAGCAGGGCGGTGCGGCCAGCCATGCGCTGATCGATGTCGAGATCGAGTGTCTGCCGGGCGATCTGCCGGAGTTCATCGAGGTTGACCTGACCGATCTGGGCATGGGCGAGGCGATTCACCTGTCGCAGCTGGTCCTGCCGGCGGGCGTGGCCCTGGCCGCCCATATCGAGCCTGGCTCCGAGCATGATGCGATCGTGGTCAGCATTCACCATGCCGGCAGTGGCGAGGAAGCGCCCGCCGAGGCACCGAAGGCAAGCTAAAGCGCGTCTGCCGCCGGATCGATCGTCGTGCCGGAATCCGCATTACCGCCGTTGCGGCTGCTGGTGGGGCTGGGCAATCCCGGCCCCGAGTATGCCGACACCCGTCATAACGCCGGATTCTGGCTGGTCGATGCGCTGGCCCGTCAGCACGGTGGCGCGTTTCGTACCGAGTCGCGCTTTCATGGCGAGCTGTGCCGGCTCAGCACGGGTGGGCAGGATGCGTGGCTGCTCAAACCGCTGACCTTCATGAACCGCAGCGGTCAGGCGGTGGCGGCGCTGGCCCGTTTTCACCGCATCGCGCCGGCTGAGATCCTGGTGATTCACGATGATCTGGATCTGGCGCCGGGCACGGTGCGCCTGAAGCGTGGCGGCGGCCATGGTGGCCATAACGGCCTGCGCGATCTGATTGCCCATCTGGGCGATAACAGCTTTGCCCGCCTGCGCCTGGGCATCGGCCATCCTGGCGATAGCCGCGAGGTGGTGAACTATGTGCTGCGCCGGGCGCCCGCTACTGAGCAGACGCTGATCGAGCAGGCCATAACCGCCGCGCTGCGCGAGTTGCCGTTGCTGCTGGCCGGGCACTGGGATCAGGCCGTGCGCAGCCTGCACAGCCGGCGTTCCGAGCCTTCCCCCGCCGCCAAGGCGGCCCCTTCTGCGAACCGAGTACCGCCATAGCCATGGGTATCCAATGCGGCATCGTCGGCTTGCCTAATGTCGGCAAGTCCACCCTGTTCAACGCCCTGACCAAGGCCGGCATCCAGGCCGAGAATTACCCCTTTTGCACCATCGATCCCAACGTCGGCGTGGTGGCGGTGCCCGATCCGCGCATGACGGCGCTGGCGGCGATTGTGAAGCCGCAGAAGATCATCCCGACCACAGTGGAATTCGTCGATATCGCCGGTCTGGTGGCGGGTGCATCCAAGGGCGAGGGATTGGGCAACCAGTTTCTGGCGCATATTCGCGAGACCGACGCCATCGCGCATGTGGTGCGCTGTTTCGAGAACGATGATGTGGTGCATGTCGCCGGCAAGGTGAATCCGCTGGCCGATATCGAGACCATCAGCACCGAGCTGGCGCTGGCCGATCTGGCCACGGTGGAAAAGGCGCTGCAGCGGGCGGAAAAGGCGGCCAAGGCTGGTGGGCGCGAGGCGCTGGAGCGCAAGGCGGTGCTGGAGCGGGTGCAGGCGCATCTGGATACCGGTGCGCCGCTGCGCACCCTGGCGCTGGCGGCTGAGGAACGCGACTATTTGCGCGAGCTGTTTCTGCTGACCGGTAAGCCGGTGCTGTATATCGCGAATGTTGCCGAGGATGGGTTCGAGAACAATCCGTTTCTGGAGCCGGTGCGGGCGCTGGCGCAGCAGGAAGGCGCTGAGGTGGTGCCGGTGTGCGCGGCGATCGAGGCGGAGCTGGCGGAGCTGGACGATGCGGATAAGGCCGAGTTTCTGGCCGACTATGGACTGGCCGAGCCGGGTCTGGACCGGGTGATTCATGCCGCCTACAAGCTGCTGGGTCTGCAAACCTATTTCACTGCCGGGCCGAAGGAAGTGCGGGCCTGGACGGTGCGTGCCGGATCGACTGCGCCCCAGGCTGCCGGTGTGATTCACAGCGATTTCGAGCGCGGTTTCATTCGCGCCGAGGTGATTGCCTACGCCGATTACATCGCCTGTGCGGGTGAGGCTGGCGCGCGCGAGGCCGGCAAGTGGCGCCTGGAAGGCAAGGACTATATCGTCAACGAAGGCGACGTGATGCACTTTCGCTTCAACGTCTGATTTGGAACAGACGCGCACGAGGTCAAGCCGATGGTTGCGGCAATCGGGCGCGGTGCTGTGCCAGATACGGTTGGTGCAGTGTATTGATCCAACGCAGTTTCATGCCCGGTGCAATGCCAAGGGGCAGTAAATCCAGCCCCGCCAGGGTTGGTGCAATGATCAGTACGCCCTGTTCATCAAAGCTGATCAGGAAACGGTCGAACAGCGCATCCAGATTGGCGCTGAGCAGAAAACCGTTGAATACATCCAGCCGTTCGGCATCCGTTGCACATTCCGCCCAGGGCTTGGCGTGGCTGGCGCGCAGCACTTCGGGAATGGCAACGCCCGTCACTGCGCACGCGCCGCCCCAGTAGTCCAGCATGGCGTCACGAAATTTGTTTTGCCCGATGCGCTGGCGAACCCTGCGTTCGATCTCGGTACCGGCAATGCCTGCGGGGAGTTCAGCCAGTTCTGCGGCCACTGCCTGTTGATAATCGTTGGCGGCCTGGCGGGGCAATGCACGGGAAAGACTGGCCGCCCGGCGCAGCAAGGCTGCCAGATCGGCTTCGGTGGCGATCCGAAACGTATCAGCCTCCAGCGTTGCAGGAAAGCTGCGTTGCAATTCCGGCAGCAAGGCGTGGGAAGCCGTCTGGAAGCGCACGTGATAAACGCCACTTGCCAAGCCAACCAATGCGCGATTGGCATGACGCGCCGAGGCCAAGGTGACACCGCTGACATCCGAGGCCATAACATGCTCGAAGCCATTGTCGTTGCCGGCTTTCTCAATGAGGGTGCGCTGGAGCGGGTTCAATGTGGGGCCTCTGTTGTTGAATGATCCATGCGATTCCACTCTATCGCCTTTTTCCGCCAGTGGGTTTCAATAGCTTGAGTGAAGTCGGGACGAACCAGTTTGGCGCGAGATTGACACCACTCGGGGGATTCCTGGCGAATGACCACCACCTTGATTTTTCAACGCGATACCCCTATGATTTCCTTACTCATCAGCCCAAGGCTGAAGGAGTTGGGCCAGCGCCATGTGCGCTGGCCTTTCTGTTTCTGGCTCATGGCAACCGCTTGCTGTACTTCTTGAGCAACGCCCTGCGCTTGCTCTCGTAGTCCACCCAATACGCTGTGATCAGGCGGCGACGTCCATCGCGGTAGCGTTTCATCACGATCACGTAATCGAAATGCTCCAGCCACACGTAGGTGTGCACATCACCATCGCCCTCTTCGTAATCCCATGCCTTGATCTCGGGCTGCATACAGTTGTCCAGCATGGGGCGCGCCCATGGCAAGCGCTCTGAGCGCCGGAAATCTGGCAGGCGGTTGCCAGAGCGTGGAGGGTCTTCTCGCTCAACCAGATGCCAGAAAATCAACTCTTTACCCCGTTCCTTTTCGGGGAAAAACCAGACCTGATGTCCGGCGTAGCGCGCAGGCTGGCTCACAAAGTCGCGATGAAAAATCGTGTACAAGGCTTCCATCACCTGCTCGCTCCACGGTGACATCGGGAACATGGCAGGCAACCATGCAGGCGGAATCATCACGGTCATGATGGCTGCACCTGCCTTAGTCTAAACAAGAAAATATTGAGTTTCTGCTCCCGCAATGGTGTGGACAGCGACAAACTGCGCCCCCATTTACGCTCCAGATGCTCAAGCACCGCCACTTTAGCCGGGTTGCCCTGCAAATTGCGGTGACGGTAGGCCAGCGCTCCCGTCAAGTAATCCGCCACCTGCATCAACTCTGCTTCGTGAGAATGGATATTCTGGATGTGCCCAATCATGTCGCTGGTGAAGTCATACACGTTATTGCACAAAACCTCGCGCAATTGTTTGAGTTTCAGGCGGCTGCGCGTGTCTTTGATATCCAGATAAATCGCATACTGGCTGTCGGGCGACAGAATTTTGTTCAGTAGGGAAAACTGCATCTTGTAATAAAAAAGATCATGATCGCCTTGGTTGAATGTCGCATGGTTTAACGCCTGCTTGTTCAATACCACCAAACCCCGGAAATGCAGCGGTGATTCAGCCAGGAACCAATCGATGATTTCCAAGTAAAACGGTAACCGGGATTCGGACGTTTTTGACCATTTCAACTCCCCCCGCGCTCGATGCCGGGCTTTGATATCGCGTAGTTCTGCCCCCAGACGGCGGGCATCGTCCTTCGGGCACCAGATCGCGCCCAGCGCCATGATCGGCTGACCATCGTTTTCCAGGTGGCAAGATTCATCGCAATACACGTTGTAGAGCATTGGCGTATTGTTTGGCATCAGCGCAATTCCCCTGTTTCCAATTCAATTGGTTCCACTCTATCGCCCTTTTCCGCCAGTGGGTTTCAATGGATTGAGTGAAGTCGGGGCGAACCAGTTTGGCGCGAGATTGACACCACTCGGGTGATTCATGGCGAATGACTAGCCCTTCCAGCGCACCGGTGCGATAACGGCTCGCGGTGTCGGCGACAAGTTTTTTCAGTGTGGAAACCGTGGCCTTGCCATGCAGCACTTGCGGGACGGTCAACAAACCTGCTTCAGTTGCCAGTGCATTGCGGCGCGCGCTACTCCAGAACCGATCCGCACTGCGGTCGTACACATCAAACAACAGAAACCAATCCGGCAGTGCTGTGTAATCCAGCGAATGGCGCGCAGCACACCATTCACCAAACAAAATCAGCTTGGATTCGAGTACGGCAAGCAAGGCTTTTTCATGTTGCGCTAACCAAGCGGGCAAGCGGGCGAACTGTCCTGTGTGAGGCTGCGCGAGATACTGCCCCCGGTTCTGCGCGCGCAGACTGTCATCTGGGGCGAGAGACAGGCCAATATTTGCACCATCGAGTTTTTCCTCTACCACCACATCATCCGCCAGCAGCGCCGCTACCTCATTGGGCAGCAGCACTTTGTCATCGCGCGGTGATCCTTCGCCCAGCCAGGCGAGGTGCGGTGTGTGAGGGAAGCGGAAGAAGTCGGTTACTGTGGAGGCTGTGGTATCCACGGATGAATTCACGTCAGTAGTTCCTTCAAATAAAGCCAGGCTGGATTGCTCACTTCGCGCTTATGGGGTTTGTCTGGCTGGGTTTTTCCGAGCTTTTCGAGTTTTGGCACGGTCGTGGTTTTGTTCAGTAGTGCAGTCTTGCCGCTGTAGAGCACCACGAAACGTTCTTCGGCCAGCGTGAGCTTGGTGCCATGAAATTCATCCAGAAGTCCCAAGGCATAACGCACAAACTGGCGCGTGCTTTTGAATTGTCCTGAATAGCCCACCGGATTGCCTGACTTCAAATCCACATACAGCGCAACTAATTGCCCGCCTCGATAGATCAGCACCACGCAATCACAGGCTCGGTGGTGATCGTGTGCTGCTCCCGTCGCCAGCAAGGGTGACATCTGCGCAGTCTTGCCCCGACCTTTATCTGGATTAAAGCTGAACCAGTCACCTGCTGGCGCGGAGAGCGTCACGCTGTTAAGTTTTGCTGTCGGATCGGTTTCCTTGATCAATACATGGGTGTGTTGGGTACCGTTGTAAGTGCAGCAGGATAAGGAATCATGTAATTGCTGAAGCGGTGCTGTTAGCGCCATCAGAACTCACCCCCGTAGAGGATTTCGCTCTGAATTGCGTTCATGGTTTCGATGGTTTCATCGAAGGTACTCACTTCAATGCCTCGGTCGGGGTAAATCGTCGCCGGAATAAGCGTCCGTGCCTTGCCGCGCCCAGACACTGCCTTTTGCAAGCCCGTTATGTACATGCAGATGCGCTGCGGATTGATCAATTCAGCCTCATCGTAACCATATTGCTGCTGCACGGTCTTGGTGTGTGGGGTGCGCTGATGCAGCATAATCAGCGTATTGATCTCCTTAACCAGATAGTCGCTGTGGGTCGTGATAAACACCTTAATACCTGCATTCACCATCCGCGCCACTAAGCGCGCAAAAGCACGTTGATTTTTAGGGTGCAAATTCAATTCTGGTTCGTCGATGATGAACACATCACCTGCCCTAGCTCGGCAGCGCAGATAAAAACCGACATCCAGTAAGGCACGGATGCAACTGGAGGCTTCGTTCATGGTGAAGCGTTGTTTGCCGGCACCCTTGGCTTGAAACACCAGTTGTTGTTTTACCACTTTGTAACTACCGCCAATGATGGCATCGAATGCCGCCAACAGCTCGGGATGGGCTTTGGCCAACTCGCCGGTGCGCTTATCGATATCTTCCAGTTGGCGCACGAAGTCTACATTGTCTTCTACCGGCCAGGCGTAATCGGTCTCAATGCCCTGCAATATCTTGAGCGGATTGCGTTTAAGCTCTTTTGAGTCAATCTCGTTCAGCGTTTTAAGCATGCGGGTACGCGCCATATCCAGCTCTTTGCGGAAAATGGCCGCCCCTGTGCGTTCGGCACTGGCGATATGTACGCGTGGCAAATGCGGTGCAAACACAATGTCTGCAATCGCATCGGCAATAAAATCAGTCAGTCCACCAAACGGGCGCTGCAACATTTCGGCATCGGCAACCAGCACATCCAACAGTGGGCTGCCGGATTCCTTTTTGAGCGTGGCTAGAACTTTGCCGCTCGGGCCAGCTTGGACGGTGCGCTGATAGGCTTGTGTTACATAGTCAGTCGTCTGACAGGTACTCGGTACACAGATCGTTTTTTCAAAGACATTGCTCTCAGTCGCAAATGCGCGTGGCAGACCACCCACATAGGCTTTGCCCATCCGTTCAAGATAACTATCGATCTTGCCGTTAAACATCGCGGCCAAATCAATGCGGTACTGGCTGGCATCCTTGAGCACTTGGTCTATTTCATCCTCCAGCAGAAAACGCAGGATTTGCCTCCAGCTACGCAGAAAACCATACACTGCATAAGTCGCGTAGGTTTTTCCGGTATTGTTTTCGCCGCAAATTAGGGTTAAGTCAGCCAGCTCAATATCGGCTTGATCAAGCAAGCCCAGTTTTTCAAAATGAAATCTCATCAGTTCAATCCTCCCGTTTCCAATCGATCCCACGCTGCCAGTACGAGCCGTTGAGTGCGGTATTCGCCGAGTTCGCGTTCTTCGTTCTTTTTGAGCACGCGGAAGGTTTCTGAGGGGTAATCCGCGCCCATGATATCGGCGGGGTCGAGGATGTAGCGCAGTTCGTCGCGGGTGAGGCCGTAGAGCTTGGCGTAATAGGCATCCAGTTCGGCGCGGAGGATGGCACGGCGTTTGGGATCAAAAACAAACGGATCGCCATTGAAGCCGAGGTCTTGCGCCCATGGCGCGAGATCATGGGCGGTGTAGGTGAGTTCCAATACGCGCGGGACAATGAAGGCGAGATCGGGATCGGTGTAGTGGTCGGGGGGGAGGACGGGGAGTTGTTTGTAGATGAAGTAATTCATATGCGTGCCACCGGTCTTATGGCGCGCCACAAAGTCAAATACCAGCACAGATAAATTGCCAAGTAAGGCGGCTAAAACTGCCGGATTATCCCGTTCGGCAAAAAGCATCAGCGGCATCTGATTGCCCACACCCACCCTCGGCACTACGCTTGCAATCACCGTGCGTTCATTGGTGGCGTTGGTAATATCCCGCCAGCCCATCAGCCAGCCGCGTGTCCAGCCTTTGTTGTTGAGCCGCGCATTGACCTCCGCAGCACTCACCCAATAGCGCGGGGTGACGCTGAAATGGGCGTCTTGTTTCTCATCCATCGTGACCTCGCGGCTGCCTTCGCCCTCACCCCCAGCCGGCTTCGCCCCCCTCGCTACGCTCTCCCCGCTGGGCGAGGTGAGGTAGGTGGCCCAGCGGTGATCAAACTGGTGGATCATCTTGGCTTCGTACAGCGGCAGCGAATCGGCGGCGGGGCTGTCGTGGAATAGGTGGCTGTCGCCGGACATGTGGAACATGGCCATAAACGAAATGCCCCATGGATTGCTATCTTGCTGACCTTCGTCGATCAGCACCGGCGCGGCGCGATAGAGCTTCTTCGTCAACTCCGCATCGCGTTCACTGCGGAACACCGGGCATGTGAGCGTGTTGGGATTGATCAGACGGAATTCCGCCGGCGTCAGACTGAAGCGGCGACGCGGGTCAGCCAACTGGCTGACTTGAGCGGCGAAGCAGACAAATTCGGCGACCTCAGCTTGGCCAAGGGTGAGCAGGCAGAACTTGTAGCTACGATGCACTGAAGGAAACACCGCTTCGCGGTTCTCGATGTCGAACAGGCTGATCAACCGGCCATTTTGAGTGATCTCGCCAAAAAAGGCTTTGGTGCTGTCGTCGGTGGCAATGCCGGTGGGTACGATGAACCCTGCACGCCCAGTCACATGCGTGATCTGGCTGATAGTTTCGGCAAACAGCGCGTAGGTATTCACATCACCGATGCCGGTTAACGGATAACGCCCGCCCTCTTCACCTTTGACATGGGCAAATACACTGGCCGCTTCTGCCGTGCGGCGCGCACTGATGAATTCAGCGTACAGGCGCTGCTCAGCCTCGCATTCATGCGGTGCATGTTCCAACTGCGGGCACAGATGTTTGGCCAGCATGCCTTCAGCCAACCACTGAATGCGCTGACTGCGCTCCGCTTTGTTCTTGGCTTCGGCCACATCACGGTGACGGGTGGCGAAGAACTCTTCTTCCTGTAGCTTGATGCGCTCCCACGGCGGGTTGCCCAGCACGCAATCAAAACCGCCAGCGGCGAACACCTGCGGAAACGCCAAGGGCCAATGCAGTACGCGCGCCTCGGCACAAGCGGCTTGTGCTGCGGCCAGTGCGCCCCGTTGCGCGGCGGGTAAGGTATCGCCCAGCAAGGTGAGATAGAGCGTGGCGCTGGTGGGGATACCGCCCTCACCCCCAGCCCCTCTCCCCAAGGGCGAGGGGAGTTTTTTAGGCAGCAGATAGGCACCCACCAGCAGATCAGCCGCATGCGCCAGGCGGCTGGTTTTGGCCTGTTCCAGAAACGCGCGATAGGCAGCTTCCTTAGCGGCGATCTCCTGAGTGCTGTTTTCTGGCAAGGCTTCCAATGCCTGCAAAGGCTTCAGTCCACTGTCCTGACTGCTGACCACATCCAGTTGACCGAAAGCGCGGGCTTTGCGCTTTTTCTCCAGATCTTTCAGCGCGGCAGCGTTGGCCTTGACAAGGCGCTTGCAAACCTCCTTGTCATCACCGGAAAGCGCTTTAAAAGCATCTTTGGCAATGCCCAATTCCAGCGCCTTAAGGTCAGTCAGCCCCAATAGCGCATCGCCCACTTGCAAGTGGTGATCGAGGAAACCCAGCGGCCGGTCTTCTGCAAAACCCTCCAGCCACAGTGCGGTACGGGCCAGCTCGATAGCCATGGGGTTGCGGTCCACGCCAAAAATGCAGCGGCTCACCACTTCACGCAGGGCATGACGGAAATCCTGTTCGGTCTGCTCGCCATCGATTGCACGCAGTTGCGCAAGCCTTTCAGCAAGACGGCGCGCGGCGGCCAACAGGAAGTGACCGCTGCCGCACGCGGGGTCGATCACACGGATAGCCAGCAGTGCATCAACCGGGGATTCAGGCTGCGCGGCGATGCGTTGCTCGATAACAGGGTCAAGCGCAGACTTGATCAGTTCCTGCACCAGCGCATCGGGCGTGTAGTAACTGCCGCTCAGTTTGCGGGCGTTGCCGGCGGTGCTGCCCTCACTGGTCAATCCGACAAAGCCAAACTTGCGGGCAGGGAGATCAATTTCCGGCACCAACTCCAGCAGGCTTTCGTACACACTGCCCAGCTCTTCCGGGCCCATATTGCGATAGTCCACAGGAGCCAATATGCCCTTGTGGCTGGCCCAGCGCAGGTTTTGCATGGCGGCCAGCAGGTGTGCGTTATCGAGACTTGCAGCATCCAGCGCCGGGCATTGGCTGGTAGCAAACAAACCACCCAGCGCGGGCAAGGCCAGGCGCGGTTCACCCTCGCTCAAGCCTTTGAAAACGATACGCAGCGCTTGCCAGTGGTCATCAAAACGGTTGCGGGCGCGGCGTTTCAGGCACAGCTCGCGCAGGCGGGCCAGGGCGTAGCCTTCGGTATAAGCGCGGCGCGCGGCTTGGGCGGCCTTGCTGTCGTCTTTGGGATGCAGCAGACCGCGTTCTTCAACGCTGAACACAAAGATCAGGCGATAGATGAGCCGTAGCAACTGCTGAAAATAGGCGTCCTTGCTCAGTTCGCCAGTGTGCAACGCGCTGCGCAAAGCATCGTTGGCCGGGTGCTGAATAAAGCCCTCACCCAGAATCAGCAAGGCATCGGTCACGCCCAGGCGCAGGCCATCCCGTACCCGAGTGCCTTCCTCCTGGCCCGCTGCGCGCCATTTCTCCCAGATGCATTCCGTGGGTTTACCAGCAGAACTCGCAACCGAACGGCTGGCGTGCAGCACGCGCCAGACGTTGGCGAACTCGGCATAACGCTGACCACCCAGTAGATCGGCCAGGTCAATTTCCAGAAAGCTCGGGCGGGTCAGCGTGGCAGCATCGCGCACCAGGCGCAGGGTTTTGCCATTGCAGGCCATGCCCCACAGGTGATCGGGGCTGGCGTTGAGCAATTCCTGCATCAGCATGAACGCGGACTTTTTGCGGCTACCAGACCCCGAGATGGCAAAACGCGGATCGGGATCATGCACGGCCAGCGTGTGGGGAGCCACCACCACCGGCACGCTACCGGCCAGCAGGCTGACCGGATAGTGACGTTCGCCGAGCGTGATGCCGGAACAGGTTTGCAAATGGGTGTAGCCGAATACATCGCGCAACAGTTCCTGCACGAATCTGTTTGTGAGCGCAGCGGCATCGACATCGGCGCGTTCGAGTTGGGCAGCAAAGTGCTTCCACTGCGCGCAGGCGATCTGGAAGGCGCGGCTGTAGTCGTCCTTGAGCTTCAGTCCCCTGGGCGTGCCGTAGTCGGCTTCGGTTTGCCATTGCGCGCTGCCGAGTGCGGCTTTTTCCAGTTGATCCGGCAGAAACAGACCGCCTTCAAGCGTAAGGGTGGGCAGCTTGAGCACAGCTTGGGTTTTGCGGAGTTTCTTCATGTTGTTATCCCTGGTGGCCGCCCGTTACAGCATATCGGGCAGCAGCACATACACGCCCATCACGTCGACCGGCAAGCAGGCGCTCACGCTGTATTGACCGACATCGCGAGCTGCTTCGCGCACACGCTGGTGATCGACCAGTAGCGTTTTGGCACGCTGCTGGGCAAGCGTCTGCAGTTGCTGCGGATGAGCGTTGAGAAATTCAAGCGCGGTGCGAATTTCGCGCTGCACGGTCTCGATCGGCAGGTTGCCGCTGGGCGTGCACTCCAACAGTTGCGCCACGTCCTCGCCCTGCAACCAGTGCGGATGGCTGCGACCAACTACCGCCAGGGCCACGGTTTCCTCAGCCATCATCTGGAAGGGCTGGCGACGGCGCACATAGCCCAATTGATGGCGCAGGCGCAGCAGGTAAACGGTAGTGACCACCTCGACCGCATCAGTGAGGGTGGCAGCGCAGCGCGCGGCCAGACTTTGATTTCCTACTGCCGCGCCTTGACCATCGGTGGCCAGGCTGGTTTCCAACAGATGTTCCGCCAGCACACTGACCAGCGGGTGGCTGCGGTGCAGTTCGTTGAAGTTCAGCAGCAGCGGCTTGCTGATGCCTTCATCGGCCAGACGCTGGCGCAGTGCTTCGGGCAAATGCTGCGGCAAAAAGCGGAAATGCTGCTTACGGGTGGGTTCCAGTGGGGCATTGAGGCGGATGCAGGCGCTTTGCACAAAGCGAAGCACATCGGCTTGGGTGCCGAGTGCTTCTTGCTGCTTTTGCCACTCGGGCAGCACTTCATCCGGGCGAATACGGCGCTGGGCAAATACGGTGCGGTTGGCTTTGGCTTTTTCCAGTGCGTCCTGCCACTGGGCCTGCAGCGGCGCAAGGATGCGTTCGGCTTCGCCAAAATCGAAACTGCCTTGAACTGGGTGACGGCTGTCGCTGCGCTTCATCAGTGCGGCTTTCACCAGTGCCTGATGGATGCGGGCCTCGTCTTCCGGCATCGGCACCAATACCCCCAGTTCTTTCTGGATGGTTTCGCCCTTGCGCAGAATGACGTTCAGCACAAAGCCATCGACGGGGTTGTCCTGCCCGTACAGCATGGTGCAGCGCACATCCGCAGCCTGCTGACCGAAGCGATCAACGCGGCCTTCGCGCTGCTCGTGGCGAGTGGGGTTCCAGGCCAGATCGTAATGAACCACTGCCGTGAACAGGTGCTGCAGGTTGATACCTTCTGAAAGGCAATCGGTGGCCACCAGAATGCGCGGCTCACCGTCCTCCATCGCTTCGACGCGCTCACGCCGTTCTTCCGGCGTGTATTCGCCAGTGATGGATTCGATGGTGGCTTTCGGAAAGGCTTGGCGCAGGTGTTCGGCCACATAGTGGGCGGTGGCGATGTAGCGGCAAAACACCACGGGGTGGTAGCCGTCTTTCAGCAAAGTATCGACATGCTGAATAAGTGCCGCCAATTTTGGATCACCGGCTTTGCCGGAAAGCCGTTCCGCTTCCTGGATCAAGCCCTGCAGGCGGCTGGCCTCTTCCAGTTGCGCCGGCGGTTCCAGGTCGTTGCTGTCGAGATCATCGGCTTCGCCATCGTGCAATCGTTCGTCGGCCAGCAGCTCATCCGTCTCAAGGCTACCTTCCAGCCGTGTGCTGAGCGCCTTGACCGCGGCGGCAGGTGAAGAGGCGACGCAACGCAACAAAGCAAGCGTGGCGTACCAGATCAGGCGGCCACGGCCTGCGCCTTGCTGCTCGATGGTTTCGGCCAATTCGCGGCAATAGTCCTGCACCGAATCAAAGAAGGCGCCCCAGTCTCCGCTCAGTTGGTAGGTCACCTCGGTTTTCATACGACGCGGAAAACCCCGGCCATCACCGGTTTCCGCCTGCCATTCGGCAATGTCCTTTCGGCGGCGCTGCACAAAATGCCGTGCAAGTTCCTGTCGCAACGGGTCGCTGGCTGACGTTCTGTTTTGCAGCGCTACAAAGCGGGGATCGAGCAGGGACAACAGCTTGTAAAACGCGGCCTCATCGCCTGAGTGCGGCGTGGCAGTGAGCAGAATCAGGTGGCGCTCCGCGTCTTTCACCAAGCGCTGCAACAGTTCAAAGCGCAATTGCTTGCCCGCACCACTACTGGCGCAAGTGTGCGCTTCGTCAACAATCACGCATTCCGGCGCAATCGCCAGGAAGTGTTCGCGATGGCGTTCGCTCTTGATGTAATCAAGGCTCACTACCACGACTGGATAGTGATCAAACAGACTGATGCCATGGGGAATATCACGCTCGATACGCGCCGCCGATGCCGAGGTCAGCGCAACCGCTTGCAAGTTAAAGCGGGTTTCCAGTTCGCTTTGCCATTGTTCAACCAAGTGCGGCGGGCACAGCACGGCGAGGCGAGCGATCTCGCCACGGTCCATCAGCTCACGGGCGATCAGTCCAGCTTCGATGGTTTTCCCGATACCCACATCGTCAGCAATCAGAAGGCGCACGGTGGTCAGGCGCAGCGCCATCAACAAAGGCACCAGCTGGTAACCGCGCGGTTCGACCGCGATATTGCCAAACGAACGGAATGGGCCACCGCCCGCACGCAGCTTAAGGCGCAGGGCGTCGCGCAGCAGCAACGCTGCCGCATGATTGCCGGCCTGCTCAGGTTGTGGCCAGGGAAAAGTGGCAGGCTCAACCGGTTGCAGTTCAAGCTCAGGGATCAGGGCAATGGTGTCATCGTCCGCGCCGCCGAGTGGGCGCAGGCGCAGCCAGTCCCGCCGGGATTCGCTTTGCACGACCCATTCACGCCCACGGGCACGTACCAGGTTGCCGGGCATGAAATCATGTTCAAGCGGGGTCATTGTTTTTTCTCATCGTTGCCGAATACATCGGAATGAGCAGCGAACAGTGCTTGCCACTGCGATGGGTCGGAAAAGTTCAGCACTTGCCAGCCTTTATCTGTCAGCAAGGCAGTAGTCTCCGCGTCAATGTCGTCAAGAAATACCAGAGTGCGGGCCGCCTTGTACTGAGCTGCGGCTATGGCAGCACCTTGATTAACGGGTAACTGTGTGGCATCGGGGTGGCGCAAGCCTGCTTTTGCCAACGCATCCAGCCAGTGCTGGAGACGATCAGTGTTCGGCTTATCCTCAGGTTCAGGCGGTGGCGCCTGCTTCGGTTTCACTTCAGCATTGGCCAGCGCCACCAAAACCTTGAGTACATCGGCATTGCGACGGTTGATGTGGTCATGGTCGGGCTGATTGAAGTAGGACAGCAGGCATTGATAACAGCCCGCTTCACAGATCCGGTTGCCCAGCGCAGTGGTCTGCTCCAGTGCAGGCAATTCTTCGAGTTTCCACGCCCCCTGCGGTGCATTATGGTGAAGCAGCTTGAGTGCATTGCCAGCGACCTGCGCCAGGCTGGCTGGATCGCTGGCAATACGGGTAAGCACTCCCGCGCCGCCTTCTGCCGCTTCGTAGAACATCAAGGCGCGGCGTTCATCAGCTTTGGGCAACGGTTCAGCAACGAGCTCAGATTCTTCAATCTGGAAAGTCATCTCAATGCCACGCTTGAGCGCAGCCTGCAAGGTCGCCATGGCTTCCATCGACAGCGCATGAGCCGGTGTAAGTATCAGCAGGTTGCGGTGATCTTCGACAAAGGGAACGATGCGATGATTGGGTACCTTGTCGAGCAGGGCTTCGTCCTTGCTGTCGTCATTGTTGGCCGTCGGATCGTCCTGTTTACTCCACATGCCGGTAATCGGGTTGATGTAAAAACCCAACTGTTCTTTGTCTTTGCGTCTGCGCCAGCCACGGTTGATGCGCCATAAACGGGCTGCTGGCGCATAGGTCAACTCGGCCAAAACGTCTTCGCCATGCCGAACTTCAGCTTTGCGCTGAGCTATGATGCCGTCTGGCCCCGGCAGGAATCGGTAAGTGGTTTGTAACTCAAAGCCTTGGCGCTGACGATCTTCGTCATTGATGGAGATTCGCTCGACAGCGACCGTTTCCACGGTCTCAATGCGATACAGCTTGTGCACCCAATCGTGCTCAGTCAGCAGGGCATCGCAGTTTTCACAGCGATTGAACAAGGGTTGCGCGCCGCCCGCTTCGCCTAAATGGCCGTAGCCGCACTGACTGCAAACCAGCGAGGAAATAGTGGCGAGCTGGCTGTTGCCGGAAATGTGGTCAGCCGAACCCACATTAAGCTTGGCGCGCACCACGCGGTACATACGACCCTGGTGATAGATCAGACTGCGCGGGCCGAATTCGGAGAGGGCCAGGAAGCGGGGACGACTGACCATGCTGCCCTCATCGTCCTTGCCATTGGCAGTGGCTCCGCGTGCCGGAATCCAGGCCATCAAGGGCAGCCGCGGGAAGTTGTAGCCCGGCAAAAAACCCTGACTGGCCAGGTAACGGTAGGTGTAGAAATCGTTGTTTTGGCTATTACCCGTTTTCAGCAGTACGGCATATTGCCGAGCCGCATCGCCATAACGACGCTGGGCATTCTGGCGCTCACTGTGCGATGCCGTATGGCTTTTGACGATCTGGTCGGCCATGTTCATTTGCGTGCGCGTGGCATCGAACAAGACGCGCCAACGTTCGAGAGCATCTGAGAATGCCTGAGGCGCATGCTCAATCACTTTCTGCACATAATCGGCAGAAAACCAATCGTTCCCTGCCAGTTCCTGCTGCAATTGTGCAATGACGCGCGCTGCACTGGCCTGGGCTCGCTGTGTGGTTGCTGGATCATGCAGTGCATCGTGGTAGGACTTGATCAGCGGCTTGCCCGGTTGGTCAAGGTCCAGCATGGGGGCGATGCTGAAATCGAGTGCGATATGGGCATTTGCCAGCCAGACGGCCTGTAAATGGCTCTCCACCAGATCGCGATTGGCTAGATCGAGCGTGGGCGCGCGGACAATGCCATGCACCATTTCGTTGGCGTGATGGAAGAACCACTGGTCGTGCGGGCTTAACGAAGCGCAATAGGTAATCACCAATGCCTGTTGGCCAGAACGACCCGCGCGACCACTGCGCTGGGCGTAATTGGCGGGTGTGGGTGGGACATTGCGCAGGTACACGGTATTCAGTGCAGAGATATCAACGCCCAGCTCCATGGTGGGTGAGCAGAACATGACAGGCAGCCGCTCCAGCGGTGCCTCGTGTGCGGGGTTATCAGCCCAGTCCTTGCGGTCCTTGTCGGTGTAGCGGAAACGTTGTTCAAGCAACTGCCGCCTTCCTGCATCAACCTGGGCAGTGTGTTCTTGCGCTTCAAAGTCGAAGAGTGGATGACTTCGCTGGCGCAATAGCTCGGCAATGTTCAGATAGAGCGCACGGAAGAATTGATTGGCGCGGGTGTCTGCCTCTTTGGGAGATGAATCTGGTAAACGCCACTCTAATTTACTTGCAAATAAACGCCAGCCAACCACTTTTTGATCAATTGAATGTTGCTGTACATATCCGAAAGGATCAGCCGCCAGAAGCAATGCCTCAATGAACTCAACCCACTCGGAGTCTTTCCAGCTTGATATTTGCCCGGCGAAGGCCGTTTCTTTCCAGAAAGAGGCTGTTTTGATGCTGCGCAGCAAGCGCGAGCGAGGCCCGCCTGTGACCAGATCTGTTCTTGGTTTTCCTCTGTATTGTGGACGTTTGCCAAGAATTAGATATTTAGCGGTTTCCAATAGCTCGTCAGGCGCGACGGCCCAGCGTTCATTCAGGTAAGTGAAGGCGCTGGTTCGGGCCTTGTCTTGTTCAACGGGATCGAGATAGCGCGTTTCAAGGCAAAGCCCTCGACGCATAGTGTCAAATACGATTCGATACAGTGAGACTCGATTCACTGGGTTTAATTGCGACAGTACGAGATTCTTTGCAAATTTGTTGGGATCAGAGCAGAACTCATCCAGATCGAGATAATCAATCTTCAGTAAACCTAATTGATCCAGATTCGGATTGTTGAAGCGCCAACCCCGTCGAAGATCACGTAGCAAGCGATAGCCGAGGACGTAGCGCAAAGTGATTTGCGCTTTTTGTCGATCCGAACCCAGAATTTTGGGTTTACGCAGGTATTCGACCAACGTTGTTTCGTCCAACCGCTCAAAGCCGAGCGCCTTAAAAACGGCATCAGACAACTGCTCTTCACTCAACGATCCTTTGCTGTTTTGCAAAGCACCAATGAGACCTGCACGTAAAGTCAATAAAAAAACGAAGTCATTGAAGTGCCCGGCCTGTAGCGCAGCATCCTGACGGTTGTCGGTAAAGCCAAGCAGCTTGCGCGGGTCAGGCTGGCCGCTGGTTGGCTCCGTATCGTCGAAGAGTTGGCGTAGTGCGGTCAGGGTCAGAATCGTGGTGGCAGAGGATCGCCCCTCGCCAGAAAGGCTGGCCAGGCGGTTAATGTCCTTACCGTGCGCTTCATGCAATTGACCGCAACTCAGACAGAAGCGAAATTTTCCGGGGATGTACCAGAACGATTCGCCATGCCCCTCGTTGCCTTGCACGTCGACACTGACGCTGTAGGGCACGGCCTTTTTGTAGTTCTGTTTGATCTTGGGCTGATCGCGACTTAGATCCAGCCAGGTTTCTGGTAAATCTTCAATATCGCCGCGATAGGGCAGATTTGAGGCCGCAGGGCATAGAAATCCGTAATGAACGTCTTCGTTATCGTCTGCCGTAATGTCATCAATTTCACGCGGGGTATATGTTGTTGGCGCCCGCTTTGACTGCCAAACCGGCAAATACTCTTGTCCACAGTCCCGGCAAAAATGCACCGGATAGAGCTGAGCGCCTTCATCCTGGCGACCCGGTGCGAAACGCTGAGCATCCAGAGTGATATGACGAACACCTTGCGCTTCAAGCGTGGCGAGCACCTTGCCGGGACCGCTGATGAATTGGTGTAACTTGAACGCAAATGGCGGCCGCCCTTGCGGTGTTCTGATTTCATGTGCAGCCACCAGAAACTGCTGCAGTGCCAGTCGCGCTGCATCAATTTCGCAACCAGCGTCCTGGGCCAGTTTTTCACTGGCGGCCTGGAGGGGCATTGGCTTTGCACGGCGCGGCGGCTCGTTATCTGGCAGTTCAATACCGAGATTCAATTCAACCCAGATCGACAGTGGATCAACCCGAAACGCATCAAAATCTGCCCAAGCGAATTGAATACGCGCCACCGCATCAGCCAAATCCGCCTTTACTGCAGCGACATCTTGCAGCGGATCAGTCACGCGCTCAAGCGTTTCGCCAATGATGTCTTGCTCACTGATGTTTGCACCAAACAGCTTGCTGGCTACATCAGCTACGGTTTTGTTTCGATCTGCCAAGCTTCCTGTGCTCGACATGGTGGCCGATGTTCCGATACAGACGAGATCGTTGGCCTGCAGACGTTCTCGCAGCCGACGCACCAGCAATGCCACGTCCGCACCTTGACGGCCACGGTAGGTGTGCAGCTCGTCGAGAATCAGGAATTCCAGACCGTGGCAATGATCCACTACGCGCCGATCCACCTCGTCAAAGCGGGTCAGGATCAGTTCCAGCATCATGAAGTTTGTAAGCAGGATGTCAGGCGGCTTGTCTGCTATTACGTCACGTTCTGTCTTTGATTCCTGTCCGGTATACCGCGCTACCGTAAATGGCTGTTGCCCAGGCGGATAGCCATAAAGGAATTTATCAAGCTCTTCCAGTTGACTGTTCGCTAGGGCATTCATCGGGTAGATGACGATGGCGCGGGTTCGTGCGGTTTTATCCTGGTCTTTTGCCTTCAAAATCCGATCAATGATTGGAATAAAGAAGGACAGTGATTTGCCAGAGCCAGTACCCGTTGTAACAACATAACTCTGCTTTCCCTGCCCCTTGGCCAGTGCTTGCATCTGATGTGCATAGAGATGCAGCGGCTGAGGATGCCCTTCAGCTTTACCCACTTGAAAGAGATCTGTACAGGCGCTGTGCAGAACCCCCTCAGCAACTAGCTGCGGCACCGTCCCCTTGCGTTGATAGTTTGGGTTGATTTGGATGAGGGGTTCTGGCCAATAGCGCCCATCAGCGTATTGCCGATCCACTTCATCCCTGATGTCTGGCGCAGCAATCTGGGAAAAACTTCGTGAAAACGAGCTGTACTCACTGATGAGCTGATCACGGAAGCCAAATACGTTGTTCATGGGCAGTCGTTAAAATTTGAATGTTCCAGACTGACAGGGTCAACGTGCTGTACGGCAAGGCATGACTACGAAATGACCCGGTGCACGACAAGCCCCGCCCTTACTTCGACTTTGCTCAGTACAAGTCAGGGCGGGGCAGGGGCAGGATAGCGCGGACGGCGTAGCCGTCCTATCATGCAGATACCAGCAACAACCGCGCTGGCCTACGGCAGGGCATGTTGGACGTGATGTCTGTAGAGACACGAGCAGCGGTTGCAGACTCGGCGCACTTGGCTGGCAGGCCGCCATGCCACGCCTGAGCACAGGAGGAATCCGCTCAGCGCCGGGCAGGGTATGGCTTGACAGGTACGCCCGATGTTTGGATAATCCACAGCTCTTGATTTTTTGTGTTTTTGCTGCCGTTTTTGGCTACGTAGCTCAGCTGGTTAGAGCACGGCACTCATAATGCCGGGGTCGGTGGTTCAAGTCCACCCGTAGCCACCATCAGCTTTCCATACAGACAAGCGCTACGTCATTGATCAGTAAGATATAAAATACGAAACCCGGTGCTGAGCCGGGTTTTTTGTTGCCATCGGCATACGCCTTACCCTAAGGTGCGGCAAGGATATCACTGCGATAGGAAGCGGATTCGATCCACTCCTCGTCTTCGTTCAGGCTCGCCGGCGCCAGCAGGGCTGGACCCACCAGCATCGCAACGCTGGCCAACAAAATCAGTACGGTTTCCATAACTAACAGCTCCACAATCAAAATTTCGTGGGCTGCAGTTTAACGACTCTTCTCTGAACCGTTGTTGAACGAAGTTCAGAATTCACCACCAGCGAACCATGCGCGGGTCGCGCGCCAGCCCTCACACATGCTCGTGCAACCCACATTCGCGCTTCAGGCCGAAGAAGCGGGTTTCCTCCTCGCTCATGCCATCCACCAGCCGCCGGGTGGTGTGGACATCGCCAATCGACACATAGCCCTGATGCCACAACGGGTGGTAGGGCAGGCTGTGTTGGCTGAGATAGCGGTAGACATCGCGGTCGGTCCAGTCAATCAACGGATGGATCTTGCAACGGCCATTGCGCCACAGCAGCACGTCAAGATGCTGCCGGCTCTTGGCCTGCTGCCGGCGCAATCCGGAAATCCAGGCCCGCGCCTGCAGTTCGCGCAGGGCGCGCTGCATCGGCTCGACCTTGTTCATCTGGTTATAGCGCTCGATACCCTCCAGACCCTGCTCCCAGAGCTTGCCATAGCGCGCTTCCTGCCAGGCGGCGCTATGGGGCGCGCGGTAGATATGCAGATTTAGATTAAGCCGTGCGCTGAGCTCATCGATGAAGCGGTAGGTTTCGGGAAACAGGTAACCGGTATCGATCAGCACCACCGGAATCGTTGCCCACTGCTGGGTGACCATGTGCAGGCACACTGCTGACTGCGCGCCAAAGCTGGAGGTCAGCACTACCCGCTCTGGGAACTGCTCCAAAACCCAAGCTACACGCTCCTCGGCACGGCGTGCGGCGAGTTCCTGGTTCATCAGCGCCAGATCGAATGCCGGTTCGTCAGCGTATGCGGTCGCGTTAAGCGGGGTATCGGACGGAGCCATCGCGTATTCACCCTGTCGTGCTGGCCTGGTTTTGATGGGGCTGGGGATTGTGCATCATGTTTAAAATTAAAGTAGCAGCGCAATGACCAAGCTAAAAGGAATGAATATCTATATGTTAATTTCAATTAAGTATATAGAATCAAGTCTGCCCCTGTCAGTTTGCCCGCGATACATGATGATTGCCTAGTCGGCGCGTCTCGCCGGCGCTACTATAAGCGCCCTTTCGTCTCACCCGGCCAAGCCCCCGCCAATGTCCGCCGCAATGCCTCCTGGCTCTGCTTCCCTGCCGCTTTCGGTCAGTCTGCGTGGCGCGCGGCTGGTCTATGACGACCTGCTGCTGTTCGACGGTTTGGACCTGGAATTGGTAGGCGGCAGCTTGACCTGCCTGCTGGGCCCGAGCGGTATCGGCAAGAGCAGCCTGTTGCGACTGCTGGCCGGGCTGGCGCCGCGCGGTATGAGTGGCCATCTGCATGATGGCAACGGCCAGTCGCTGCGCCAACAGGTCGCCTACATGGCGCAGCAGGATCTGCTGCTGCCCTGGCTGAGCGTGCTTGATAACGTCCTGTTGGGCAGTCGCCTGCGCGGCGAATCGCCGGATCGGGCGCGGGCGCTGGATCTATTGACGCGGGTGGGTCTGGCTGAGGTGGCGCACAGTCGGCCGGCGGCGCTGTCCGGCGGCATGCGCCAGCGCGCAGCCCTGGCCCGCACCCTGATGGAGCAGCGGCCACTGGTGTTGATGGACGAGCCGTTTTCCGGTCTGGATGCCCTGACCCGCTTGCGGCTGCAGGATCTGGCGGCGGAACTGCTTTCCGGCTGCACGGTATTGCTGGTGACCCATGATCCGCTGGAGGCGCTGCGTCTGGGCGAGCATATTCTGGTGATGAATGGCCGCCCGGCGACCCTGAGTGCCTTGCCCGAGTTACCCGGTGCGCCACCGCGCGATCCAGGCGATCCGGCGCTGCAGGCAGCCTACCGCACCATCCTGCGTCAACTGGATGCCGGCAGCCGATGAAGGCAAGGCTGTGGCGGGCGTTGCTGACCCTGGCCGGCCTGCTGCTGGTCTGGCAGGGCGTGGTGGTGCTCGGTGATCTGCCACCCTACATCCTGCCCGACCCACTGGCAGTTGGGGTGCGCCTGTGGCGCGATGCCGGGCTGCTGCTGGGGCATGCTGCAGTCACCGCGCTGGAAATCGTGCTCGGCATGTTGCTGGGGACCGTGCTCGGTGTACTGTCGGCACTGGCGCTGGGCTATTCGCGGCGGGCGCGGCGCTGGCTGTTGCCGGTACTGATCGCTTCGCAGGCGGTACCGGTGTTTGCCCTGGCGCCGCTGCTGGTGCTGTGGCTGGGTTATGGAATGGGCTCGAAAATCGCCATGGCGATGCTGGTGATTTATTTTCCGGTCACGGCCAACTTCTATGATGGGCTGCGGCATACACCCGGCGGCTGGCTGGATCTGGCGCGGGTCATGGTGCCAGAGGGGCGGCGCTGGGCGGTGCTGTGGCATATTGCCATTCCGGCGGCGCTGCCCGCGCTCGGCTCGGGGTTGCGGGTGGCGGCGGCGGTGGCGCCGATTGGCGCGGTGCTGGGCGAATGGGTCGGAGCCAGCGCCGGGCTGGGTTATCTCATGCTGCAGGCCAACAGCCGCATGCAGATTGATCTGCTGTTTGCGGCGCTGCTGGTGCTGGCGGTGTTGGCGGTGGGTCTGTATTTCCTGGTGGATGCCGGGCTCAGGCGCCTGCTGCCCTGGCATCCGGCAAATCCCGAAACTCTTGAAAACGGCTAATTTCAGGAACCTACTCTCATGTCCACTCGTGTTTACCGCGCTATCCTGTTGATGCTGAGCCTGATCCTGCTGGCGCCGGGTCTGCGCGCCGAGGAAAAACCGGCCGAGGATTCCCGCAAGCTCACCGTGATGCTGGACTGGTTCGTCAATCCCGATCATGCCGCACTGGTCGTGGCGCAGGAAAAAGGCTTCTTCACCGCCCATAATCTGGAGGTGGAACTGCAGACGCCGACCGATCCGAACGATCCGCCCAAACTGGTCGCCGCCGGCAAGGTGGATCTGGCGGTCAGCTATCAGCCGCAGGTGCATATCCACGTCAACGCCGGCCTGCCGATCAAGCGGATTGGTACCCTGGTGGCGACGCCGCTGAACTCGCTGATGGTGCTGAAGAACGGGCCGGTGAAAACCCTGGCTGATCTGAAGGGGCGCAAGATCGGCTATTCAGTCGGTGGCTTCGAGGAGGCCCTGCTCAAGGCCCTGCTGGCCCGGGCCAATCTCAAGAGCGAGGATGTGACGCTGGTCAATGTCAATTTTGCCCTGTCGCCGGCGCTGCTGTCGGGGCAGGTGGATGCGGTGATTGGCGCCTTTCGCAATTTCGAGCTGAACCAGATGGACCTGATGAAAAAACCGGGGCGGGCCTTTTATCCCGAGGAGGAAGGGGTGCCGCCCTATGATGAGTTGGTGCTGGTTGCCGCCCGCGATAATCTGAAAGATCCGCGCCTGGCGCGCTTCATGGATGCACTGGAGCAGGCGACGCTGTATCTGCTCAACCATCCCGATGAAGCCTGGAAAGCGTTTATCGCCAAGCATAAGGATCTCGACGATGAGCTTAACCGCCGCGCCTGGCGCGACACGCTGCCGCGGCTGGCCCGGCGGCCCGGTGCGCTGGACGATGTCCGCTACAAGCGCTTTGCCCAGTTCCTGGTCAATCAGGGGGTGATCAGCGTGGCATTGCCAGTGTCCAATTACGCGGTGCAGTTGCCGTTACCGGAGTGATGCGCCGCCCGTGACCTGTTGCCCGTGGTGTCCCGACCATGCACTATCCTGAACCCTTTGATGTCATTGTGATTGGCGGCGGCCATGCGGGCACCGAAGCCTGTCTGGCGGCGGCGCGCATGGGCCTGCGAACTTTGCTGCTGACGCATACCTTCGAAACCGTAGGCGCGATGAGCTGCAACCCGGCCATCGGCGGCATAGGCAAGGGCCATCTGGTCAAGGAAGTCGATGCCCTCGGCGGCATCATGGCGCAGGCTGCCGACCGTGCCGGCATCCAGTTCCGCATTCTCAACAGCCGCAAGGGACCGGCAGTGCGCGCTACCCGCTGCCAGGCGGATCGCGCGCTGTACCGGGCGGCGGTGCGCGCCTTCATCGAGAATCAGCCGCATCTGCAGGTCTTTCAGCAGTCCGCCGCTGATCTGATCCTCGACGGCGCGCGCGTCGCCGGCGTCATCACCCAGACCGGTATCCGGTTCAGTGCCGGTGCGGTTGTGCTCACCGCCGGCACCTTCCTGGCCGGACGGATTCATGTCGGTCTGACGAATTACGAGGGTGGCCGCGCCGGCGATCCCCCGGCCAATGCCCTAGCGGCGCGGTTGCGCGAACTGCCGCTGCGCGTAGGCCGGCTGAAAACCGGCACGCCGCCGCGTCTGGACGGGCGCAGCATCGACTTTTCCCGCTTGACCGAGCAGCCCGGTGATGAGCCGCGTCCGGTGTTTTCCTTTCTTGGCGCGCCGGACCAGCATCCACCGCAGGTACCCTGCTGGATCACCCACACCAATGAACGTACTCATGAGATCATTCGCGGCGGGCTGGATCGCTCGCCGATGTACACCGGGGTGATCGAAGGCGTAGGTCCGCGCTACTGTCCGTCGATCGAGGACAAGATCCACCGCTTTGCCGATAAGGATTCCCACCAGATTTTTCTCGAACCCGAGGGCCTGCACACCTACGAGTTCTATCCCAATGGCATTTCCACCAGCCTGCCGTTTGACGTGCAACTGGCGCTGGTGCGCTCGATGCGCGGCCTGGAACGGGCGCATATCACCCGCCCCGGTTATGCCATCGAGTACGATTTTTTCGATCCGCGCGATCTCGATCCGGCCTTGCAGAGCCGCGCCTTGCCAGGGCTGTTCTGCGCCGGCCAGATCAACGGCACGACCGGTTATGAGGAAGCCGCGGCGCAGGGCCTGCTGGCCGGGATCAATGCCGGTCTGCTGGTGCGCGGCGAAGCGCCGTGGTGGCCGCAGCGTGACGAAGCCTATCTGGGTGTGCTGGTCGATGATCTGATCACCCGTGGCACCAGCGAGCCGTACCGGATGTTCACCAGCCGCGCCGAGCATCGCCTGCTGTTGCGTGAGGACAATGCCGATCTGCGCCTGACCGAAATCGGCCGCCGACTGGGCGTGGTGGATGATGTGCGCTGGCAGGCATTTGCAGCCAAGCGCGAGGCCATCGAGCAGGAAAACCAGCGCCTGCGCAGCCTGTGGATTCGCCCGGCGCAGCTCAGCGAGGCCGACGCCGAGCGCATTCTGCAGGGGCCGCTGGCGCGCGAGAGCCGGGCGATCGATCTGCTGCGCCGGCCCGATGTGGGCTATGCCGACCTGCTGCACCTGCCGGGTGTCGGACCCGGCGTGGCTGATGCGCAGGTTGCCGAGCAGGTGGAAATTCAGGCCAAGTACGCCGGCTATATCGAGCGCCAGCACGAGGAAATCGCCCGCCAGCGCCGCCATGAAGCGCTGAGCCTGCCGGCGGATCTCGACTATGCGCAAGTGCGCGGCCTGTCACGCGAGGTGTGCGAGAAGCTGCAGCGCCAACGCCCGGCCACGCTCGGTCAGGCTGGCCGCATACCTGGAGTGACGCCGGCGGCAGTTTCGCTGCTGCTGATTCATCTCAAGCGTGCAAGGCATCGTCCACTCGCCAGCGAAGCGACCTGAAGGGTGCGTGCCGATGATTGCCGAAGGTACCGATTTCCATTAGCTTTGCCAGGCTGGATGGTGACCGCGGCGCGGCGTGGCGCCTGCTTCCAGTACAACAACGAAACACAACGAAACCGATCAGGGTCCAGAACGCGGTCTGATTTCACGGCCCGGCCTCCAGCGGCGAGGTTCGCGGCCCCGAAGCACGAGCACGAGGATGCATCATGAAAGTCAATGTCAGCGTCGAGGCCACGGCCCAGGAAATGCGTGAATTTCTAGGCCTGCCGAATGTGCAGCCGCTTCACGATGATCTGCTGCAGGTCGTGCGCGATAACATGCAGCGCGGGGCGGTGAATTTCGACGCCCTGAACCTGCTTAAGCCGCTGTTGCCGGCGCCGTTCACGTCCATGGATATGGTGCAGAAATTCTGGGAAGCGGTCGCTAAGGGCAGTGCTGTACCCAGTCGCGACAGTGCTGAGCGCAAGGCGGACACTCCATTGGATTCCCGTGATCCTGCTGCAGCGCGCAACGGTGCGGAAAAACCATCATAATAACCGGTCTGTGCGATTGATGAACCAGACCCGGTGACCGGGGGAGTGGATATGGCGAATAAGATCCTGGTGGTGGACGACGAGCCCAACATCGTATTGTCCTTGGAATTTCTGATGAAGCAGGCGGGCTTTCAGGTACGGACCGCCGCCGATGGCGAAGCGGCGCTGGCCGCAGTCGCCGCCGAGCTTCCCGACCTGGTGCTGCTTGATGTGATGATGCCGCGCAAGAACGGCTATGAAGTCTGTCAGGCGATTCGCGCCAATCCCGACTGGCGGGCGGTGCGTATCATCATGTTGACCGCCAAGGGGCGCGAGGTCGAGCGCGAGAAAGGCCTGGCCCTGGGCGCGGATGACTACATCACCAAGCCGTTTTCGACCCAGGAAGTGGTGGAACGGGTACGGGAACTGCTGACCAGCACGGACTGAGCCGCGATGGACTATCGGCGCAAGATCTGGCTGTTATGGCTGGTGCCGGCCCTGTCGACACTCACCGCGCTGATCGGCATTGGCTGGTGGATTCATGGCGCGGTGCCCGATACCGAGCTGCGTGATCAGGCACTGCTGTGGCTGATGCTGGCGGCGTTCTTCATCGTCGGTGGCACGACGGCGGTGTGGGCGCTGCTCGACTGGCACTGCTTCATCCCGCTCGGCGCTTTGGCCCGTGGTGCGCGCATTATCACCCGCAGCAACCCCGGCTATGTGCTGGAACTGCCCAAGCAGCATTGGCTGGGCCTGTTTCCTACCATGCTGCTGGAGCTGGGCGAGGCACTGCACAAGGCGCGCCGCGAGGTGGCCTCCGCCACCGCGACCGGGACCCAGGAGATCGAAGCGCAGCGCGCCCGGCTGGAAACCGTGCTGCGCGAGCTGTCCGAAGGCGTGCTGGTCTGTGACGGTGAGGCGCGCATCCTGCTGTACAACCCGGCGGTGGTCAAGCTGCTGCCCAATCGCGACGCACTCGGCCTGGGCCGCTCGCTGTATGATCTGTGGACCCGCGCGCCGATTGAAAGCACCCTGCAACTGCTGCGCTACCGCCAGCAGAACAGCGGTGATGGCAAGCCGGCCGATGCCGAATTTGTCTGCGCCACCGTCGATGACGAGACCATGTTCCACTGCCGGATGAGCCTGCTGCCGGATAGTTCGGCGCTCTCCTCGGCCTTCGTTATTACCTTCCGCGATGTCACCGAACAGGTGGACCGTTCGCTGCTCAAGACCCGCACCGAAGATCTGCGCCAGCCGCTGGCCAATCTGCGCGCCGCTGCCGAGAACATCATGAACTTCGCGAGCATGGAACCGGCGCAGCGCGAGGCGTTCCAGCGGGTGATCGTCGAGGAAAGTGGCCGCCTCAGCCAGCGCCTGCAGGAACTGGTCGGTGATCTGCGCACCCTGTATGCCAGCCGCTGGCCAATGAACGATGTCTATTCTGCCGACCTGATCGGCAGTGTCATCCATCATCTGGAGCGGCGCGCCGGCTTGCGCCTGAACATGGTGGGCATGCCACTGTGGCTGAACATCGACAACCATTCGATCATGCTGCTGCTGGAGCACCTGATCCTGCAGTTGCAGGCCCATCAGCTTAGCGATGCCTTCGAGATCGAGTGTCTGCTCGGCAACCGCCGGGTCTATCTGGACATCGTCTGGGAAGGGCGGCCGCTGCCGGCTTCGCAACTGGAAGGCTGGCTCAGTGAGCACGTACAGGACCTGGTCGGCGCGACCACGGTCGGCGAGGTGCTGCGCCGGCATAACAGTGACCTGTGGAGCCAGTCACACCGGCGCGCTGGTCATGCGCTGCTGCGCCTGCCGTTGCCGGCCTCAGCGCGCCAGTGGCAGGAGCCGGCTGAAGCTCTGCCGGAGCGGCCCGAATTCTATGACTTCTCCCTGGCCGAGCATCTTGATGAGTGGGGCGACCTGCTCAACTATCCGCTGGCCGCGCTGACCTATGTGGTGTTCGATACCGAAACCACCGGCCTGTCGCCGTCCAAGGGTGACGAGATCATCCAGATCGCCGGGGTGCGCATCGTCAACCGCCGCGTGCTGGCCGGTGAGAATTTCGATCAGATGGTCAACCCGGGCCGACCGATTCCCAAGGCATCGATCCGCTTCCACGGCATCACCGATGACATGGTCAAGGACAAGGCCGGCATCGCTGTGGTGCTGCCGCAGTTCCGCAACTTTGTCGGTGACGACCGCAGTGTGCTGGTGGCCCATAACGCTGCCTTCGACATGAAGTTCCTCAAGCTCAAGGAACAGAAGCTCGGTGTCGTCTTTGGCAACCCGGTGCTCGATACCCTGCTGCTGTCCGGCTACCTGCACGACTACACCGACGATCACACCCTGGATGCCATCGCCGACCGTCTTGGTGTGGACGTGCATGGCCGCCATACCGCGCTGGGCGATGCGCTGGTGACCGCGCAGGTGTTTCTCAAGCTGCTGGATCTGCTGGAGGCACAGGGTATTTGCACCCTTGGCCAGGCGCTGGAGGCCTCCGAGCGGATGGTGGCAATCCGCAAGACCCAGGCTAATTTCTAGGACGCCCGGCGCGCCAGCCTGTGGCGCGCCGCCTTCCGGTTTCCGACCGTCGGTCCCCTGTCCCATGCGCCAACAATCCAAGGAATACATCGTCATCCTGTGTGTCGTCGCCGCGCTGGCCCTGAACTATCCGTTCCTGGACCTGTTTGACCGGCTGCTGCTGCCGCTGGGTATTCCGCTGCTGTATTTCTACCTGTACCTGGTCTGGTTCGTGATCATTCTGCTGCTGGCGGTGGTGGTCGAGCACTCCGAGCAGCGCGAACCGGAGCAGCCGCTGCCGCTGAGCGAGCCGCGTCGCACCGATCCCGCCGCTGGCGGTCCACCGTCCAGCGCATCCAGCGGCGAGCGGCGGAGCCCGTCGCCATGATGCTCAGCGATGGCGTGATCGTCACCAGTGCCCTGATCTACATGGGTATGCTATTCGCCATTGCCTACTACGGCGACCGGCGCGCCGACGTCGGCCGCTCGATCATCGCCAATCCCTACATCTACACCCTGTCGCTGGCCATCTACTGCACTGCCTGGACCTTCTATGGCAGCGTCGGCCTGGCCGCCAGCAGCGGCGTCGATTTCCTGCCGATTTATCTGGGGCCGACGCTGATCGCGCTGCTGTTCTGGTTCGTGCTGCGGCGCATCGTGCGCATTACCAAGGTGCACCGCATCACCTCGATCGCCGACTTTGTCGCCTCGCGCTATGGCAAAAGCGGTCTGCTGGCCGGCATCGTGACCCTGGTGGCGATGTTTGGCATCCTGCCGTATATCTCCATTCAGCTAAAGGCCATCGCCACCAGTTTCAGCCTGCTGCGCCGTTATCCGGAGGTGACCATGGCGTCATCGGTGCAGCAGCCGGTTTGGGCCGATACCACCTTCTTCGTTGCCCTGCTGCTGATTGTGTTCGCCATCCTGTTCGGCACCCGCCACATCGACACCACCGAGCGCCACGAGGGCATGGTGGCGGCAGTGGCCTTTGAATCACTGTTCAAGCTGGTGGCCTTCGTGCTGGTCGGGCTGATGGTGTGTTTCATCATGTTCGACAATCCGGCCGATCTGTTCCGTAAGGCCGCTACCCATCCGGAACTGGCGGCGCTGATGCGCTTTGACGTGGTGCCCGGCGGCTATGGCGGCTGGCTATCGCTGACCTTTCTGGCGATGATGGCCTTCCTGTTCCTGCCCCGGCAGTTCCAGGTACTGGTGGTCGAGAACGTCAACGAAGCGCACATCCGCAAGGCGATCTGGCTGTTCCCGCTCTATCTGTTCGCGATCAACTTCTTCGTGCTGCCGATTGCCCTGGGCGGACGGCTGAGTTTTGCTGCTGGGCAGGTGGATGCCGATAGCTTCGTGCTGGCGCTGCCGATGCTGGAGCAGATGCCGGCGCTGGCGCTGCTGGCCTTCCTCGGTGGATTGTCGGCGGCGACCAGCATGATCCTGTTCGAGACCGTGACTCTGTCGACCATGGTTTGTAACGATCTGGTGATGCCGCTGCTGTTGCGCGCTAACCCGCGCTGGCTGGCCGGGCGTGCCGATCTGTCCGGCCTGCTGCTGGGCATTCGGCGCATCGGCATCGCAGTGATGATCTTGCTTGGCTACCTGTATTTCCGCTTCGTCGGCGAGAGCTACGCGCTGGTGGCCAGCGGCCTGATTTCCTTTGCCGCCGCCGCCCAGTTCGCGCCGGCAATCCTGATTGGCCTGTACTGGAAGCGGGCCAGCCGCAAGGGCGCGCTGCTTGGCCTGAGCAGCGGTTTCCTGGTCTGGGCCTACACGCTGCTGTTGCCGGCTATGGCCCGCTCCGGCTGGATCAGTGCCAGTTTTGTCGAGTCCGGCCCGTTCGGGCTGGAGCTGCTCAAGCCCTATGCGCTGTTTGGACTGCAGGGTATGGATCCCTACATGCACGCGGTGTTCTGGAGCATGCTGGTGAATGTCGGCGGCCTGGTGCTCGGTTCAGTGCTCGGCCGGCCCGATGCCATCGAGCAGGTACAGGGCAGCCAGTTCGTCGATGTGCTCAAGCGCGAGCGCCACGATGGTGATTCGCTGCTCTGGCGCGGCGTAGTCGAGACCGGTGAGCTGTATGAGCTGCTGGCGCGCTTTATCGGTCCGCAACGCGCCAGTGAAGCCTTTGATCGCTATGTACATGAACACGGCGGCTATCCGCTGCAGGCCGACTCGCGGCTGATTCACTACACCGAGCGCCTGCTGGCCGGCGCGATCGGTGCGGCCTCAGCGCGGGTGATGATCTCCTCGATCGTCATGGGCGAGGTGCTCAGCATCGAGGAGGTGATGACCATTCTCGACGAGAGCACCCAGGTGATCGAGTACAGCCGGCGCCTGGAGCAGAAATCACGCGAACTGGAAGCGGCCTCCGCCGAACTGCGCGAGGCGAACAACCGCCTGCGCGAACTGGATCAGCTCAAGGATGAATTCATCTCCACCGTCACCCATGAACTGCGCACGCCGCTGACCTCGATCCGCGCCTTTTCCGAGATTCTGCTGACCAATCCGGACATGGACGTTGAGCAGCGCAGCAGGTTTCTCAGCATCATCGTCCGTGAAAGCGAGCGCCTGACCCGGCTGATCAATCAGGTGCTGGACATGGCCAAGATCGACTCCGGGCGGATTGACTGGTGCGTTGAGGATGTCGAGCTGCGGACGCTGATTCACGATGCGATCAACTCCACCAGCCAACTGTTTCGCGACAAGGCGGTGGTGCTTAAGGAAGAGCTTGGCGAGCAACCGGTGATCGTCGCCGGTGATCATGACCGTCTGACCCAGGTGGTGATCAACCTGCTGTCCAATGCGGTCAAGTTCTGCCCTGAGCAGACCGGTGCCGTCAGCATTCGCCTGCGCCCGGCTGCGGAGCGCCTGTGGCGTATCGAAGTGGTCGATAACGGTCCTGGTATTGCTCCGGATCAGCACCGGCTGGTGTTCGAGAAATTCCATCAGGTCAATGACAGCCACGCCGGCAAGCCCAAGGGCACCGGCCTTGGGCTGCCGATCAGCCAGAAAATCATCGAGCACCACGGCGGGCGGATCTGGGTGGAGAGTGAAGCCGGTGCCGGTGCCACCTTCATCGTCGAATTGCCGGAAAAGGCGGCCTGATATCCGCACCTATTGTTCAGAACCGCCCCACACTCTAATCCTGAGCAGGTTTGGGGCGAGGGGCGTGTTCAGCCATTGGCAGGATAAGCGGAATGGGTGCGGTTGAGAGCGGCAGGCGGTGGGCTGATCGGGTTCAGGGTGCCGCAGTAACCGAGACGGCTGGAGATGGCCGCGGCGGCGTGCAGAATCCACGGAATCCACAGCGCCTGATAGCGTTCCGCTGGTGCCGACAGCGATAGTCCGGCTACCAGCCGGTTGCTGGCGTCATACACCGGTGCACCGATGCAGCTGACGCCGGTTTCCGCTTCCTGCTCATCGAGCGCGTAGCCCGCGATGCGAATGGCCTCCAGGGCCTGGCACAGCGCTTCCGGGTCGCTGATCGACTGGGCGGTGCGCGGCGGCAGGCCGGTGCGGATGGCGTATTCGCGGCAGGCCGCCGTGCCGCTCTCGGCCAGGAATAGCTTGCCGGCGGCGGTGACATGCAGCGGCGCCCGTCCACCGATCACCTGCTCGACCCGCATCAGGCGCGGCGCGACGGCGCGTTCGACATAGACCACATCGTCGCCTTCGCGGATGCACAGATTGACGGTTTCGCCGGTCTGATCGCGCAGCCGTTCCATCAGGGGCCGGGCTTCGCGGCGCATGTCGAGCCGGCCGTGCACCCGGTTGCCCAGTTGCAGCAACTTGACGCCGAGCCGGTAAGAGCCGCTCTCGCTGCGCTCGACAAAGCCATGCTCGATCAGCGAGGCCAGGATGCGAAATGCGGTGGAAGGATGCAGCCCGGTTGCACTGGACAAGATCTTGAGACTGATCGGCTCGTCGTGGGCGGCAATGGTGTCAAGCAGCCGGTTGACCCGGGCGAGTACTTGAATCGAGGAAGTCGCTTTGGCGGCCATGAGGTTCCTGGTGCGCGGTAATTCGGTGATGGCAAGGCTGATCTGGCTGATATGACTGATAATTGCATTTACTATATTGCACTGCACCATAAATTGCCACCGTTTTACGCGGTTATCGGGAAGCTGTCATGAAAGCCTATCTGGAACTGTTGCAGCGCGTACGGGCTGCGGGCGCGCGCAAAGCTGATCGCACCGGCGTCGGCACGCTCAGTCTGTTTGGCGCGCAAATGCGCTTTGATCTGCGCGCCGGCTTTCCGCTGGTGACCACCAAGAAACTGCATCTGCGCTCGATCATTCATGAGTTGTTGTGGTTTCTGCGCGGGGATACGCAGTTGCGTTATCTGCATGAGCATGGCGTGAGCATCTGGGATGAATGGGCCGATGCCAATGGCGATCTGGGGCCGATCTATGGCCGACAGTGGCGCGCCTGGCGGACCGCCGAGGGTCAGCAGATCGACCAGTTGGCCGAGGCGATCGCCCTGTTGCGTCGGGATCCGGATTCGCGGCGCATCGTGGTATCGGCCTGGAACGTCGGCGAGCTGCCGCGCATGCGCCTGCTGCCCTGTCATGTTCTGTTCCAGTTTTACGTTGCCGGGGGCGCGCTGTCCTGTCAGCTTTACCAGCGCAGCGCCGACCTGTTTCTCGGCGTGCCGTTCAATATCGCCAGCTATGCGCTGCTGACTCACATCGTTGCCGAGCAGGCCGGTCTGACGGTAGGCGAATTCATCTGGACTGGCGGTGATTGCCACCTGTACCTGAACCATCTGGCCCAGGCCGATGAGCAGCTCAGTCGCGAGCCCTACCCGCTGCCGCGTCTGCATATTCAACGCCGGCCTGCGGATCTGGCCGATTACCGCTACGAGGATTTTCTGATCAGCGACTATCAGCATCACCCGGCGATCAAGGCGCCGGTGGCGGTTTAAGCGCCCTCATTTTTCAATACGGATTTTTCAACATGCCGAGAAACCGGGAATGACTGCACTGCTGATTGGTGCTACGCCGCCCGACCCGTTACTGCTGGATATTGCCGCCTACACACGGGACACGCAGCCCTCGGCGGCGGCGATCGTGGCCGCCCGTGATTGCCTGCTGGATGCACTGAGCTGTGCGCTACTGGCGCTGGATGATGTGGATTGTGTGCGCCGTCTGGGGCCGCTGGTGCCGGGCGCCGGGCTGGTCGATGGCGTGCCGGTACCGGGCGTGGCGCTGCGTCTGGATCCGGTGCAGGCAGCGTTCAACTGGGGCATGCTGATTCGCTGGCTGGATTTCAACGATACCTGGCTGGCGGCGGAGTGGGGTCATCCATCCGATAATCTCGGCGCGATCCTGGCCGCCGCCGACTACCACAGCCGTTGCCTGGAACAGGCCGGACAGCCGCCGCTCACCCTGCACGCGGTGTTGGCGGCGCTGGTCAAGGCTTACGAGATTCAGGGCGTGCTGGCCCTGGATCACGCCTTCAACCGGCATGGCCTGGATCATGTGCTGCTGGTGCGGGTGGCTTCGGCGGCGGTGGCGACCGCGCTGCTCGGCGGTGACCGTGCTGCCATCGCCGCTGCGGTTTCGCAGGCCTGGCTGGACGGTGCCCCGCTGCGTGCCTATCGGCAGGCGCCCTGCACCGGACCGCGCAAGAGCTGGGCGGCCGGCGATGCTACCCGCCGTGGCCTGCAATTGGCGCTGTTGACCCTGGCCGGCGAGCCCGGCTATGGCCAGGCGCTGAGCGCGCCGCAGTGGGGTTTTCAGGATGTGCTGTTTGGCGGCCAGCCGCTGACCCTGACGCAGCCGCTGGGCAGCCATGTAGTCGAGAACATCCTGTTCAAGATCGCCTATCCGGTCGAGTTTCACGCCCAGACTGCGGTCGAGGCCGCCATTCGCCTGCATCCCGGGCTGCACGATCGCCTCGACGAGATCACCCTGATCGACATCGAAACCCAGGAAGCGGCACTGCGCATCATCGATAAGCGCGGGCCGCTGACTAACGTTGCCGACCGCGATCATTGCCTGCAATACGCGGTGGCGGTGGCGCTGCTCACTGGGCACTTGCAGGCCCGTGATTATCAGGATGCTGCTGCTGCCGATCCACGCCTGGACGCGCTGCGGGCACGCATGCGGGTAGTGGAAAATCCGGCTTTCAGTGCCGCCTATCGCGATCCGGCCCGCCGGGCAATTGCCAATGCCGTGCAGGTGACCTTTGGCGATGGTGGTCGCAGCGAACGGGTCGCCATCGATTATCCGCTCGGTCATCCGCGCCGGCGTGCCGAGGGTCTGCCGCTGCTGTGGCACAAGTTCCAGCAGGCCAGTCGCCGCCTGCCACCCTCGACCGCTGCCTGGCTGGCGGAGCTGTTCAGTGACCCTGTACGCCTGCAGGCTTGGCCGGTGCGCGATTTCATGACCCGGCTGAGCGTGCCGGCCTGAGCTTGCTTGACGCATCGGGCAAATTATGTTGCGATGCACAATCAAGATAAACAATGAGATGGCAGGCATGAACGATAAACTGGGTTTTGGGCGCTATCACCAGGCAAATCTGTTGGCGCTGCAAGGCGTGCTGCGTGTCAACGGCTTGATGGGCATCGGTGCGCTCAGTGCTTGGCGCAAGTTTCTGGATCTTTATCTGCTGTGCCTGCGGCCCCTGGCAGCGGCGGTGCCGGCTGCCGATGCTGCGGCGCGACCGGAGCAGGCGTTGGCGACTTATCTGGACACGCTCGGTGAATGCGTCGAGGCATCCTGGCAGGATTTTCGCAATCACCTGCAGATTGTGCTGCTCACACAGGATGAGATGCTGATCTGGATCGCGCGCATCGATCGGGCGCTGGCCGCTGCCGAAGCGGGGACGGTCGCGGTTGATGCGGCGTCGCGCGCCGACTAGGTGGCTTCGATCGCGGACGGTGATTTCAGGACGCCACGCCGCCGATCGACAAACAGGCTGTTGCCGGCGATCTGCTTGGCCTGATGCTTGGCGTCGGTGGCCAGCGTGGCGATGTCGTGATGCGAGCGGCAGCGCGCACGATCCGGGGTAACCAATCCGATCGATAGGCTGAGCAGGGGAAAGAACCGGGACCGGGCGCTGCGGTCCTGGGCCAGGATGCCACCCTGGGCGCAGTCCTGTTCGCTATAAAAGCGCGGTACATCCTGAGCGAACATGGCCAGGATACGTGCGCAGCGCTCCGACCAATCGGTGCTTTCGAACACCACGATAAAGTCGTCGCCGCCGATGTGGCCGACGAAATCCACCTCCGGCACCGCGCATTCCACCAGAATTCGTCCCAGGCACTGAATAACCTGATCGCCCTTTTTATAGCCATAGACGTCGTTGTAGGGCTTGAAGTGATCGAGGTCGCAGTAGGCGACCGCGAAGGGCCGCTGGCTTTGCAACAGGCGCTCGATGTGCTCCTGAATCGGCACGTTGCCGGGTAGCAGGGTCAGTGGATTGGCGTAGCGGGCACAGTGCACGCGCAGGTCGGTGATCTTTTCCAGCAGGTCCATGGTCCAGGCCAGGCCCAGATAGCGGCGCTCCCGTGTGATGATGAACGCCTGCGAACTGGCGTACCGGTCAGCGCGGGTGGTGATGACGCGACTGGCATCCTCAAGCAGCGTGCTGTCTTCCAGGATCGTGGGCTTGGCGTCCATGAACAGGGCAATCGGTTTGCGGCTGTACAGGTCGCGTCCATATTGCGACAGGTAGATGTCCATGAAATCCATCCGCCGCACTAGGCCGACCGGTATGCCGTTCTGCACCACCGGCAGGTCGTGTAGTCTGCGCATGCGGCGAAACAGAGCGCCGACTGCATCGACTGTCAAATCCGGGGTGATGCTCGGCACCGGTCTGGCCAGGCAGGCGAGCGTGGTCGGCAGTTGCGAGGCGCCACTGGGCAGGGGTGGACTGTCGACGTCGATCGGGTCAGTGTTGGCGTGCATGCGCGCTCCGGAATCCGCGACGGTTCAGGTCGCGGTATCGGGATGGTTGGGTTTTACAACGCGCTATCTTGAGCTTGCGAAATGACGGATGAATGAATATCTGCTTTTCTGAAGTGACATATCCCTATGCAAGCGCTGCCCTAGCGTAGTGAAGTCGTCGCGGCAGCGGTGACGATGCCCTGTGCCGCTGCCCAGGCGCCCAGATCGCGCCGCTCGATCGCTGCCGCCATCAGTGCCGGGAACTGTTCCGGCGTACAGGCAAAGGCGGGAATGCCCATCGCGGCCAGCGCGGCGGCGGTGGCATGGTCATAGGACGGCGCGCCCTGATCGGACAGGGCCAGCAGCACCACGACATTAACGCCAGCGCCTACCAGCGCAGCGGCACAGCGCAGCAGGCCGCGGCGATCACCACCCTCGTACAGATCACTGATCAGCAGCAGCAGGGTGTCCTGCGGCGCGCGCACCAGGCCCTGGCAATAGCGCAGTGCGCGATGGATATCGGTGCCGCCGCCCAGTTGGGTGCCAAACAGCACTTCGACCGGATCGGCGAGTTGCTCGGTCAGGTCGACCACGGCGGTATCGAAGACCACCAGCGAGGTGCGCACAGCCCGGATCGAGGCCATCACCGCCGCCATGATGCTGGCATAGACCACCGAAGCGGCCATGGAACCGCTCTGATCGACGCACAGCACGATGTCGCGCAGCGCCACGGCGCGGCGACCAAAGCCAATGCGGGTGGCGGGAATCACGGTGCGATAGGCCGGCTGGTAATGGCGCAGATTGGCGCGGATGGTGCGGTGCCAGTCGATTTCGTGGTGGCGCGGGCGGCGATTGCGCGTGCTGCGGTTGAGGCTGCCGGTAATGGCCTGGCGCAGCGGGTTGGCTAGACGCCGCTCCAGATCGGCTACCACGCGGCGCACCACCTGCCGGGCGGTATCGCGGGTCTGGTCGGGCAGGATCCGGTTCAGCGCCAGCAGGGTGGCGACCAGGTGCACATCCGGCTCGACTGCAGCCAGCATTTCCGGCTCCAGCAGCAGGCGCTGCAGGCCATAGCGGTCCAGCGCATCCTGCTGCAGCACGCGCACCACGCTGCTGGGAAAATAGCGGCGGATATCGCCCAGCCAGCGCGCCACGCGCGGTGCTGAACTGCCCAGATCGCCGCCGCGCTCACCGTCGTAGAGTTCCTCCAGGCAGCGATCCAGGCCCTGATCGGCACTGGCCAGCGTCCAGCCGGTACCATCGGCGGCACCACCGCCGAGCACCAGCCGCCAGCGGCGCTGGCGTTCATCAGCAGAGTCAAGCGGGGACGGGGATAAATCAGCAGGCATGGCATGCATCGGTGCGGTTCCAGGTCGATCCTAATTTGGAGTTTCACCGTGATTGATTTCGCCTCGGTCTATCCTCGACTCATCAATCCGAAAATTCGCGCTTCACCGCAAC
>OFSA01000003.1_pt1 | contig 48191 bp, 37 predicted proteins | sample 1543241 | NCBI WGS metagenome assembly OFSA01 (sample SAMN05442508, study PRJEB24371) | freshwater metagenome | isolation source: Freshwater Lake | place: Canada: Niagara | collected 2012-08-09 | reverse complement strand
GGGAAAATAAACACGCGAATTTATTTTCCCTAGCCTTTTTGCCTACTTTTTCTGCAATGAGAAAAAGTATGGTCGGGAGGTTTAAGGAGGGCGAAGCACCTTCTTCAGTAAAACAAAAAGGAATAAAGCCTCACCGGCTTGAGGTGGTAAAAAAAATAATTCATAAAAAAGAGCCTTTCGGCTCTTTTTCTAAATATACTAAGATACAAATCCTCCACTCTGGATATCTCGCAATTTCTTGTAGATTCCGTTTCACTTGAGAAGGAGTTCTTTGTGACTACCTTGTTCAATGATCTTTCCTTGATCCATTACGATGATGCGATCCATCTTCATAATAGTGGATAATCTATGTGCAATCACGACAACCGTCTTGTGGTCCATAACCGCTTCCATCGCTGCTTGAATCAAGAATTCAGATTCAGAATCCAATGCTGACGTAGCTTCATCCATGATCAAGATAGGATGATTTGCTAAGATCGCTCTAGCGATAGCAACTCTCTGTCTCTCTCCTCATGAAAGTTTGATTCCTCTTTCTCAAACAAGTGTTTCATATCCTTCGGAAAGTTTGCTGATGAAATCATGACACTTAGCCATCTTAGCTGCTGCGATAATTTCCTCATCTGTAGCATCTGGTCTACCATAAGAAATATTTTCTTTCAATGATCTGTGAAATAATAATGGATCTTGTGGGACATAAGAAACCGATTGTCTCAAGCTTTCTTGCGTAACCTGACTAATGTCTTGTCCATCAATTGAAATCACTCATCACTGAATATCATATAATCTCAACAAAAGTTTTGCGATACTTGTCTTACCTGCTCCAGATTCACCCACAAAAGCGACTCTTTCCCCAGGCTTGATCGTCAATGAAAGTCATTCAAAGACCTTTGTCTCTGGTACATAGCTAAATTCTACATTATCCAAAACAATACGTCATTCATTAACTTTTATCTTCACGTTTGCCTTATTAGCAATTTCATGTGGTGTATCCATAATCTCAAGCATCTCACTTGCTTCACTAATTGTTTGATAGAATCTCTTTATTGAACTTCCGATAAACATCAGTCTATTAAATAAATTCAACACATAAATCTGGATCAACAAGATTGTACCGATAGAAATCACGGACATTTCCCATCCCTTAATCATAAATCGAACAATCAATATTTGTGTAATAATGATTCCAGCTGATCAAACGGCACCAATAACTGGATGTTTTCGATATGCAGATCTAAATATAGTATATCGTTGTTCCAATGTAGCATTCATTCTCTTCTTTTCTGCAGTATAAGAACCAAAGCTGTTTACCGTCAATTGGTTACTTACGACATCAGAGATATGACCAGTCAGTGTTGAATCTGCTTCATTTGCAAGAAGATCATATTTGAATTTCCATTGATACAAGAATAATTGTATCGCAGTATGAATAACTAACCATATTACGAAGATGAGTCAGATTGTTACATTTTCTGAGAAGATGATTGCAGTACCTACAATCGTACTTACAATTATCGGTAAAAATTCAAATACCAACATATCCGCAAAGTTTTCATATCCACGTGCCAATTTGCTGACTTTTCTTACTAATGCTCCAGAGAAGTTGTTTGTAAAAAACTGATACGAATGACGTTGAAGATAATCGAAAGACTCAAGATAGATGTCTTTGATAACACGGAGTTCAAGTCAAATGAGTCCAACATCAAATAATCTCCAAGATCCAAATTCCACTAGTGAAACTATCACCCACCATCATACAATTGCTGATAATGAAGCAATAATTTGTGGAGAAATTTGTCCATGAGGAGTGGTTACCATGATATCGATAATCTCCTTGAGAAGAAATGGAGTTACCATGGTAGTTACTGCTGTGATCAGCCTAAAGAAAACTGACAAGAACGCATACCCTTTGTAGTTCTTGGTATGCCTCCGAAAGTACTTCAGCGTCTGCTTAATCTGTCCCGAGTGTTGCGACATGGTAAAATATGTAAGAAGCTAAAAACCGATAAAGGAAAGGCGAACGCCGCTCAATGAGCGGCATAGTTACGACATCACAAAAGCTCTTCATTATATTCGACCTTTTTTTGTGTCGTAACTAAAAAACGCTATGAATAGCTGAAGTTCATAGCGGTTAAATATATGTGGTACAGCTCTTACTGACAAGGAAAGAAAATGTCCGACGCTATGAAAAAAGCTCCAAAAATAATTGGGTATTGGGCAAACAATGTGTTTGTATCCACTTTTCTCATCGTAGGATGATAATTAAAAATTAAATCATTCTATTATGTAATACGAATGAAAATGAGATGTGTGACAAAGATATAAAAAAACTACGACTTTTACATCGTAGTTTTTCGTTATTTTGAAATTATTTTTTACACTAAACTTACTCCAGTCATTTCTTTAGGTTGTGGAATTCCCATGAGTTTGAGAACTGTAGGTGCGATGTCAGCAAGCCCTCCTAAATCTTTGGATGGTTTAACTTGACCGTCTACGATGTACCAGAAAGGAACCAGATTTGTGGTGTGTGATGTCTTTGGTGCTTCAGGTGTTCCCATTTCTTCACAGTTTCCGTGATCTGCGGTGATGAGAAGATCAAAGTGATTTGCCTTACAGAAATCAATCATTGTCTGAGTTGTGGCGTCCATCTTTTCAACTGCGTTGATAGCTGCTGCCATAATTCCTGTATGTCCAACCATATCTCCATTTGCGATATTGATGACTAAGAAATCATAATCAGCTCCATCTTTGAGACATTCATCGATAATTTCTTGGGCTGACATTGCTGGATCCATATCGTATGTTGCGACCTTGTGAGAAGGCACTAAGACATCTCTTTCTCCTGGATAGACTACTTGTTGGTTTCCATTGAAAAACTTAGTTACGTGAGCAAATTTTTCTGTCTCAGCAATATGAAGTTGACGTGCTTCGCTATTGGAAACTACCTCTCCCAATGTATTGGCTACAGCTCATCCTTTGATGAATGTGAGACCTGTATATTCTTTGTAATAATTTGTCATCGTAACCAAATAAAGATTACGAATTTGTTTTGGCATAAAATATGGAGATCGTGTTGGATATGATTTTGCAATACTTTCATCCTGAGATACCATAAGAGCCTGAGTAAGTTGTCTAGCTCTGTCTGATCTGAAATTGAGGAAGAAGATAGCATCACCGTCTTCGATTTGTTCTCCATCCATAAAGTTTACTGGTGGCAAAAATTCATCAGTAAGTTCTCTAAGATATGTCTTTCTCATATGTTCACTTGGTTTGTCGTTTGTTTGAAGTTGTCCAAACATAATTTCATCGTATGCTTTTTGGATTCTATCCCAGTTGTTGTCTCTATCCATACCATAATATCTTCCCGCTACAGATGCGATAATGACATGTGGATAATCTACGATAAAATTTTCTACTGCTTCCATAAAATCAGCTCCTGATGTAGGAGGTACATCTCTTCCATCACTGAAGAAGTGAAGATATGTATTTACGTCTGTTGGAAGTTGTTTGATAAGAGAATATAAGTGCGTATCGATTGAATGCACTCCACCAGATCACAATAATTGCAAGAGATGAAGGTTACTTTTATATTTGCGACAATGTTCTATTCCATTTATAAATTCAGGAAGTTTAACAAAGCTTCCATCGTCAAGCATATCTTGAATTTCAACCAGATTTTGTTTGCTTATTCTTCCAGTTCCTATGGTCATATGTCCGACTTCGGAGTTTCCCATTTGTCCTTCAGGCAGCCCTACTGCTCTTCCGGAAGCATCAAGTTGTGTATGTAATTGAGATAATAAGTTATGAATAGTTGGTGCTTTAGCTTGAACAATTGCATTTTCTTCAGGTGTTTTTGTGTTGATTCCTACACCGTCCAATATAAAAAGGGCTACTTTTTGCATCAGGTATCATATTATGAAATAAACTTACTGTATCTACTAATTGCAGAGTATACAGTTTCGCTTTGAAAATACAAGGACGGGTTTTTGGTAATAAGCTTAATGCTTGAAGCTATAAGCTAAATGCATTTCTCTTTCCACTTCAAGCTTTACCCATTAAGCTAAAATTCCATCCCAAGTTCCTTTGAAAATTGCAGAAATTATAGATCGTCTCTGTTTACCTTTGGCAAGGAGACACGCTTTGGCAATCAATCGAGCTGGTTGACCAATAAATCATAAACAATAAAACTGGATCTTTTCACGTAGGCTAGCAAATTTATGGACAAATAGAATTCTATGTTTGGATTTTTTGTATGCTTGGAAAGCATTTCCAATTCGCGCATCTTCGAGTTTGGTTTTGTCTCTTTCCATATGGAAAATTTTGAGATCCTTAGATACTATAATAGGTACTCAATTTTTGTGACATCCATAGGTAAAAGTCAGATCTTCGTTTACAAAATCGAATCTCTCATCCCACTGATTCTTAGCAAAAACTGCCTTGGGAGCAAAGAGTGAATTACCGGAATACATCTGAATCTCCACATACTCCCTTGCTCCCAACTTACATACTATTGGTCTCGAATATCGAAAATTGAAATATGAAAATCCCTGATTTTGAATTTCCCCTGTATGTCTGTACATGAGAGTAGGACAGATCATAAGGTCTTTTTTGTAGTTTTTGTAGTGATGATGATAGAGTTGTAGTGAGTGTTCAAAGTAATTATCTGGAAAATCTTCATCATCATCCATAAAATTGAGGAAGTCTCATTTGGCGTGCTGAATGGCAAAATTTCTCATCGCACTCACATTGTGATGAGTAAATGAAGCATTGAGATTTGAAAAAATACGAATCTTTTTGTCTAGTCGCCCTGCTGGAATTTCTAATTTTTTAACTCGTTCTTCATAGGATTCTTTGGTCATAATTTCATCGATCACGAAAATCAACTCAGCATCTGAGATAGTTTGATTTGCAAAGCAATGGATACTATGATTTATCTGTGTAACTGTTCATCTGGATTGAATAATTAATGAGATCATATATTCGTTGGTGGAATAAAATTCTCTATGATGATAACTATCCGAGAGAGATTTTCAAACAGTATTTTTATTATAAAAAAATCCCGCCGAAGCGAGATCTTTAGGTATTTATTTTGATTGATAATTTCTAGATTCAAAATCATTTATATATCCAATCAGATTACTATAATATCTTCTAAAGTTTGGAGTTGTAGTATCAGTCCCCTTTCCTTCTTTGTAATTAGCAACCCATTTTTGTCCAACAAAACAACCGTATCCATATTTGTACAAATACATAAAATCTAAGAGTGCCTCAAATTTATTTGGATACTTTATATATCATTTATATTTCCCATATTCTCTTTTTCGCATATATTGATATCCACCTACAGATTCTTTAAGTGATGTGATATTATTGGTAATATTTGCAATATTTGAATCTCCATTTCCGTGTTCAACAGATGAAAATCCATATGCAATACTACTAATATGATACCACTTACATTTATTAGCTTCTGTATCGTCTTTTTTATGTAAGCTACCGCTCATGTCTTCTACAAATTTTTCTTCCACTTTAATGAAAAATTCATCCCTAGATGACCAACAATAACTAGCATAACATCAACTATATTCGTCTCAAGACATAACAAAGCCTGAATTAGACTCTGTCGTACCACTACTATTATTAGCAAAGTACTGCGGTAAAATTTCAAACATTTCTGTAGACAAGAAGGTAGCAAATGAAATTCATACTAACGAAAGTCATCATAACAGTAATAACAGAAATTTACCAGCTCTAAAGGATCTACTCGACCCCATGTTGTATAAATAAGGTTTAAACCGATGGAACAGAGCCATCTTTTGTTTACTTTTTGTTTGTGTATCCATGGTTTTTGGACACGTATCTGTGAGTATAGAGATTTCTAATCTAAAGTCAAGAGATGTATAATTATGGGTAAATTTCACATCAAATCTTATTGCTTTCTTAAAGAGAAAAGCTACAAAAAATGGTAATTACTCTCTAACTCTTCGTGCATGATTATCGCTTTTTTATGATGATTCCTACTTCTTGTTGTCTTGTATCATATCTTGATCACCGTAATTTGATTTGGTATTTTCCATGGAACACTTCCACAAATTCCATCCTTATTGAGAGATGGAATCTGGATTTTTTGATTTTTCATTAGCACAATTGCGTTTTGGAAACTTCTGCCAGGATATTGGAAACGTCGAAAAAGCGCTTGGCTTTCTTTTTTGGCACTTTGTGTATTTTCTGTTCTCATATCTTGGATCAAAGATAAATCATTCTATGATATGTTTGTCTGATTTAAATATGGATTCCAATATATCTCTTTCTTTTTAATGGCAACCGTTTTGGGTTGGATAGCTGGAAAACAACATATAGCTGACCGTATTAAACGTTTTTTCTCTCAAATTCCATTGTGGCTTACGATCGTTGTTGGGTTTGGGTTTTTGTGGCAATGAGCTAAATTATTGTGGCCTAATCTCTTTTTGGCTATAGGATATGGACCGTTGGATGATTTTCATTTTTGAGCAAACCCTCCACTCTATTATCTAACAGGATTATGAGGGACACTAAGACGACAAGGTGTATTTGCATGACCAAATAATTATGGATATTTTCTTGTGGCTTTTTTACCACTTATATTACAAGCATTCCCACTTATATTATCAGAACGAAAATCTTGGTTTACCAGAAAAAATCTTCCTACTATAGGTGTTAATTTATTATGGCTTGCAGCAATACTTGCTACACTTTCTAGAACTGCACTTATTGGCGTACTTATTGTCTTTGCATTAACGCAAATAGACCGATGGAAATCTCATAAAAAGCGAGCATATAGCCTTGCTATAATAGCGTTACTTGGAGTTGCTTGACTAAGTATACTCAAAGGAAGTTCTACAATTGCACATCTTCATGCAAAACTAGGAAGCTTATCATATGTATTTCAGCACCCACTTGGATATGGGCTTGGTAGTTCTGGTCCTGCTATACATCATAATTGAACAATACTTCCTGAAAATTACTTTATTCAACTATTGATAGATATTGGACGAATTGGATTCGTTTTATGGGTAGTCACTGCTTATTTCTGCGCCAAAGTACAACTTAGAAGTGTAGCATCATCTCTTCGTCATAAACTAAATGAAGCCCCAATATTAAAAGCATATGGGATTGGATGTGTGGCTCTTTTGGTTATGTGAATATTCCTTCATGTATTTGAAGATAGCATGATCAACTATACATTCTTTGTCTTATGGGGAGCTTATTTATGATATATTCAAAGCAAAAAAAATGCATAAATAATAAAAATATGTCACCAATCTATATCTTGTTTTGTTTTTTTGTCATCTCTTCATATACCGGAGGATAATATGTCAATCTAAAATAAACGTCAAATGCCTCATTCACTTGTTTTCGTTATTCATATTACTACTTTCATGCTGATTTTTATATCTTATTCTTTATTATTATGGCAATTAAAAAAACAGTAACAAAAGCAACTCCTACAGTAACTGTAGAAACTAAGAAAATCTCAGAAGAAGTTTGCTGCGCTCCTAAAAAAGCTTGTTGCGGACATCACATTGTAAAAATTGGATTTATGGTTCTTACTGTTCTTAACACTGTATTGCTTATTGCTCTTTTGGCTAACCAAGATAAAGCTGAAGCATTGAAGGTTGGAGGTGATGACAACTACAAAATGTTGAAACAAATCTTCACTACTGATGGATACAAAGCTCAACAAAAACAACAAATCGAACAAGCACTTCAAATGTTCGCTAATCCAGAAGCTGCTCAACAACAAGCTGCTCAACAAGGACAAGCTATTCAAGCAACTGGTACACAACAAGCTCCTGCTGCTAAATAGTCTACCCAACGTAACTGATTGTCTTTTATACGTTAAGTACTATATGTATGGCTAAAGAAGGGAAATATGATATTGAAAAAATTGCATTGATGGGAATCGTTGGAGTTAATCTTCTTCTCTCTCTCTATCTTGCTTTTTTCAAGGCAGATGCTGTATGGTTGGAAACACTTAAATCAGGAGGAAGTGAAAACTTCAATCTTGTAAAACAACTCTACAACAGTGATGCTTACAAAGCTCAACAAAAACAAACATTAGAACAAGTTCTTGGTTCTTTCGGAGCAACAGGTACTGCAAATGCACCAACAGCTCAAGAAGCAACTGATGAAAAGCCTAGTGAAACATCTACATTAAGCGAAGATACTATCAAGAAAATCCTTACTAATGTTCATTATCAAGGAAAAGAAGATGCTAAAATCGTTTTGCTTGAGTATTCAGATTTGTTATGTCCTTTCTGTAAGAGACATTTCAATGACAAAACACTCGAAAAGGTTGTTGAAAAATACCCAGATGATGTAGCTCTAGTTTTCAAAAACATGCCATTACCACAACTTCATCCTACAGCACCTAAGTGAGCTCAAGGGCTTTACTGTGCAGGTAAGTTATGAGGTTCTGAAAAATACTATGCATATATGGCTGAAGCATTTGCTGCTGAAGAATTTACTGACACAAGTGTTGTAGACATCGCTAAAAAAGTTGGTCTAGATTCAGCTAAATTCACTTCATGTTACAATGATCAGGCAACTAAGGATGCTGTAGAAGCTAGTACTAAAGAAGGTAATTCTCTCTTTGGAATCAATGGAACTCCAGGAAATGTTGTTCTCAATAGAGAAACTGGAAAATACGTTGTTATCAATGGAGCATACCCATTTGCAAAATTTGATACAGAAGTTGCAAATATGCTTAAATAATACAAAACAAGGTAAAACAAAAAACGAACATACAAGAAAAACCCTTACGTGAATAAGGGTTTTTTCTTTTGCTTTATTTTATACTTTTATACTTTGATGATATAGGTTTCTTTACTTTCTTTTCTACATGACTTCGGTTTGAATACTTTGATATTCTTCCCTCCAAATATCTGTTTTAAATGAGATATAAACTCTTGGAATCCAGGTCCCATAAAGATCTTTATCACGAACTTTCCTTCTGGCTTAAGAAGATTTTGGTACATCCAAAGTGTTTGTTCAATGAGTACAAGTGATCTCATGGCATCTAAGTCTTTCACTCCTGTCGTATTTGGAGCCATATCAGATTGAATAAAATCTACTTGTTCAAGCTTATGCTCAGCAAGAATTGCCTTGACTGCATCCTGATCAGTAATGTCTTGTTGATATGTAGAGACACCAGGAAGATTGAGTTCAACTGGCTTAAGATCAAATCCAATAATTTGTGGATTTTTAATTTGAAATTTTTGCATTTGAGAAACTGAGTATTGGAGCCAGCTTCCTGGGGCACAACCAATATCAATAATAGCTCTCGTATTTTTATCTATAACGTGGAATTTGTCTTGGATTTCGTCCAATTTGAAGGCGCTACGTGCTTTATATCAGACTTTTTTGGCCTGTTTAAAGTAAAAATCATATGGATCATACATCTGTAATTAGGGGAATGGGTAAAGTTTCCAGCATTATGCTTTCAATTATTTGAGAATATACATTCTCAGTTCTTTTCTGAGCATCTTATAGTTTGGGCAGTAAATTGCAACTAGTTCTCGAAAACGTGGACTGTGATTTTTGACTTTGAGATGACAAGCTTCGTGGATAATTACATAAATAATAAGTCTGGTTGGGAGGTGGACAAGCTCGAGATTAAGATTTATTTTTTGGTCATGGGTACAACTTCACCATTTCGTTTTGGATTTTTTGATAGTTAATTCATCGTATTTTTTGCCTATGCGTTGAGCATAATCATCTAAAATAGACTTAGAATAATCATAGAGTATAGTTTTGAGGTGTGGGAGACTTGTCTTCGCTGTACAGTCTAAATCTATCCATTCCACCCACTCTCCGAAGAGATAAACCCCCTCCTCCGTCAATTGACTTGGTATTTTTCTGTCAGCATAACGATTTTCTAAGGATTTAGCTTTATCGAGTAAGCTAGCAACTGCATCTGGTCTCTTTTTCCATGCATTTGGCACCGACAATTCCAAAATTCCGTCCTTATTGATGCGGGCGTATCAGTTTTTGATTGACTTATAATTTATGATTGGTTCCATGGTTTTGAGTATACGGATTTCTTCAAAAAAGGGAATCGTAAATTTGCAAAAATAAAAATTACAATTATACTATATAGGACTTTTTATCTGTGATATCTATCCTTTATGTGATTGCTCAAGAGTGAAACACATAGAAAAAATACTCAGAATGACTACATTAACTCTATTGTAGATACTTTTTCTAATACATTAAATCAGAAAAAAAGATATATTAAAAAAAGCCAACAACAACTTCTTGATACTTTTGAAACAAATAGTGATACCGAAAAAGATGAAATCTCTATTAAAGATATCAATATTGAATCAGTCCTTTCTCAAGTAGAATTGCTAGACAAAGATCACAACTATTATGCGCAAGGATTTAGCTCTCATATCTTTTTAGTTGAAGCTGATGCGAAAAATGGACTCAAGAAGAAAGTATTAATTATCAAAGATAGAATTGAAAAAGACCCTACTAGCAATAATAAAATTTTAAATGAATATAATGCCTTTGTAAATTCATATAGATTAATAAAAGAAAGTGATATTTCAAATATCTCTATTCCAAAGCCATATTGAGTAATCAATAATCATGAAGGAGAAATGATGCTTATGTTGGAATATATTCCCGGGATTACTCTCTTTTGATTTAAGGTTTGATCTTGCTTACCTATCTTACACAAAGAATTAGAGGATAATTTATGAAAAGAAAAGACACAAAGTCTCCTATGAAATATCGACTATACACTTCTCAAAACAGACAAGGAAATAAAAGAGGCAATGCATAGCCTCCTCTCTGCATTTCGCTTTCATTGCAAAAAGGATTTCTATGAAGAATATCTAGATTTTTTTGAAAAATATAGTTTCTCTGATGCGTATAAATGAGTTTGGTTTGAAACACAGATGGCAAGAGTATTTGATAAACTCGCAAAAAATAATAAGCTATGATTTTTAGATAAAAAAGCAGTTAGTCTTATCAAAGATGAACTTGTGGATTCATTTACAATGTTTCACAAAAACAATATCTATCACAATGATGTAAATCATAGAAATATTATTTTAGGAGAAGATGGAAAAATATATATTATAGATTTTGATAAAACAACAAGTACACTAAAGGCAAATAAAGCAAATATTGATCCAAAATATCTAGATACATATAGATGAGCTTATATTGAGTGAGACTTTAGAATAATTGAGCATTTTTCCGCATTAGAAAAAGCTATATAATTTTCTCTTACCAATGATTGTGATGAACACGATCTTCACTAAAACGATTCTTTACTGCTGGCTCTTCTGCAGGATATCCTATAGATACCAGAGAAAATGGTACAATACCTTCTGGTAATTGAAAATATTCTGTTATAAATTTTACACTCGCCTCTTCTGGATATAAACCAATTCGCACAGCACCTAGATCTTGAGCGCGACTAGCGAGCAAGATATTTTGTGTGGCTGCGCTCATATCCTGAGTCCAAAATGCTGGATTTCTAAGGTTATTTGTATCGCAGCAGAGCAAAATCGCCAAAGGCGATGTAGCGAGCATTTTCCCATAGGTAAAGTTTTCAGAGATCTTTACTAAAGTATCTCTATCTTGAATCACTACAAAGTGCCAAGGATGTTGGTTGTGTGCCGAAGGTGCTGACATTGCGGCGTTGATTAGTGTATTTATGGTATCCTGTGAGATTATTTGATCTGTATATGATCTGATACTTTTACGAGTGAAAATTGCATCAAGTGCATCCATTGCTATATTTTTTGGGATAAAATAATGTTTGTTTAGTATATGGAAAAGATGTGATGATACAAGAAAAGTGTACAAGAAACCTTATACACTCTCATTTTTTGTAAGTTAATAGTTACTTTTTTTGACCCAATGATAGTGTATTATAAATCAAGATGCTAGTTAGGAAAACTAGAAATCCAAGCATAAATAAGCTACCAGAATTTACAGATACCGTTTTTTGGAACATAAGGGCTATCAATGCTATACAGCAAAGCACTCCTGATAAAGAACAAAATCCCAAAAATCTGATAGAGAACCTGTTTGTTTTTGATGTTGTTGTCATAATTCTAAATGATTACTTGTTTTTGTTTTTTACGGATTAATAGACAGGCAAAAACAATTGTAAATACAATTATTATACCTAGAAAAATCATACTAAATTCATCAACCACAGCTTCCTTTTTATACATCAAGAGAGCCAGTGATTTACTGAGAACGATACCATATATGACCATAAACCATAATGCGCATCTACCAAGATCAATATTGATTGATTTCATATTACATTTTTTTATTTATTTTTGTTTTGTATTTATATTTATTTTATACTAAATGTCAATACAATCCAATTTAGAAAAAACCCAAGCACGAATGCCTGGGCCTAATGAAATTTTATGATCAGATTTTATATTTTATCTACTATTTCCCGTATTTAGCTGAGTCTCCCAATCTTTCTTCGATTCTGAGGAGTTGATTGTATTTAGCGATTCTATCTGTTCTAGAAGCTGATCCAGTCTTGATGAATCCAGTATTTAGAGCAACAGCCAAGTCAGCGATGAATGTATCTTCTGTTTCTCCAGATCTGTGAGAAGAGATAGAGTTCATACCTGCATTGTGAGCCATATTGATAGCATCCAAAGTTTCTGAAACTGATCCAATTTGGTTCAACTTGATCAAGATAGCGTTAGCCATGTGTTGATCGATACCCATTTGAAGTCTTTGAATATTTGTAACAAACAAATCATCACCTACAAGCATAATCTTGTTTCCCAATTCAACAGTCAATTCCTTCCATCCTTCGAGATCATCTTGATCCATACCATCTTCGATAGAAATAATTGGATATCTATTTACCCAGTCAGCATAGAATGCTACGAGTTCGCTAGAAGTAAGTGTTCTACCTTCTCCAGCAAGTTCATATTTACCATCCTTGCAGAATTCACTAGATGCAACGTCCAATGCCAATTTAACCTTTCCAGTATAACCAGATTTTTCGATTGCTTCTACGATAACTTGCAAAGCTTCTTCGTTTGATCCAAGATTTGGAGCAAATCCTCCTTCATCTCCTACTGATGTAGCCAATCCTTTAGCCTTCAAAATTGATTTCAAGTTGTGGAAAATTTCCGCTCCCCATCTCAATCCTTCCTTGAATGTAGGTGCTCCAACAGGAACGATCATAAATTCTTGGATATCTACGTTGTTGTCAGCATGAGAACCTCCGTTTAGAATATTCATCATTGGGAAAGGAAGCACATGTCCTTTACCTTCTCCTAGGTATTCGTAAATCCATTTACCTTCTGATTTTGCACAAGCAGACACGAATGCCATACTTACTCCGAGGATAGCGTTTGCTCCCAATTTTGACTTGTTTGGTGTCCCATCCAAAGCCAATAATTCAGCATCCAATGCTCTAAAGTCTGCAAACGATTTACCAACGATAGCTGGTTTGATAAGTGTATTTACATTGCTAACAGCAGTCAAAACACCTTTACCTAAATATCTAGCTTTGTCTCCATCTCTAAGTTCGAGAGCTTCATATATTCCTGTAGATGCTCCAGATGGAACAATTGATCTTGCTTCATAATTTCCTTCGAGTGTAAGTTCCACTTCAACAGTTGGATTACCTCTAGAATCAAGAACTTCGCGTGCGAGTACGTTTTTGATAGTAAACATTATATTTTACATAAAAAATAAAAAAAGAACCGGAGTTCTTTTTATCGTTTGGGCTTGTATTTTCAAGAGCGATTTAGACGAATGTAGACATTTATTTGAACTATTCTGAGTCTGGATTATTTCTATATTGTTTCTGCGTCTCGGTGAAAACCAAAGAAGAGATATCTCATATAACTCATCTTAAATTAGTCCAATTATCTCATCTTGTCATCACACAAAGGATATATGGGTGATTTGGATAGTATACAATACCACAATCATGAAGTTGTTTTTCTTCTTCTCCATTAAATCCAACAATACCACGTTCTCCAAACTTATGAGAGATTGCTATATTCTGAGGGACTCATGCAATAAGTCCATCCCTAAAAGCTACCTTAGTAAGCAAAGCTAATGCTTTTTCTGAATCCTTTCTATTTAGATATGATGCATTAAAGAGAACTCTGAAAAATGATGCATAATCAATCACTTTTACATTATTATCAAATGATCAACTAGTAATAGAAGGAAACGTCAATCAGATATCTGTAAATGTCCTCTGAAGATCTGCCATTGGAAGATATGATTCCAACAATGCAGAAGCATTATTATCTGAGTATACAATCAAATATTGTAAGACATCTCGCAATGAATAGGATTCCCCATCTACTAACTGACGTTCTGGTGGAACATTTTGTTTAAAATCTTTGATTTTAGGATTTTTTTTATAAACAATTTTTGTATCTAAAAATCATTTTTGTGATTCTGCCTTTTTGAGATAAGAAATAAGAATTGGTAGTTTCATCAAACTTGCTGGAGAAAAATACTCTTTTTCATTTAATCCAAACCAACCTCCATTATTTAAATTTCTATAATACACCGATAAATGCGTAATATCTCATGCAGATTTTTTGCTTTTAATATAGGTATTTATCTGTTTTGAAAGAATTAATGTCTTGTTGCTTGTAATTGATGCTTCTAGTTCTGTATAATTTAGAGCTGGATTCGTAAAAATAAATCCAGATGGACTCGTAAAGCTCTTTATAAGAACAAGAATCAAAGCATAGAAAATACAGCCAAAAATAAACATCGAAACCGATATAATTATCATGTTTTGTTTTGAAATTTGCGACATCTTTTCCTTCATGGATTTATTTACTGGATAAATCAAAAATTAAGATTGGATTTAACATAGGATTACACCAATAAATTTCAAGTCAATTTCCAGTTTTATAGCGGTTTTTGGGTAAATCTATTCTTCAGACATAGGGAAATAGGAAAATAATTCATTTGATGAACGACGGATTTTTCTGAAATGAGCATTTGGGTCTTCTGGGTTTCTATATCAGATGGCACATACTACAACGGCGGACTGATTTTTTTGTGACAAGCCAAGAATTCTATCATATTCATCCTTGTTGAATCACTCCATCGGACACGTATCTATCTCTAACTGAGCAGCAGCAAAAAGAAGAAATCCTAATGCAATATATACTTGCTGTTTTGACCAATTATCTAATCAAACCGTTTTTTGTTGTTCTCATAAATTAGACTCAAGAATATCTTGATATAATTTTAATGCTTCTTTGGGGATTGCCCTCACAGAACATACCAAATCCAAAAAATCTGAAAAATACGATTTAGGCAAATCTTTGATAATAGAAAATACGATAAGATCTGAGCTATCACTAATTTGTGCCTGATCCCATGAGTAATTTCTCAAGCAATCTTTGGTTGCCTGATCACGAATAACTGTCACTCTAAATGGTTGCAGTCCATAAGAGCTAGGCGCTAATCTAATAGACTCTAATAAGATATGCAGATCTTCATCAGAAATTTTGCGATTGGGAAGAAATTTTTTGGTTGCATATCTTCGATTCAATGCTGCAAGTATATCCATTTGCATGCATTAGAAAATAAAATATATCATGATACTATATAGCTATATATCATTGTCAAGAGGAAAAAACACACACTAAATATATTATCCAATAAATGTCAATCCACAACAATAAAGAATGGACCAGAAATTTCTTTTATTCCGACAAATCCATATATTTTATATGTTTATTTTGCAGATTTTTTTAAAAAACTATTTTATATTCTATTTCTCCTCATGAAAAACGTAGTATTTAAATCATTAAGTGGGATTATCGGGGTTATCTCCCTCTTGTCATCACACACATTTGCTAGCCCAGCAGGTATGGATACAAGTTTTAATACAGGAATCCCAATGGGATTTGCCAATACTATCAACAAAGGGTATATTCAAGCTGATGGTAAAATCATGATTCAAGGAGGACAATCATATATGGGTATCCCAGCTCAAAAAGGATCGCTTATTCGTTTAAATGCGAATGGATCTTTTGATAATACATTCAGAATCAAGTATACTCCATTCGGATGGATATCTGGTGTAGCTACACAAGCTGATGGTAAAATGATCATTTGTGATCATACATATGGAGGACTAGATAGAATTATCCGTTTAAATAAAGACGGATCTGTAGATAGTTCATTTGATGGGGGTGCAGTAAATGGTTTTGTAGACCGATTTTTCATTCAAGAGGATGGAAAAATTCTTGTACCAGGAGATTATACTACACATAACGGGGTAAGCGCTAACAAACTTGTTCGTTTAAATACAGATGGATCTAGAGATGATACATTTGTTATATGAGCTGGATTTGGAGGATATGGAATTTCAACAATCAAACAACAAGCTGATGGTAAACTTTTGATTGGTGGGCAGTTTACTACATACAGTGGAGCTACTGTTGATCAAATTATTCGTCTTAATGTAGATGGATCTATAGATACTTGATTCTACGCAGGAGATATCGTAACTGGAATATGAGATATTGAGATACAACCAGATGGTAAAATTGTACTTAGTGCATCTACTTGGCCTGGATATGCAGTTTCTGATATGATTCGTTTAAATGAGGATGGAACCGTAGATACTGGATTTAATTATAATTACAACATATACTACAATAACCATTTGTGACATGGTGATATTCTCCTTCAAGATGATGGAAAAATCTTGGTTGTTTATACACAGACATGGGACCATACAGCAACTATTATTCGTATAAATGATGATTGATCTGTAGATCCTTCATTTGTAGCTGGTAATACAGACAACGATGCTTACAATATTTTCTTTCAAAAAGATACAGGTAAAATCGTAGTAGTTGGAATGTTTAGTAAATACGATGGAGCTGTAGTTAATAGAATGTTCTATTTAAATAATGATGGATCTAGATATATACCAGGTGATATTGGTGGTGGATTTGATAATAATCCTAGTTCTATAGCAGTTCAGGCTGATGGTAAAATTGTAGTTGGTGGTGAATTTAGTCTTTATGAAGGCGCTTCTGCAAACAACATTGTTCGTCTTGAAGCTAACGGAGCTAGAGATACTACCTTTGATGTTGGTAGTGGATTTGAATATTCTGATGCTTATGGGAATGGAGCTAGCGTAACAGCTGTAGCTGTAGATAACAACAATAAAATTGTCGTTGGAGGAACATTCAATAGCTATAATGGTACGCCATGAAAACACCTTGTTCGTCTAAATCCTGATGGATCTATAGATACGTCATTTAATGTAGGAAACACATTTGACAACGGAATTGCGGCTATAGCAGTTCAAGCTGATGGTAAGGTTATCGCAGGAGGTTATTTTTCTGGAGATCTTGTTCGTTTAAATACAGATTGAACAGTCGATACTTCATTTGATGTAGGAGCCTTCGATTATTTGGGAAATGTATATACAATAGAGATACAACCAGATGGTAAAATCCTTATCGGTGGAAATTTCAGTAGTTATCGTGGAGATTCTGTAGGTGCGGTAGTCCGTCTCAATGAAGATGGAACTAGGGATACCTCGTTCGCTTATGCAACAAACTTTCAATCCGTTAATGACTTCGCTATTCAGCCTGATGGTAAAATTATCGTTGGTGCGTTGAGCGTTTACCGTCTTAATGCAGATGGAACAATGGATGGAACCTTTAATTGATATTCTACAGTAGATACAGTAACTTCTGTAGCAGTACAAGCAAATGGTAGAATCCTCGTTGGTGGGATCTCTGGGACTCGTATCGTTCGTTTAAAATCTGATGGAACTATCGATACTACATTTAAAGTCGGTGCTTGATTTAATGACTGGGTTATGGATATAGTCATTCAAGAAACAGGTAAAATTATTATTTCTGGACGTTTTACTACATATAAAGGAGCTAAAGCTGGATATCTTACATCTCTTTATGGAGATAGTAATGTGGTCTTATTGCCGAATTCTACGGAACAAACTACAATTGTCGATGAATTTACAAGCAATGGATATGTAGAAGATGCTTCTGGATCACTTATTGGATCAACACCAATTTCTCTAGAAGATACAGATTGAGGTGTACCTTCAGAATTGAGTTTAACAAATGATGGTATCAACATCAATCTTCCTACTGATGTACAACTTATAGAAACAGATACAACTAGTAATTATAGCGGAATTATTTCTGTGCCGATTACAAAACCTATTGATAGCGTAAACAATGAAACAACTATTGCAGCATTTAATGTAGGTAGCCTTTCTGAGGCTATTTCATTACAAGGAGGAGTCGCAACTATATTGATCCCAGCAACTGGGCAATCTATTGGTTCTCTTCTAGATGTTTACTATTCAGAAGATAATGGAGCTACTTGGTTTTTGGAAACAAAAGTATTTGTTATCGACAACAATGGAGAACCATATGTATCATTTATCACAAATCATTTTGCAGATTTCGCAGTTACGCCATCGGCAGATTCATTTACTGCATCGTTTGCAATCAACAACGGAGATGCATCTACACTTGATGAAAATGTAACATTGGATATTTCAACTGTACCTCCTGTACTCCAAATGAGATTCTCTAATGATGGAGCAAATCGAAGTTCTTGGGAACCATATGCTACTACAAAATCTTGGACACTTAGTGGAGCACAAGACACAAAAATTGTATATACACAATTTGATCTAGACAATGATAGCATTGGAGATATCTCAATGAGTGATACTATCTTCTATCACACTGTTGATAAGGTAGCTCCATTAATTATCCTTATTTGAAATCCTACTATAGATATTTATCAAAACACAACATATACTGACGCAGGAGCTATTGCTTATGATAATATTGATGGAGACATCTCTGCAAATATTGTTGTAAATGAATCAGTAAATACAAGTACTGTTGGATCTTATACAATTACATATAATGTCTCTGATTCTTCTGGTAATCCAGCTACTCAATTTACAAGAACAGTTAATGTATTAGCTGCTGTTGTTGTTACTCCTCCATCTAATGGTGGTGGTAATGGTGGTTGAGGAGGAGGAAGTGCCGGTGGAACATCTTCTTCATCTAACACTGAGAATACTATACCTAAAGTAGTAACTGTAGCTACTGGAACTCATGGTGCCGCTAGTGCATCTGGAAGTATTGTAAATTCTATCTATTCTAAAGAAATTAATGAAGCATATTTGCGATCATTTGGATTTAATATCACTACAATGGATACTATCCAAAGTGCAAATATCAATGGTAAACTTATCAGAAAAGATATGGCTAAAATGGTGTCTAACTTTGCTATCAATGTCCTCAAGAAGATCCCTTCAACAGGAACTGTGTGTAACTTCGAAGATACCAAAGATCTCTCTGATGAAGCTAAATCTTTTGCAATCCTCTCTTGTAAACTTGGATTAATGGGATTTGAATCTGATGGAGTTACTGTTAAGAAAGACTTTGATCCTATGGATCAAGTTGATAGAGCCCAATTTGGTACTATCCTTTCTAGACTTCTCCGAGCTGGTAAATATAATGGTGGTAGTCCTTATTATGGTAAACACCTTAATGCACTCAAAAAAGAAGGTATTATGACTAAAATTGAAACTCCTTCTCAAAAGGAACTTAGAGGATATGTAATGCTTATGATGATGAGAGCTGTTAAATAATATTAGAATTCTAAGTAAACAAAAAACCCGCAAATTGCGGGTTTTTTTCTGAATGAAATTATTGAGATAATGGCACAGTAATATCTGACTTATTGTTGTAAGCATCTGTAGCAGACACATTGATTGGAGTAAGTTCTGTTGTAGTAAAACTTACTATATTTCAATTGAATGTTGCTAATGATTTCCCATTTTGGAGAACAGTTCCCTTAGCTATAAATGAAAGATCATCTTCAAGAACTATCGTCACTTGATATTTTCCATCTTCGGTTTTCTTGACTGTAATTTTATCTTGAAGAACCTGAGGTGCTTTGGTATCTGTAGATACAACAGTCAAAGAAAACTCCTTTTTATTTGAGAATCATTGATTATCAACGGCAATTACAGACATAGCATGAACTCAAGGAGAAAGAGATGAAGTAACAGATTTAATTTCATTAAGATCTAGTTTTCATTTTCCTGGGAATTGAGTTATTTGTTGATTATCTGCAACAAGAAGTATTCTATCTAGTGGTTTTGTAGATTTAATACCATACCAAAGAGAAAACTTTGGAGAAACAGTAGAACCTGCCTGAGGAGAAATAAGATCAACTTGAATTGAAAGATCTTCCTTTGGTACATTTGAATCACATACTTTAGTAGGAAGTTCTGTAAATATATTATTGAAATTATAAACAACCTTTCAACTAGAATAAGATCATTTAGATTCTCCTGTAAACATAGATCCTATTTTAAACCAATTAGCAATATCCGTAACATCCATTCTATTTGGCATAAATGAGCTTGGTGTAACAAGATACCCCTTTTTAACATTGGCTGGAAGCGTAAATTGATTAACTGCACCATTACAGGCTGAATCATAATCAATTGCTTTGGCTCCATCATCTGCCGACAAAGGAACTCATTTTGTATAATACATTGTATTTACTGCAAATTCTGCTGGTGTATTTGCATTAGCGATCTTTCCAGAAAGTTTGGATATAGTCACATTTGCAACATCTACTGGAGCGATAACATCATTTGTAATGTAATTGTTTTTTAATAGCGCAGTATAAAACTTCTTCATAGGATCTGCTTGGATTGTACCACCATATGCATTTTTATTGAGTGGTGTCGCATCTGCATTTCCTGCCCAAAATAGAGCTACTTTAGATGCCGTATAACTTGCTAACCATCAATCTCTTGGACGATTTCATTTGTCTGTTTTAACATCTGATGTTCCTGTCTTAATCGCGATTGTCAACCCAGCAACATTAAATTTATTTGTCCATCAAACGATTCTATTTGCTGTATCAGATAAAACCTTCCAAATAAGATATCCTATTCCTGGTTTGATAATATTTGGTTTCTTGACTACTTCTTTTTGATAGATCAAAGATCCATCTCTAGATCTAATTTCAAGAATTGGGTTAATCTCTGCTGGTGTCGGAGTAGAAAGATTGGTATATGCATTAGCTAATTCCAACATAGATATTTCTCCTGCCCCAAGTGCCAAGGTATATCCATATTGGATATCTTGTTTAATTCCACTCAAACCAAGACTAATTAAATATGGCTTTGCTACTGATTCCCCACCAAGAGCAGTAATCATCTTTGTAGATGGGATATTTCTACTTTGTCCTAGAGCAAGTCTCAAAGGTAACAATCCAGAGAATAAATCATCAGCATTATTTGGTCTATCTGGTCCAATTTGAAATGGGATATCATAAATCGGCGTGTCTATTGTCAAAGGTAGTTTTTCAAACCCTAATGCATAAATCAATGGTTTAATAGAAGAACCTGATTGTCTAGGTCTTCTAACCATATCATTTTGTCCTTGAATCCCTTCATCAAAATAATTAAGTGATCCAACATAAGCAAGTACATCTCAACTTTGAGAATCTGTATAAATCATTGCTGAATTATTTGCTCCATTTTGTTGAAGAACACCTATATTGCTTGTCAAAGCTTCTTCTGCTAATTTTTGAATCTCATAATCAAGCGTTGTTTTTACAACGATTCCTCCTTTGAGAAGCGTTCCTGTATCGTATTGTTTTTCAAGAAGTTCTACAATCCATTGAACAAAATGAGGCGCCAACATATCAATCTTGTTTTTGCGGAATTTATATGTAATTCCTTCTAAGAAGGCTTGTTTTGCTTGATTTTCAGTAATATATCCATCTTCATACATTCTTGTGATTACCGCATCTTTTCTTCCTGGAACATATTTAACTTGCAATGATACTCAACCTGTACCTGTAATACCAAAAGTTCCTAAAGATTGAAGTGTCGTTGTAAATTCACTATTTTTCTTGGCTACAGAAACCCCTGTAAGCTTTTGAGAAAATGCTGCTTGAATCTGTGCTGCTAAACCATCATCCATAGCTACTTTTTCTCCATTTGCACTTTTGATTGCAAATTCACCAACTACCTTAGCTGGATTTTTGTATGGATTATAAACAGAAGGCCCCTTTGGAATTGATGAAAGGACGGATGCTTCAAAGACATCAAGATCCTTAGCTGATTTGTCAAAATATGTTTTGGATGCAGACTCTACTCCGAATGCATTATTTCCAAATGAGATATAATTGAGATATAACTCCAATATTTTGTTTTTCATTTCCTTGCGTAATTCATCACTACTCAAATTATTATTTGTTTCTTCTATTTGATTCTCAAGTACTGAATCAAGTCTACTTGTCAAAATCATTTCCTTGAGTTTTCTTGTTACTTTTTCCATAAAGGTTTGCCCTTTTGAAAGCAACAAATTTCTTACTAACTGTTGTGATATTGTAGAGGCTCCTTGTAATCCTCTTCCTGGATGAAATACATTACTAATTCCAGCTCTAAGAATTCCCATTGGATCTAATCCATTGTGTTCCCAATAACGCTGATCTTCAATAGCGATAATTCCATTGATCATATTTTGAGAAATTCCTGAGAATTGAACATATTCCCTATTTTGTTCAAATAATCTATATAATGTTTTTCAATTTCTATCTTCAATAACTGTGGCTTCAGAGAAAACCATATTGTTTATACTAGAAACATCTGGAAGATCTTGAACTACGTTCTTAGTCAACCAAAATGCAAATATAAGCAAAATTGCCGTCCCTATTCCCAACACTCTTTTTTTCAGCTTTTCTTTATCCTGCCCCTTAAATGAAAAAGAGTACTTTGCTTTTTGTGGTTGATAAGAATATCTCACATCACTTCCCTGAGGATAAATCTTTTTGGTTTCAAAATTCATATGTATATATGCGAAAATAAAATACTATTTGATAGTCGGTTGAGTGTATGCAAAAGCTATGTATTTTCAAGGAGTTTTTGTTTTCGAAAAAACGAGCTGGAACACTATGTCCAACTCGTCTTTGTATGTCTATATATTATTTACCGTAAATATAACAACTAATATTACCATTATCTGTGTCTTCTCGACGTTGAGTAACCACAAACTTAGCAACTCGATTCATATCTTCAATTACCATTCTTCCTTCATCAGAATCATATTTTATAACTTTACCAACGTGACCAGCTGATGCGAGTCTTCCTCATCTTGCATATACAATCAAAGCTCATGCAGCAGGTTTTTTACCTGTTTTGAATCCAGCCTTCTTTGCATTAGCACACCATTCACGTGCATTTCCTCAGAAGATTCTTTCTTGTTTATTATCTGAGCTATATGGGAAGATATTTGGTGATTTGATAGCTGCATACCAAGTACAATAACCAGGATAGAAACTATTTTTTATATCTTTCTTGTATACCCATTGAGCAATAATTCCAGATGTTTTTACTGGGTTTGGTGTATTGTTTGTAATGGCAGAAACCACTCCATTTGCTCACTTTTTGATAGTTGAAGCAGCTGTTTTAGTTCCTGGTGCTTTTGGTGATGCTTTGACAATTACTGGCTTGTATTGTTCTTGAGGAATGATAACAGGTCTTTGTAATAATCAATTATCGTATGCTTGTTCTTGTGTAAGATTAATAAATACATCTTGCTCTTTGTATAACATTTCAGATTGATCCTGAATATAGTTAAGACTCATAAAGTCTTCAAGATTAAGATTGTATTTGTTTGCGAAGACAACTACATTTACGTCTTCTGGAATTGTATATAGAAATCCATCGTTGTCATCTGATATCACTAACATTTGACCTGGATTAATAGAGTCTTTAATATTATTAACCTTTTGAATTTTGGAAACAGTTGTTCCAAATTTACTCGCAATTTTTATCAGGTTATCACCTGGTTGTACAATATATTGCAAGACGCCCATATTTTCTTCGTCAAGTAACTCTCTAGATTCATCAATTTTGATGTCTGGAGATGACGAATCATCTTGAGCTACAAAAGCACTATCAACTTGTATCTTTTGGTCTGAGCTTACTATTGGATTTGCGAATACAATCACATACCCAAATAAAAACATAAATCACAAGCTCAAAAGAAACTTCACAGTAAATACTTTTTTGCTGATCATAGAAGGTTTTTAAGTAAATGGCGGAGAGAGTGGGATTTGAACCCACGGACCCCGTGAGGGATCAACAGTTTTCAAGACTGTCGCGTTCAACCGCTCTGCCATCTCTCCACAGCGATAGGTCTTACCTACTAAATTGAATTGGGTTGAACTGCTTACAGCTACAAGGTATATGATTTTTGGATTGATTTTCAAGGGAAAAATGATACACTGTAATCACACAAGCAAAGTTTTTAGTTCTTGTCTATAATCTATGACAAAACTTTCTTCATATACCATACAAACAGGATCAAACAACCCTATCTTAAGGACAACCAGCGAAAATATCGAGTCCATAACTGATGAAATCAGACTTTTTTGTCAGGACCTTCTCAAGCTTATGCGAAAAAATAAATGAGTATGATTAGCCGCTCCTCAAGTAGGAAGAAACGTTCGTATTATAGCTACAACACAATGGAGTACAAATAAAAGAAATGCTGAAGATGTTTTTTTGGGAGAAACAATTATGATTAATCCTGAAATTATGGAAAAATCTCAAGAGTTTATCACTCGAAAGGAAGCGTGTATTTCTTTGCCTGATCTGTTTGGTACCGTAAAAAGGCATAAATCTATCATAGTTCGTTATACGGATCTCAAAGGACATCTACAAAAAAAGAAGCTGAAAGACTTCAACGCAGTTATTGTTCAACATGAGATGGATCATTTGGATGGTATTTTGTTTACGGATAAGGTATTACCTGAAAAATCTAGAATTAAGAGATTATAATTTTTTCTTCTTTTTAATGCCCTTTTGATTATGTCCTCTACTAGGGGACATTTTTTTATTTTTAAAAGAAGGTGTTTCGCCCTTCACCCGAGCATACTTTCTTATTTTCTTTACGCTTCCCGCGAGGGGTCTATTTTGTTAGACGACAAAATAGACAAAAAACGTCTTTTGCCAAACAAGACTTGCAAACTATTATTACAGACTAGTAATGTTTGTATATACTCTCTATTGTGTGGTAAGTCCATATAGCTCTCACCCTAAACCATTTGTACCTACGGTACAAACAGGGCTCCGGAGAGCTTTATATTTATATTATATTCACGTTATTAATGTTAGCTCAAACAAAATTGTTTGGCTTTGAAATTATTATTTTTTATTCAAAAAAAACCTACCTCGAATTTGAGATAGGTCTCTAGTATCTTACAATAATTTTAAATTCATATCGTATTTCTTGTCTTCACAATAGTGGATACATTTTTGTTCTATTTCATTTACTTTGTCTATCCATTCAGGATTTCATTCGCCTCTATCTATGACTTCTTGAGATCGGAATCTTCTTCTTCCAATTTCTTCCAAAGAGGCGATAGAAACTACTTCGTCGTCTGTAATACACAGACCCGCACAAGAGATTCCCATATCTGTAGGTGATTTGTACGATGCCATAATGTTTTCTGGTTTGATGATGTGTTTGGCTATTCCCATGATAATTTCAAATGCTTCGACATCTCTATTGTAATTTACTGCTTCTTTTCCATACGCTTTGAGATGATATGGGTCTATCATATTGTAGTCTCCAATATCCATAGTTGCTGCCTCATAAGCAAGGTTTACTGGATGATCTATAGAGATATCCCAAATAGGAAATGTCTCATATTTGGCATATGCAGATTCGATACCAAGTTGGTGATCGTTATAAATCTGTCCAAGACAGGTAGACATTTTCCCTGAATTAGAAGCTGCTCCCGTTACAAGAATCAGATTTTTTTGAAGTGGAATATGATCATCATTACCAAATCCATTATCAGAAAGAATGGATTTAGTTGAATGTGGATATCCACTAATCTTATATCTTTCTCGAACTTTATAGTTTTTACGTTGAAATTCTTTTTCAAAATCCAAAATAAGATCAAAATTATTTTGAATATCAATATTGTTGATAACAAGATGTGGCTTAACACCTATCTCAATTTCTATTCTTTTGATTAATGTTTGTACATAATCATGATAAGAAATATTTTCATTACTAAGTTGTCTATCAGACACAATATCATCTGCATTTACACAAAATAGAATCTCAATTTTGTCTTTGAGTGCTGAGAAGATACGTTTCTTAGAATCTGGTATAAAACCTGGCAAAACTCTAGTTGCATGTGTGTCATAAAGAAATTTTCCCCCAATCTCTACATATAGTCTTCCCGTCCCCGCTTTTTCGATTCTTTCGAGAATATGTTCTTTTTGAATTTTTACGTATTTTTCACCGTCAAATCCTTTTTTTTTGTAGTGCAAGATGTCAGTACTATTGATCATAATTTTATTTTTATTTGTGGGATAAAGAGCATTATTGAATAAAGTATACCTAGGAAGGCTTTTTTTGTCAAATCTTTGTTGAGTAAATTTCCCAATTCTATTGGATAGTTTTGGGTATTGGTGACATTTGAATGAGAGATGATATGAATGTATTTATTTCTTTATCTTTTATCTCCTCAAGCCGGTGGGTTTTAATTTTTTCTTTTAATGGAGGCGCGTCGCCCTCCACCCGAGCATACTTTTTTATCACCTCAAGCTGGTGAATTTCTTTTATTTTTTTCTTTCGCTTTCCAGCGGGGACCATATTTTGTTAAACGACAAAATATGGAAAAAACGTTTTTTGCCAAACAAGACTCACAGACTTGTTTTACAGACTAGTAATGTTTGTTTATGTTTTCTATTATTGGTAAGTCCATATAGCTCTCACCCTAGACCATTTGTACCTACGGCACAAACAGGGCTCCGGAGAGCTTTATGATTAAATTATATTCATATTATTGTTGTTAGCTCAAACAGAATTGTTTGGCTATAATTCGCATAGTGGCGACGAGTGTTTCGTTATTTATTGTATTTTTCCCAATTTAAAAAAACCCTAATCTCGGAAACCGAAGACTAGGGTGATTTTTGTGAATTAGTTTGCTCGTTTCAATAATGATTCGACTAAACCATCAGGTGCAGGTGTTCTCCAATTATTAACAAATGGCTTATATTCAATTTTTAGCCTTTCTGTAGAGGCAAAACCCCATAAGTGTTGGGCTATAAAAATTTCATCTCTCTCCTGTTTGTCAAAATTTTTAAATACTGATTGCAATTCTTGTTCCAAGAGTTTCGGCCAGAAACGAAAGAAATCAAGATTTTTTTCCTGTTGTTCCATATACCAGTCAAACACTTTTCTACGTTTTTCTGGATTCGGTTTGCTATTGAAGGTATTTTCTACATCCATTTTGACTAAATAAGCCAAAAACCTCTGTGGAAATACTACGGGAACTTCAAAAGTACCTTCTTTGATAAGTACCTCTATAACTTCCATAGGCGCTATAATCTCTTTTGACCGAGTTATAGATTCTGAACAAAATACATGGAAAGGTTCGACCACCTTTTGTCTAATCATCAAATTATGCAATGACTCAATATTTAAATGAATTGGATCATTCAAATGTTCCATAAGATCCTCTATTGGCAATAATTCAAGAAGTGCTCTGGTTTTGTCTGTTTGTTCTGTTCGAACATTTTCGTCATATTCCGCTTCAGACGGATCTACCGATCTACAATAATAAATATCATAAATAGAGATCCCCTTCTCTATACCTAAACAAGGGACATAAGTAGTTTTAAGTACTTCTTGCCAACGTTCAAACATAGATCCTGAATCAATACGTTTCCATATAAAAGAAGCAAAATATATACCTCTTAAATCTCTGTTGAAAGATGAAAACCAGGACTCAATTTCAATAATTGATGGAAGTTTCTCTGTCCAATTTGATGTTCTGATTTTAAACAATAACTTGTTTCTAAATCCAGAGAATAAAATTATTTCTATTTTAGTCCTGATTCGCCAAAGAACTATAGGAATCAAAACAAGAGAAATCATTACAATCCATAGAGAAAATCCCAAGATGAGAATTCCTACAAGCAATCCAGGAATAATAAATTTAACACATATGCCAAATCCTGAATACCATTTAAGTTTCGTTTCTTCTTTCATACATTTTATTTTTTATTGTTGTTTTTATTTTTTATTTTTACCTTTTTTATCTATTCACTAGAAAATGTCAATACTAGAAATTAGAGCACCTTTAACTCTTGGAGAAGCGCTTCGTATTGTGGATATTCTGTACCAAATTTTTGGGTGAGATGTGTCTTGAGGACTTGCTTTCGATCAGAAAATGTAGTTAGGTCCGAAGAAGATACTTTGAGTTGATCTATGAGTTCACCTGAACTTTGTTGGAAGCGCTTCTTGAGTTTGAATTCTTTGAGTGTTTCTTGGAGCTCAGGGGTGATATGGTCGTCTATCTTTCCATATTCTAAGACATCTACACTGAGCGACAGTGAGACCTGGGAAATCGAAGGTATTTTTTGATTAACAAAACGAGGCGTTCGTGATGGTGAGGTAAAATTTTGTTGGTTAGCCATAACAAGATCTGAAATCTGATTTTGAAGGTCTGTAGCGGTAAATTGATGGTCGCCTACAATTTGGATGTAAGGATTGATTGAAATTGGCGTAGCTTCTAAAATAGCTTGATCTGGACGGTACTTGAAAAGATATTTTTGTTGGTTAATTTCGAGAGAACTTGTAGATCGAGCACTTCCTGTACACAAATAATTGTGAGAAGAAAATCCTTGATGCAAATGTCATGAAATAAACTTAGCCGTTGGAAGTGCAAGTAAATCGTTGGAAAGTGCTATATCTTTGTATGAGAATCTCGATTTCTGTCCTGGAAACATTGTTCCATTGAAATAATAATGATGAATCACCAAAAGATTTGGATTTTGCTCAAGATACCAAGCTAATCTTGCGTTTATTTCTCGAGATTTTTGCTCATTTTTGTTTTGAGACGTGGCGAGATATGAGATAGACTGAAGCCAGGTTGGTTGGTTTACTATCTCAGAAGTTGATGATTTTATTGTAAATGGGAAAAATAAGACTTGTTGATTTTCTATGGTTTCTATCGTAGCTTCTGTAATAAATTTGAGTTGTCCTGCATTATTTGTTTGATATTTTTCAAAGAGAGAAAATGCTTTTTGCGCTTCTTCAAAGACAAAAGTATCTCACAATCGATCGTGGTTTCCAGCAAGAATATACACCTGCTTACCTGATTCAAAAAGATTTACAAAAAATGAAAATAGTCCCAGCAATGCTCCTCTATCGTATGAAAAATGATACACATAATCACCCAAAAAAACGATGTTTTTCTCATCTGGGTTTTGGTCTACAAAAGACTGAAGCTCTGTTATAAGCTTATCTTTGTATTTACTTGTTATATGAAGATCGCCGATAAGAAGCATGGAGTTATTTTAATATGCTAAATCTATAATTTTTGTAATTACCTCTGTGTATGACAATCAAGTATTCATCATCAACATAGGAAACATAGATATATCGGTAAATCATGGCAATGTATTGATTTCATTGAGGTATACAGACCCATCAGCTATAAAGAAATCCACTCTAGCAAATCACTTACAATCACAAAGTGTATATACTTTTTGAGTCAATTCTTTGATATATTTTCTATGTACTTCTGAAATATGTGCAGGGATAACAACATTAGTTTGATTGTTTTTATATTTATCCTCATAATCATAGAAGTCTTTTGTAAGGATAAGTTCTCATGGTTCTGAAAGCAATAAGTCACTATTCCCAACAACTGCCATTTCTATCTCTTGTGGAGATATCAATCCTTTTTCTATCACAACCTTTGAATCATGTTTTGCTGCTTCTTGTATAGCCAAACGAATATCTGAAATATGTTCTACCTTGGTTATTCAGACAGAAGATCCTGAATTTGCTGGCTTTATATACAAAGGGAATCCATGTAGCTCTGAAAACGATTCTACAATAGAAGCTCCCTTTCCTTCGGTAGTAGACTTTAAATCTATCATATCAAAAGGAACCTGTGGGATACCTGCTCATACAAATAATTGTTTAATCATAAGTTTATCCATGCATAAGGCAGAAGACAAGACACGACATCCACAATATGGTATTTTCTGTATTTCAAAAATACTTTGTAACACTCCGTCCTCTCAATATTTTCAATGAGTCATCAGGAGTGCTATATCAAAAATATCCTTAAAATCTTCTATTTGAATCTTCAAAGATCAAACAGATATTGATTCTTGTCTATAAAAATTACCCAATTTATCCCAAAATATAGGGATTAATTGATATTTACTCACATCTATATATCTTTCAACATTTTTGGCTGAGTGTATAGAAACCTCTGATTCATTACTCATTCCTCCAAAAAAAAGACCTATTTTTTTCATGATATATGGCAAGATAAATTATGCTCTATCTTGTTTTTTGAATCTAGGATAGTGTGTAACAAAAAGAACTACAAAAAGAACTGCTCGAATTCATCCACCAAGTATAGATTGTTTGAAATTTACTTGTCTTTGAAGGATGAGATTTGCTGATTTTTCTGATTCACAAGTAGCTTTTTGTTCTGTACTTGGTTTTCGATTTGAGTCTTTTGGATCTGTTTTCCCATAATAATATCCTTCTTTACATTGTTGAAGTTCATAATAATTTTGACCATATACATATTCATGATCAGTGATAATAACTTTTTCTGCTACTGAACTCAGAGCGATACCTATAGAAATAAGTCCTCCAATAAGACCAACTAGACTAGCAACAAGAAGATATAATCTGTGAATTGTCCAACTTTTTTTGCTTGTTTCTTCCATGATAATAGGTGTTATAAGTAAAAGTGAATAGTTATACTTATGATAGGAATTAGAAATGATCTTGCAAGAGAAAAAAAGTCCCACCAAAAATAGGTGAGACAATTTTTTATTTACTGGCTCTATATAGCATAAGGAATATCCATCATCTTTGTTCATCAATCATTGGATTCATAGCCTTTATAATTCCTTGGTTATACAATATTTGCATATGCTTATCTCGGTAATTTCACGTCATAGTGTTATATATATTTCCATAGAGAACTCTAGAAAGCATAGTTGTAAATTGTGCTCTTGTAACCAGTCCATATGGATTAAATGTAGCAGAAACTGTACCATTACTATTTCTTCCCATAATTCCGAGTTGACATACCTCTTTGATATATGGTATCAAATCAGGAGTTACTTTAGAAATATCTGTAAAATTACATTTTTCAGCAGGATTTGGAATTTTGTATTCAACTTTAACTGCATACTGTGATATCATTTTAGCCATTTCCGCTCTGCTAATTTGCTTATCAATTTTAGCCTCTTGTATTGTTGGTTTGGTTGTAATTCCATTTTCAAATGCCCAATTATATGCAGTCATATAATCTGATAAGATAACTCAAGTAGCATTCGTATTTCAGGAATTGTTTGAAACAATCGCTCATGTTAGATTGTTTGTTCATGTATTTACTGTGGTAGTTGAATTACTTGATGAATCAGATGATCCACCGCCACTAGAACTTCCTCAACCAGAACTTCCTCATCCAGCACCTCAACCAGAATTTGTCTGCTTTATGGTTTCTTTGATTGTAGCAAAATATGATAGACGATCTGTGTAAAATGTACATATTTTATTGGAATCTAAGATACATTGAGTATCTGGAGTATTTGATTCTCGGACATTTCAATTTTCTGATCTAATTATCTTGAGTATATCCCCAGAGATTCCTGCATCCACCTTATATGCTATTTTGAAATACGCCCCCGTTATATAAAGACTAGATACATCTGATCATGCTTTGATTGTTGTTACTATCTGTCTTGTTATAGTTGATGTATCCTGACTTGGCACTCAAATTTCTCCAAACTGAGCCATTCATGTATCTGCCGTTATAGTTGGAGCAAAAAGTATACTATCTCGTCAACTAGCTATTATAGATGTCCCACTAGTCGCAAATGAAAGTGAATTATTTACATTTCCGCTTGCATAAATAATAATTTCTCAAGTCCATCAAAATGTAGCTCAAGTTGCAGTTGTCCCTGTCAAAACAACAGCTCCTCATGTAAACGCTGATGTAGAAGATCATGTATTTGTAATGACATCTATCACTGGCAATGGTGTAGTATCTATATTGTTTACTGTCGCTGTCGCACTTCCTGTATTCCCTGCTGCATCTACAAAACTGAATGTGAATACTCAATTATCTGTAAATGTGTAATTACTACTTCATCCATTATTTGTAATGGTCACTGATTCACTTAATCAAGTAAGTGTCGCTATTACATTTCCGTTTGTAGCTCATGTTGTACTATAACTAATTACTCAACTAGGCGCTACTTTATCTATATTACTAACGGTCGCTGTTGTGCTTCCTGTATTCCCTGCTTGATCTATATAGGTGAATATGAAACTTCCATTTCATGTGAATGTGTAACTAGTACTTCATCCATTATTTGTAATCGTTCATGTTTTATTTAACGTAATTATAGCCGTTACGTTTCCACTTGTAGCTCATGTTGTACTATATGCGATCGTTCAAGATATTCAGCTTTTGTCTATATTGTTTACCGTTGCTGTCGCACTTCCTGTATTCCCTGCTGCATCTACATACTCAAAGGTAAAACTTCCATTTGTCGTGAATACATAACTTGTGCTTCCGCCATTATTTGTAACCGTAATTGATTCACTTGCTCATGTAAGTGTCGCTGTTACGTTTCCGTTTGTTGGCAATGTTGTATTATAACTAATTACTCATGTCGGTGCTGTAGTATCTATTACCGATATTGTTCTTGTAGCAATTCAGATATTCCCCGCTAAATCTACTTTTATATATTGGATATAATATGTGCCAATTACATTTGTATCAACTGTACCAGACATAGCAAACGACGCCATACTTCATAGAGCTCCCGTGAAAATAAATCAAATTCCATCTACATTATCACTCCAAGATGCCCCACTATCTATATAGATAGATCACCTCTCGATTGATATGGATATATTGCCACTTAAAGACACCTCTGGAGAAATATTATCGATGATAGATATTGGCATAGCATAAATTGGATATGCTGGTTGATAGGAATTTGTACTGTATATTGCTTTATTTACTCATCAAGATCCATTTGCATAATTTATATAAATGGGCCTTCTAATGCTACCACTCAAAGATAAAACAATACTATTTGTCCCTGAGAGAGAGATAGACTGAACAGATAAATTTGTGTTTCCTGTGATTTCGAATGCATCTGCCGCTCCAGTAAGATATGTTATTCAGGAAAGATTATTGGTATATGCTTGTGGGACTTGTTCTGAGAGCGGTGTATCAAAAGTAAGTACAAGCGAATTGGTATTGGTATACAAGACAGCTCATGTGGATAAAATTTTAGGAGATGTATTTACCGATAGTCCATAATACTCTTTAGCTATTACATTCCACCATCTTTCCGAAAAAGCCGAAAGATCTCAATCAGATCTAAAATGCAAGTTGTCTGCTCCCTCATCTGCCAATTTAATATCATAAGTTTGTGCAGTACTACTATATACATTTGGATTTACTAAATATAGTTCTTGCAATGCTTTACGGACAGCATCTGTTGCATATCCAGAATAATTATTTGGACCAATTGATCCAATAAAGAATTTAATAGGTCATGTGCCTGAAAAATCTGATTGCAAGGTATTTATCATCGAATTAGCATTGGATTGATATTCTGTTGTTGTTCTTTTCATCATAGCATCGGTTTCTCATTGAAACCATATTACACCAGCTATCTTACCACCAACCTCTGCAATCCTATATGCCATAGATCAGTAAAGTGTTGTTCTATCAAAATGATTTGATCAAGGAACTCGTATGTATATTGGGGATCATCCTCCTGCACTAGGTACAAATGCTACTGGTATTTGTTGGCTGGCTACGATTTTGGTTGCAAGAAGAGGAACAAAAGATCATCTAGCTCCTGAATCACTACCAACAGGATCAATTTGTCCTATATTACTATCATAAGGGTCGACTAAAGGTTTCCAAACATAATCATTTCCAAACAGTGTAGCTACAATACCATTAGATCAAGTAAATATCTGATTTTTAGATCAATAACCTACAGCATTACTTTGTCATCCGACTATAAATATATCACCCACTCCTACGCTAGTTGTAGAAGCTAAAACTCATGAATTATTCGAAGCGCGGATTATCAACGTACCTTGTCATCATGTTTGATTAAGCAGGGTCCCTGTGAAAATTCCTCATGATATAATAGCTCAAATATTGGTAAATTGAGCACCATTCCAACTTGCCTCTATTCACAATAACGTTCCTGTATAATTACCAATTATCGTAATGTTTCATTTATTTGTAGCAATATCACGCTGAATTACTTGGTAAGTAACTGGAGATTTTAAAGAAATAGACACTCCTGTAGCATATATTTTTTCTATCCAATCAACTGAAGCTACTGCTGTTCAAGTATTGCCCGCTTGATCTACAAAATTGAATGTAAAAGAACCATTATCTGTGAAATTATAGGTACTAGCACCACCATTATTTGTTATTATACCCGTTTCACTTAAAACGATTGTAGCAATAACATTCCCACTTGTAGTTCCTGTAGTACTATAGCTTATCGTTCCATAAATTCATGTTTTATCTATATTATTTACTATGGCTGTTGCGCTTCATGTATTCCCTGCTGTATCCATAAAATTAAAGGTAAACGATCCATTATCAGCAAATGTATAATTAGGGCTTCATCCATTATTTGTTATCGATACAGACTCACTTAATCATGTAAGTGTGGCTAGTACATCCCCATTTGTCATCCCTGTAGTAGAATATGATATTATTCCTGTTGGAGATATTTTATCTATCCAATTTACTACAGCACTAGTACTTCCTGTTGTCCCAGATCTATCTAAATTAAAGGTAAAACTTCAGTTTTCTGTAAATATATAAGTATCGCTTCATCCATTATTGGTAACTATTGTGCCATTAAGTCATGTCAGCATTGCGGTTACATTTCCGCTTGTAACCCCTGTAGTACTATATATTACAGTTGCAAATGGACTAATCGTTGTCCCTGTATATATATCAGACTCAACCGATGATCATCCTACATTTTTAGCTGACGCGGTAAAGGTATATGTTGTGTTTGGTGTTAATCAAAAGATTGTAATAATGTTTGATATCCCTGTACTTACAATAGATCCTGGATTGGCAGTAATTTTATATTCATCAATTTGTCTAATTCATCAACTTAGACTAAATGTCGCCCACGTATCACCCATAGACAAAAGACTTGGTGCATTTAGTTTGTCTGGAAACATTGTGGTTGTTGTTTCATACTGCATAGTGATATCATCAATATATCATACCTTTAGATAGGAAGCTCATCACCATGAATCTGTATATACAGTATATCATCAAGCATATGAAGTATCGGTTATGGAAGATAATAAATTCCATGGGCCCTTGTTTGATATAGTAGAATAGTGTAGAGAAAGTCTTGATCCAATAGTACTAGCTTTATATCGAACTGGGGCATAAGATGTAATACCTGTTATTGACGTAGTAACAAGTTGAGCATTACCTGAGAATCATACTTTAAATATCTTTGCCTGACTATCTCATGGTAGTACTTGAAATAGATATCAAAGCCTAACTCAAGTATAGAATTGCTTGGTATATGGTGTTGGCTGTGCACGCAAAATCATTCCATTTTTATAATTTGTTCAAGATCCAACTGCTCAAGACCCAGATACTAACCAAGTGACAGAATAGTCATTTGCGGCTGGAAATTTTGTCAGAAATGCGCTTATTGGAAGCTGGGCTCAAGAATTTGTATGTGCAGTTACTCACTTCCCATTTAGCCCTGCAATTGATCAAACTCTGAATAATCATTTATATTCTACTGACATATCTAGTGGTGATGCTCATATTGTATCAGATTCAAAATCATATGCAAGAGTCTGGATTGTAGTTATAAGTGTTCATCCATTAGCTACTATTGTACGACTATAAATATTATCTTGTCATGAAAAAGTAAGCGATGATATATCTAAAGTTGCTCATGAATTTACTGAAATAGAACCAGTCATTCAAAACGCTGAATCATTAGTAACAATGATTTTTCACTCACTAATAACCGTATCTCCCGTATACGTATTTGTGCCACCAAGCGTCAATGTTCATGCACCCAATTTTAGCAATCATCCCGTACCACTAATTACAGAATTGATTGTTGGTGTTGTAGATCAACTAGCCGTTATACTTGTATTTGCGTTAGTCAATTTAATTATACCACCACTCAATGTATAATTTGAAGATACTGGCGAAAATAAGATAGAGTTTGGAATAACCGTACCAGATACAGTTATCACTCAAGCTGTTCATCAGTTTCCAATAACGACATCACTACCAGTCGCCCAGACTACACTTGTAGCGCCATCATTAAAAGTAGATACTCAAACCTTCCATGTTCAAGCACCATCATCTATTGTTGATCCGTTGGATACTGCATCCCAAGTAAGTTGAGTTGCATATACACCAAAAGTAAGCGTAAATAAAGAAAACAATAACATTTGACCAAAAATTTTTTTCATTATATGGGCAGGAGTGAATAAAATCGAAAAAATTACTTGATGACAAGTATATTGTTTTTAAGGTAGCATTATTCCAAAGAAAATCAATTAGAAAGCGAAAAAAATACGAGTTATTAGTTGACTTTCAACCATATCTTCATTTAATCAATATAACAAAAATCACCCACAACTATGTGAGTGAAATTTATCTTATTCGTATAAAATCTCTCGTCCATCAAGCGGTTTGTCTGCCAACATATAGACATCCCTAATATTGCAGTCAGCTTTTTCTAGTTTATTTCCGTTTTTGTTGACGATATCTGTGATAGTAAGTTCTCCTATAGCAGCTGGTGAAATAAATTTGAGCTTCATTCCAATACTAATGACTTCCTTTGGATCAATGTGAAAATATTTTTTTCCATCAATGTCTTTGTAATCGTCTGAGAACATTCAGAAATAATTACGAGCAAATAATGGTCCAGCAGAATCAGGTGTCGTAGATGTCTCAGAGACGTTTTGGCTAAACGTCTGTACATCTTTTGGCCCTTCTGCTTCTCATTCCCCTTCTGGATACTCCTTCAATGGATTTAGTAAAAATCCAGATCGATATTCTCTGTGAGGAACTGTATTTACAAGATTTGTAACAGCTGGATCAATTGGCGTATTAGCAAGGATTGCATCACGAGCATGTTTGTAGGCTTTTACAATAGATGCTACGTAAAATTCAGACTTTGATCTTCCTTCTATCTTGAGGGCATCTACGTATGGCAAAATTTCCGCTAATCTATCTACTGTACAGAGATCTTTAGATGATAATATATGTGCTCCGTCTTCGTCATTTTCGAGTTGATAGAATTTACCTGGTCTGCGTTCTTCTTCAAGTCGAACTTTGTATTTGAATCTGCAAGCATGTGAGCATTCTCCCTTATTCCCTGGTCTTCCATTCATATAATCTCCGAGCAAACAGCGACCTGAATAACTCATACACATTGCTCCATGTACAAAGACTTCGAGTTCCATATCTGGGACAGCTTTTTTGATCTCTGCGATCTCTGAGATATGTGCTTCTCTGGCAAGTACGATTCTTTTGACTCCCAAATCTCTTCGGAATTTGACTGCTTCCGCATTGAGGGTACTTGCTTGCGTCGACAGATGCAAGGGAATATCTGGCATATATTTACGGATAATATTGAATGTTCCGGGATCTGAAAAAATGATTGCATCAGCTCAAACATCTGCGATACGAGCTACCACAGATTCGAAAATCGCGATATCTTGGTTTCTAGGAAAAATATTCATTGTCAAAAGCACTTTGGTTCCATTTGCATGGAGTGCATCGACCGTTTTTTTGAGTTCCGCGAAATCTGTGATTTTATTTTGTCTCATTCTGAGTGAGGTAAATGGAACTCCGATATAGACTTCATCAGCTCCGTATTGACTAGCGACAAGGGCTTTTTGGTATGATCCTCCTGGTGCTACGATATGTGGAAATGCCATATTTCTATCATTTTTATAGTTTAAAATTTGCGATAGGTCATAGTAGTGATTTACTGAGAGATTACAATCAAAAAAAATCGCCAGAAGAAATACATCTCTGACGATTCAAGGTTAACTACCCATTTAATCTAAAGGCTGGACAATATTTCCACGACGACCAATATGCTTCACATTTGGAGAGAATTGTGCTTCATGCATTTCTTCCATCATCCGTTCAATTTCTTCATCTGACTTTGGAGGTCTTGGCGGAAGTCTTACAATTCCATTACAATACGTTCTCGATTTTGTGGCTTGTCCTTTGCCTTCTTTTTCATAATTTTCCATGTGATTTTAGTTTTATTTACTTGACTTTTATATAAAAACAAACTGCAAAATCAAATACATCTGATTTTATTTATAGCTTTGTTTGATATCTTCAACAAGACTGGTATATGCTTGGTCTTCTAGAAATTCACGTTCTGGTCCATCTCTACCCTCTGATCCCACTGGACAGTCTGGAATGAGATGAAAATGTAGATGATTTACAGATTTCTCTGTAACTCCTCAGACGAGTCCATCTCTGAGCAAAAGATTTACATCCTTATGTTTCATATGTAATTTTTTGGATCGTGTATCTACCAATACGTGGAGAGCTTCCAATTCTTTGTGACTCAATTCTTGGAGCAAAGTCACATGTCTTCTTGGAATAATCAAGAGATGGTCTGAAACATATGGTGCTCTAGCAGGGATGATATACATATAATTATCCTCGTGAATCTTATGTTCTTCTTTTTCTCTACAAAAAGGACAATGATGTTTGGCATTTATTGTTTGGAGAGCATCATGATAGCGCATAGATATTTTTTATGAATTAAATTACCTTTAGTATACTGAGGATGCTGAATTTTGTCAAATTTTTATCATAAAGAAAATCCGCCCCTGGGTACAGGAACGGACTCTTTTTCATAGGATTATTTTTTGTCGAAATATTGATCAAGAAGATCTTTAACTTCTTCTAATAAATCTTCATATGACTTGAGTGTATTTTTAACATCCACTTTAACATGTATTTCATGTTTGTCATAAGAAGTTGTAATACCCTCCTTTTTAAAGGCTAATAATCGATCATAGAGAGACCAAATCCTCTTCTTTTGATTAGCAATTTTAGTCTCTAAATACTTTGCTGTGATAACTAAACTTCTTGGATCAATTGATCTAGAAACCTTAAAAAATTCAGGAAGAACAATGAAATTCACAAATAGAAGAAATACCGTCATTATTCCGATTATATTCCAAGGAAGCACCAAATAATTTGTTTCTTTGAGAACTAAAATCAGAAGGATAATGCCACTATCTGTTATCCAGATTCGCTTTTCCCAATACAATTTTTTAGCCTTAAGTTCACATTTAAGAAGTTTTTCGGACTTTACTAAACGGGGTCCTCCGCTACTGTCTTCTGCCATATTTTTACATTTTAAAATTATTATTTTTGTTTATATTTGTATATAATTGTTTTATACAAAGAGTCAATATCAATTTATATTAGCCGTCTCTATAAGCCAAAATCCCTGTTATTAAAAGGATTATACTTTTTATATGTCAAATATCATAATCACTATATGTAGTATTCTTTTTAGAAGACAATGTCTCTTTTGAATTACTGCTTTGCAGATTTTTGACCACTTTTTTAACATTTTATATACTATTTTGTGGAAAAGTCTTTGAAAAGTGACCATTTTGCTCTTGCTTTTTCACAAAAGCGCTAACTCATAGCTATCAAAGGTGAAAAAGTTCCAACGAATTTTCCATTGATTTTACCCTCCAAATACTACATATAGCGTTCAACAAGAAAGTACAAACACAATATCTAGTGTATCTTTATATCTCAATCTCCCCGGACCCATGGCTATCTATAAAATGAGAAAACGTAATGGTGCTATCGTTTCTTTCGACAAAAGCAAGATCGAAAACGCGATTAGTTTGGCACAACAATCTATTTGAGTAGAAGACACTACCATCACAACTAAGCTTGCAGACCTCATTATAGCGGATATTGAAGCAAGTATAGGAAATGACATTCCTGACGTTGAAAAAATACAAGATAGCGTTGAAAAAGTTCTGATTAAAGAAGGTTATGATGCGCTTGCCAAAGCTTACATCCTCTATCGTGAAAAAAGAGCTCAATCTAGAGATGCTAGAAAAGTAGTAGTTGAAGTTGGTCAAACTATGGATGAATATTTAGATCAGACAGATTGGAGAGTAAACGCAAACTCAAATCAAGGATATTCTCTTGGAGGTTTGATTCTCAATGTATCTGGGAAAGTAGTTGCTAATTATTGGCTTTCTCATGTGTATCCAGAAGAAATTGGAAATTCTCACAGAAATGGAGATTACCACATTCATGATTTGGATATGTTCTGTGGATACTGTGCAGGTTGGTCTTTGAGACAACTTTTGGAAGAAGGATTTAACGGACTCAATAATAGAGTACAATCAGCTCCTCCAAGAAATCTTCAAGCTACAGTAAACCAAATGATTAACTTTTTGGGAACACTTCAAAATGAATGGGCTGGTGCTCAAGCATTCTCATCATTTGATACGTATCTAGCTCCATTTGTACACAAATATAAAGTGGAAATGGAAGCTGAACTTGATGAAGTAGGTGCTCAATTTGATAGTCCTGAAGCTAAAAAAGAATATATTAATAAAAAAACACATAAATATGTAACACAACAAATGCAGAATTTCATCTTTGGATTGAATGTTCCATCTCGTTGGGGGACACAAACACCGTTTACCAACATCACCTTAGATTGGACTTGTCCAGAAGATTTGAAAGATAAGGCATTGCTTTTATGAGGAATTAATCATGGATACTATCCAAAGAAATTTGGAGAATTGGAAGAAGAAATGAAACTTATCAATAGAGTTTTGATCGAAGTATATACACAAGGTGATCGAACTGGAGCTGTATTTACATTTCCAATTCCTACCTACAATATTACAGAAGACTTCCCTTGGGATGATCCAGATGTAAACCTTCTCTTCGAAATGACCGCTAAATATGGAATCCCTTATTTCCAAAACTTTGTAGGATCTCAATTTAAGTCAGTCAAAGATGAAAATGGAAAACTCACTAAAGTAGAAAACCCAAATGCATATAAACCAGGTGCTGTTAGATCTATGTGTTGTAGACTTCAACTAGATTTGAGTCAACTCGAAAAGAGATGATGAGGACTCTTTGGATCATCTGAGATGACTGGATCTATCTGAGTAGTTACTATCAATCTAGCTCGTATTGGATATAACTTCAAATGAGATAAAGAAGGATTCAAAGGACAACTTAAGAGACTCATGGATTTGGCTAAAATCTCTCTTGAATTAAAAAGAAAAGAGATTACAAAATGGTTGGATGCATGATTCTATCCATACACAAAAAGATACCTTCACTCATTTAGAAATCACTTCTCGACTATTGGACTCAATGGTATGAATGAAGCAGTACTCAACTTTACCAACGGTAAAGAAGATATGACAAGTGATGGTGGTAAAGAATTTGCTACTGAAGTTTTGGATTATATGAGAGAACTTCTCAAAGAATATCAGGAAGAAACAGGGAATCTCTACAATCTTGAAGCTACTCCTGCTGAAGGAACTACATATAGATTTGCTAGAGAAGACAAGAAACAACTTCCTCAAATTATCCAAGCTGGTACAGATGAAGCTCCATATTATACAAATTCAACTCAGATACCTGTAGGTTATACAGATGATCCATTTGAAGCATTAGAACTTCAAAATGAAATCCAATGTAAATATACTGGAGGAACCGTTCTTCATCTCTATATGGGAGAAAGATTATCTGATGCTGAAGCATGTAAAATGTTGGTTAAAAAAGTGATATCAAATTATCAACTTCCATATATCACTATATCACCTGTCTTCTCAATCTGTCCAAAACATGGATATATCATAGGAGAACATGATTACTGTCCAAAATGTGATAAAGAACTTGGATATACTGGTTCAGAATTTGATTTGGACATTAGAACCAAGCATACAGCTGATCCTGAAAAACTTAGAATCATTTGAGAAAGTCAAATTCAATAATAGTGTTTTTATTCTTTACACTCCCCTTATCATGCAAACATTCACTAACAAAGAAGGACAAACTATCGAAAGAACTCCTTGCCAAGTATATACTAGAGTAATGGGATACTTGAGACCAGTAAGTCATTACAACACAGGAAAAAAATCTGAATTTTATTCAAGAAAATATTTCAACGAAGGAAAGTCTGCTAATTCTGAATTTGTAAGACAATTCGGTGCTGCTAAAGCTGCCGACTACCAAGAAGTTAACTTTGTTTGAGGTGGATGTGCTTGTGGAGAATAATTAAAAAATTTACTATATACAAAATACTGAGTAGGAAATTACTCAGTATTTTTTGTAAAAAAAAATTATTGACATTATTTCCAAATTCACTATAAAAACAAAATAACAAATAACAAACAAATAATAACGATTATGAAACGATTACTTATTTTATCAGTAGTTATCCTTTCAACTGTTGTTGGAGGATTTTCGCAAAATGTCCCGCTTGTGGGAAGATATTTCTTTACAAATGATGCACAAGGTAACACGAGACTTGTTTGTAAGATTTATTTTTCAAAACCCGTTGTTGCTACTATATTATGTGCAAATTCGGACACTAATGAAAAGTATTATTATGCAAAAAATTATTCATTTGCTGCAAATCAATCGTATTCTATTGGATATCCTTTTACCGAAGGTTGGACTTGGATGCCCGGAGAAAAATTGATCATAACAGCTGCTGGATATAATCAATTTGTGTATCAAATACCATACATGGGGACAAGCCAATGGGAGCAGTTTGTGGCAAGTATGAATGCACCACAAACTCAACAACAAGTGCCTATTTATCAAACACCAACGTACCAAACACCAACGTATCAACAAGCAGAAAGAACCTGCCCACAGTGTAAAGGAACTAGAAAAGATCCGTATGCGGTCTATACAGCACCTCATTACACTTCTGATAGAAGTTGTTGTTCTATACCCAAAGACCAGCCTGGAAGTTGCAAAGTTTCCAAAATATGTACACTTTGTGGAGGAACTGGAACCGTTAGATAAACAGAATCTCATATCAAAAAAAGCCAAGCAGTAACCTGCTTGGTTTTTTTAAATACTACATATTTTTACTCTAGCTCACCATGACGTCTACATGGACCATCTTCGAAAAGCGTTGCACATACCACATCTATTTCTTGGTCAATTCCTTTTGTATAGGGGGTAATCTTACCGTCTTTCTTATTTATAATAAAACTACGGGAAGAAAACTGATCAATAACAAGACATGAATGTTCTGTTTCAAAAGGCTTTCCCTTGAACAGATAAATACTGTTTGGCACCATCGGGATGTCTAAAAAAAAGATCCCTTCTTTGAGTTCATTTGAATGAAATGCAGGCAACTGATCATAGATAACCACTTCACCATTCTTATGTATATGATAGAATGCTGGAATTTTTTTATCTGCAATCTCACATACATATTTATTACCTACTTTTTCAATAATTTTCCCAGAGAAAATCTCTGAAGAACCAATAACCTGGAAGTAATGTGTACCTCCAATGTGAATTTCTACTTTTTTCATATTATTTTTGTGTTTATTTTGTCTATTGACTATATCTATTTTTATGATAAAATCAAGGTATAAGTTTTGATACTAAAAATGCCGTGCGAAAACCTGCACGGCATTTTTTGTTACATTTGTTTCTCATGCTGTTCTAGCTTTGCGCCAAAGTTTGTCTAACTCATCATCAATTCCAACTTCATAAATCTGAGCTGATGATCCACTTTTTATAAGCATGATTTTGTCTTCATTCGTGGTCCTATACATATCGAACACAAGAAAATTTTTTAAAGACTCAATCGGCTCATATTCAAAAAGGAAGATGATCGGTTGCAGAAGATCTACCTCTAAAAGAAAGATTTCCTCTTTATATTCACAAGAATATTTGAGAGTTTTGAGAGAGAAATCACCTGATTCATCGATATATACAATGATTTCACCTGTTTCCTTAATGTGATAGAACATACCTGTAGACGTTGACTGACAGAGATATCTGTCTCGAATCTGTCTGATAATTTTACTTTCAATAATGTTTTTTTCTCCAACTAATTGGAGACGGTGAATTCCACCAACTGTTGCTTTAAAATTTTCACTCATGATGTTATATTTTTGTGTTTATTTTACCTCTTGACTATATTTATTTTTGTGATAAAATCAAGGTATAAATTTCACGATTCTCCTTGTGTATGAAGATGATTTTAGTATAGTGGAATATAACGAATTTTAATTTATGAATTGTACCTATTGTGAAAATTGCTGGTATACAAAAATCTACATTAGTTGACTTTCCAGGCAAGATTGCTTGTGTTATTTTTACTCAATGATGCAATTTTCGTTGTAGTTTTTGTCATAACCCAGAATGTGTCTTACCAGAAAAAATGATGTTATTCCAAAACGATTTAATCCCCGAAGAATCAGTATTCGCTTTTTTGGAAAGCAGAAAAGAATTTCTCGATGGTGTCAGTATTTGTGGAGGCGAACCAACAATCCAACCAGATTTATATGCTTTTGCTAAGAAGGTTAAAGAGATGGGATTTGCAGTGAAACTAGATACAAACTGAAGAGATGCTCCCCTTGTCGAAAGAATGATTAAAGACGGAATAATAGATTATGTCGCAGTCGATCTTAAACATAGTATGTATAAATATGATGATGCGGTCGGAATCCATCAGAATACAGGATTTTATGAAAGTTTTCAAAGTTTACTTCAGACTCTTTTGGAGTCAAATATAGACTATGAATATAGGACTACTATCATCAAGGGAATGCATACTATTGATGATGTCTCCCATATGACACATTATATCAGAGGGGCAAAAAACTATTATCTCCAAAATTATATCGGTGGAAATACCTTGGATCCAGAGTTTGGATGACAGCCATTTAACGAAGAAGAATTGCAAGAATTTAAGCAAATAGCACTCAAATATGTGCAGAATGTGGGAATCAGAAACTAGGCTTATCACCTAGTTTTTTATTTACCATATTTTTTTATATAAATATAATATATTGACTTTTATGTATAATCTCTTGCTTTCTTTCTCTAAAAACTTATACAAGAAATAGAAATAAAAAAAGTATTAATCACAAAATCCTCTCCAAAGGAAGAGGGCTATTATAAAAACAAGTAGGGGAAAGCTTCTACCCGATAAACTGAAGCAAAACAAAACATAAAAACAGAATATTATGGGTGCGAAAAAAAAATTTGTATTAGATACCAATGTCATTTTACATGATTATAAATGTATCTATAATTTTGAAGAACACGATGTTTATATTCCTATCGTGGTGCTGGAAGAACTTGATCATTTCAAAAAAGGAAATGAACAAATCAACTTCAATGCCAGAGAATTTGCACGTGAATTGGACTTAATTGCCGACAAAGAAATATTTGCAAAGGGAGCAATAATTGGTGAAGGCAAAGGAAGATTGTTTATTCTTACTGGTGCCGATTATCCCGAAGTATTGACAAAATCCTTTGTGGAAAAAATCCCTGATCACCGTATCTTAGCTGCTACCTATACTTTGCGTGAGCAAAAAAAAGAGAGTAAAGTCATATTAGTAAGCAAAGATATTAATCTCAGAATGAAAGCTCTTTCATTAGGTCTTGAAGCTGAAGACTATATCAATGACAAAGTCACAGATATCAATATTTTTCAGAAAAACATAGAAACATATCAAAACATAGCTCCAGAGGTTATTGATAAGTTATATACTTCAGAAGGATCAATCGATATAAGTGAACTTGAATTTGCAGCTGATATAGAAGCACAGGAATGTTTTATTTTGAAAAGTACCAGAGCGAGTGTTTTGGTTCGTTACGATCCTGTTCAAAGCATTGTTAAACGGGTACAAAAAGAAAAAGCATTCGGTATTGAGCCACGAAATGCTGAACAGACATTTGCAATGAATCTGCTTTTAGATCCTGAGATTAAATTGGTAGCTATTACTGGTAAATCAGGAACAGGCAAAACACTGTTGGCACTTGCAGCCGCTTTGCAGCAAAATGAAATTTACAAACAGATTTTGCTTGCACGACCTATTGTTGCTTTATCGAACAAAGATCTGGGATTTCTTCCTGGTGATGAGAAGCAGAAAATTGCGCCGTATATGCAGCCGCTTTTCGATAATCTAAATGTCATCAAACATAATTTCTCCTATGAAGGAAAAGAAATAAAATTGATTGCAGACATGCAAAAAAATGAACAATTAGTAATTGAAGCATTGGCCTATATTCGTGGTCGAAGTTTAAGCGAAACATTTTTTATTGTGGATGAAGCACAAAATCTCACTCCACATGAAATCAAAACCATCATTACTCGTGCTGGCGAAGGCACAAAGATTGTCTTTACCGGGGATATTCAGCAAATTGATTCTCCTTATCTTGATATGCATTCCAATGGATTGGTCTATATGATCGACCGAATGAAAGGACAAAACATCTTTGCCCATATCAATTTAATGAAAGGTGAGAGAAGTTTCTTGTCTGAACTCGCATCAGATTTATTATAAACAATTACAAGTACTAATTTAGAGCCACTTCGAATTCGAGGTGGGTTTTCTTAAACAAAAAAATGAGTTGAGAAGCAAAGTCAGATCTATACACTTAGTGCATTAAATTTATTTCATTTCTTGCATATATGACAAGCACATTGGCTATAGAAACTAGTTGTGATGATACTTCACTCGGAATTGTGCGTCGAGATGGAGAGTCTTTTGTCGTAGATCAATTGTTGGCGTATTCTCAAGTCCCTGATCATCAGGTATATGGTGGAGTTGTGCCAGAAATTGCCTCTAGACTTCATTCTGAACAAATTATCAAAGTACTCAGCGCATTGGACCCTCAATTGATCGAGAAGGTCGATAATATCTGCGTCACTACAACGCCTGGACTCCCTGGATCACTTGTGGTGGGAAAAACTGTGGCGCATATGTTGGCTGAGTGGCATCATAAAGAATTGGTCGAAGTGAACCATATTCACGGACATATTTTTTCATTGTTGCTCGAGAGAGATCTCAAAGATATTGAATTTCCAATGGTGGTCCTGACGGCTAGTGGGTGACACAATGACATCTATCTGATCGAAAAAACTGATAGCCGTCAGCAAGACTCCTCTATCGAGCTAGAATGGCCATTGCAGCAGTGTGGACCATTTACGATTCAGAAACTAGGGCATACCTTGGATGATGCTGCCGGTGAATGTTTTGATAAGGTTTCTAGGATGCTCGGTGGTCCTTACCCGGGTGGAGTTTGGATTAGTGAGAAAGCTAAGAAATATACAGAATCTGAGACTCACGATGAATCACAAAAAATAACATTCAAAAGAATTTTCCTTTCCAAAGATGGATTTAATTTTAGTTTTTCATGAATGAAAAGTCAGGTATCGATATTGACTCGCAAACGAGAAGAAGAAGGTATCCCGCTGACAGAAGATCTAATTTGTGCTGTAGCTTATGAGTTTCAAGAAGCAGTAGTAGAAGTATTGGCCAAAAAATTAATCAAAGCTGGGCATGCTTATGGAGCAAAGACACTTTGAATCTCAGGTGGAGTCTCTGCAAATGATAGGCTTTTTGAATATGCAAATGGACTTTTAAAGGAAAAAAGAATCAAAGATACTAGAATTTTGGCTGATCGTATTTTGACACCGATAAAGAAGGTTTATTCTACAGATAATGCTGCCATGATAGGTGTGGCATGACTTTTACAATCGACAGATATTGCGTAATGAAAAAAATATTTCTATGCCTCCTTTTTGTAATAGGATGATTTGCTGTTTCTATGCAAAGTTTTTGAAAGACTTGGTATTACAATGATTATACGAAGTATGCCAAAGTTATAAAGGTGAATACCTTTGCAAATATGTTGACGTATTATGAATATTGAAAAAAGATATGAGAAATGCAAATCTCAGCGGGAGATAA
>OFSA01000002.1_pt1 | contig 51025 bp, 45 predicted proteins | sample 1543241 | NCBI WGS metagenome assembly OFSA01 (sample SAMN05442508, study PRJEB24371) | freshwater metagenome | isolation source: Freshwater Lake | place: Canada: Niagara | collected 2012-08-09 | reverse complement strand
TCGTATGCTTTGGACATCAAATAATCGTGAAAAATAAATCAATTCCATATTAAGGAAATGAAATTTGGATGCAATGGGAGATTTTGGGATAAGAAAAAATGCCCTCACGAGGAGAATGTCTTAGATAGATAAAATATTTATTCTAATTAGTTATTATCACATAACTTCACACTGGAATTATTTCAGCAAAATAATTAATCAATTTCTGTTGCTTAATATCCGTCTTTCAAGACAATTCTGTATCATCAATAACCCTTACACAAGCACTAGATGCAGGTCATATCTTTTTCTCAAGACTTCAATGTATAGCGACAAATGGGGTTCGTGGACCTATAAGTTTTATCATTCACCCATTACCTCAGCCATAATAACCTTCTCCATCAATATCGTCTTTAGAAAATTCTTTGTATAAATCTTGCCCCATAGTTTTATCTACGACCATATAATATCATACTGGTGTTTTTTCATCTCAAAATACTCTTCTATCCTGTTTATAATCAAGTGTTTTAGTTCCTTTTCATACTCAAACTTTATGACTTTCTAATAATTTTTTTCAGTCGATTGAATATACAAACATTGTCGACTCTGATTTATCAACAATAATCAATTTTTTTCAATCTTTTAAGGCTGATTCATAATCTTCTTCCATAGTTATATATTTATATAGTGCATTTGGAAGGTTATGAGCAACAGATTCCCATATATTCTTCATTTTTTTTTGAGCAATTTGAGACGCTGAATTTCCTTCTTTTTTATAATCTTTAATAGAAGACCCTGTAACTAATCACTGATTAGATAACCAGCTATCTCCTAATACCTTTTTAATAGAGGGATCAAAATACGTTCAATCTTTTATTTTGTATTTTCATTCACCATAACTATTTAAAGCTCATTTTTTAACCATCAAATCCATAGTCTTCTTAGCCTTCTCTTGCAAAATCTCTTTAGTTATATCTTTTTTACCATCATTATTTAAATCTACTCATTCATCTATCAACTTAGCTACATCATCCAAAACATCATCAATAGAATATCAAAACTTATACCAGTCTTCTTCCAAGTACAATACAATATCATGTCATGCTGCCAAAGCTGTAATAATCTTATTTACTTCTGAGTTTTTAATATTCAAACTCTCCAATGCTTCAGATGCTCAGTCCATACCCAGATCATCTGAAATTATAAATCAATTTTTCAATGGATGCTCTACTCAAATCTTTGTTTTTAAAATATCCAAGATTTTTCTAGAAAACGTTATTGGTTCTTTTGATCCCACCACATTTATATCTCACGAGATATGCGTAGTCATTACTCCACTTACATTATCTCCTCAGGATAAAGAAATATTATTTTGGGTTAAGTATTCTACGAAAGCCTTATTTTTCTTTAATATTTCTATGTAGTTTTCATTTCATTCTCTTTGAGATGCTGTATTTAAACAGATATCTAGATGTTTTTGATCTAAAAATTGGTTTTTTCAATTAATTATATTTTTAAATACCGCAATAGATCAATCATTTTTATTCATGGAAGACTTATCCAATTGTTTATGAGGATTATTAGATTTTCCTACTCATACAAAATGTTTTGGTACCAATATTATACTTGAAGAATTCGATTGAAAACCGTTGATAAATGCGGATATTATATCTTGAGCAATTATAAAATTTTCTCAAAAAGATCTATTATCTTGTGCTATATAGCTTTTTGCTCATTTTCAATCAAAATCATCTACAATATCTGCATCGGGACCATATACCACATCCACTCCAATATATTCCATAATCTTTCTAATTGATTTACCGTATTGCTCCATAACTCTAATAAAATGTAATCTTTCTTGATTTGTTCAGTGATAGAATACCTCTTCATATTTTTTCCCAATGAATTCAGCTGACGGAAATGCCGATAGATTTCATTTATCTAATTTATTTTCCTCATTTCTTCGTTGAAATATTTCTTTTGGAATTGAAAATTTTTCTCTTTCTTTCTCTGAAATAAGATCAAAATTATGTACATAACCTCACTCAAAATCTGTGTGTATCAGAATAGGCGAATTAGAATCATCCCTCATCCTTTCTACTGCTTGCTTTTTCTGTTCTATGGTAGGGTAATTTTTTGCTCGTAAAAAAATATGGTTTGTTTGAGGAGGAATTGAAGAAAACGGATCTATTGTTAATCATGTTTTTTCATGAATTTTTCTCACTGCTTTATTATTAAATTCTCCACTAACCACAACATAATCAAGCAGTTGTCTCGTATGAAGATCATCAACATTTCGGACAAAATCTATATTTTGATGTTCTTGATTAACCTCTTTCTGTTGTATATTCTTTAGTCATACAACAATTGCCAAAAATATAAGTGGTTTTGTCCATTTATTCCAACAAGACTTTCTAAGCGAATCTATTTTATTGTTCATTTAAAATATTGTAAAAAATAAACATTTATATTATACCATCTTTACTCTATTTGTCAAATTTTTACATATAATAAAAAATGCCCTCACGAGGAGGACATCTATTATTTCTTTTTTGTAGTAGTTGTAGTTTTGATCTCTTTCACAAAAGTTCTATTATCTCTATCATTTTTCACACGAGAAGTGGCGCGAGATATAGCTGATTTTCTTTTTAATATATCCCAAGCTTTAAGATGGTCTTCATAATATCTCGGATTAGGAAGAATAGCGACCAAAACACTGGACTGATAGGTGGTTAGTTTGCTCGCAGAGGTATGAAAATATTTTTGCGCAGCAGCCTCCACTCCATACAAATTTGTACCGAATTCTGCCACATTTAGATAGACTTCAAGGATGCGTTCTTTACCTCGGATGCTTTCCATCAATAGTGTATAATACACTTCAAAAACTTTCCTGATGTATGATCTCCCCGGCCATAGGAAAACGTTTTTAGCTGTTTGTTGACTGATCGTACTTCCCCCAACAGATTTTTTTCCCTCTATAATGTTTGTTTCCACTGCATTAGCCAGGGCATCAATATCAAATCCGAAATGATCGAGGAATTTTTGATCCTCCCCTGCCAAGACAGCGTAGATCATATTTTGAGAAATTTTGCTGATTGGAACTCGAGTTTTTTGAATTGTCCCAGAGCCTGTCTCAATTCATCTTATCAACATCAAAGGCGTCACTGATGGATTAACCCGTTTAAATAGTACGGTAAAAAATATAGATATTCCAAAAAATACTATTACACAATATTTTGCGATAACAATAGCTTTGTCTCGATGAGTCTGAGTATGTTTAGGAATATAATATCTCATGAGTATGTAATAACAAATAAGTAAGACAACGATGAGTAAGACGAAATTCTCTGACTCAAATTGCTCCATATGTAAAACAAAAAAAATCTACCTCGCAGGAGGTAGACAGAAATTATTTATTTACTTTCCATTTGAGCAGTAATTATTTTGTGCATTACTCCATTGAGTAGCTTTGGAGATCCATCATCTGAATACCTTTTTGCTAATTCAATAAGTTCATTGATAATCACTTCTTTGGGTGTTCAGAGAACTTTTCGTTCTACATATCCTAGAAGAAACAATGATTGATCTATAATATCCATATCTATGTACTTAAACGAAGTTGCATAACTATCAACAAGTCCTTCAAGTTCTTTTTCATAAGTATCCACTGCTGGAACAACCTTACACAAATAATCAAAATCCACATCATCAGCAGTCCATTCATCAAAGAAATTTCCTACAAAATCCATCATATGTTCTTGAAAATTTTCATCTTTGAGCACTTCGATCTTACGTTTGAATTCTTCCTTTGCTTTTTCAAATTTTTCCGTTTGGCTTTGGAAGATATTGTCTATAAACAATGCTTCAATAGTAGCTGATCTTTGTGTTATCAGATTACGAAAAAAACAGTGCTGGTACAAGTACGATAGCGCTATTTTTCTGGCATGTATTCTTTTTTTGATATTCATGAGGCGTAAGAAAAGACATAAAGTAACGAACCTATCATAAACGAGATAACTCGCTACTCGTAACTCTATTACTATGCATCAATTACATTAGCTGATTTTTTAGCTTTGATTGTGATAACTTGTTTCCCTTTGTAATGACCACAAGATGGACATACTCTGTAAGCAAGTTTTTTAGAACCACAATTTGTACATTTTGCAACTTGGTATTTTTCAGATATCTTTTTAAGATTGATAGTTTGCCAAGTAGAATGTCTTCTAGCTCCTTTCATTATAGAAATCTTTTTCTTTGGACCGATAGTCATTTCTTACATTTATGATTATAAAATCGCTTAGAGCTGAAAGCTGAAAGCATAAAGTCAAATTATCCTACGCTTACAACAGTTTTAAGGTATCTTCTTCCGTCAAAACGTGGAAATTTCTTTGTAGAGAAAACAACCTTTCCATCTACTGAAGCATGAACAGAAAAATCTTTACCTACGTAAGTATTTTGTCCACATTCATATTGTGATCCTTTTTGTCTAAGGATAATATTACCTGCCGTAACAGATTGTCCTCCGAAGACCTTGACTCCTCTATACTTTGGATTTGAGTCTCTTAAGTTTTTTGCTGATCAACCAGCTTTTTTATGTGCCATTTGTACTACTGAAATAAGTAAAACTTCAACAAGAGACACTTATAGGAATCTACTTGCGGAATTCAAGAGGTTTTGCATGTTTTTATTTGTAAAGAATGCCTCCCATAACCAAATCGGCGATAGGAGGCTGATTCTCTTATTCTAACCCTTGTGATTTTCTGTAAATTTCTCCAACTGGGAGTAATCTACCGATAATAACGTTTGATTTAAGATCTGAAAGTGTATCGATAGCACCTCTCAATGAAGCTCCTACCATTACTCTAATCGTTTCTTGGAATGATGCAGATGACAACCATGAGTCAGATTCTTTGGCAATATTAGTCAATCCTAATGCCAATCTTCTTCCCTTAGCTGGTGTCTTACCTTGAGCTTCAAGTTCTTTATTTACAATTACAAATTGTTCATATTTCACATGAGTTCCAGGGATGAAACTACTTTCTCCAGAATCTTCGATGAAGACCTTTGAGAAGAGTTGTTTAACAATAACTTCAATATGTTTATCATTGAGGTCTTGTCCTTGAGCTGCATATACTTTTTTAGTTTCTCTAATAATATATCTTTGTGCAGGCAAATCTCCTACAATTTCTTTATATTCTCTAATATCAAGCGTTCCAAGTGTCATAATATCTCCCTTGTAAACATAATCATTTTCTTTGACCTTAGGTGAAAGACCATGAAGTGGTTTACTAAAGTTTTCTTGAACACCGATTACAAGATAATCTGAGTTTATTTCCAAAACTTTACCTTCTTCTTGAACCTTTAATTTGCTCTTACCTTTGGTTGCATATACACCTCCTTTCAAAAGAACTTCTCCTTTTTTAACTGAGAATTCATATTTGTCTTTGAGAATATATGTTTTCTTTTGGTAATCAGAGAGAACTCTGATGTAAGCAAGTTTATTATGTTCAAAGAAAGAAACAGTTCCATCAAATGGTGATACAATAGCAGGCAAACTAGGTGGTCTCACTTCAAACAATTGTTTAATTCTGTCCACACCTTGCGTCATATCTCCAGATCCAGAAGCAACTCATCCTGTATGGAATGTATCCATAGTCAACTGAGTTGTTGGTTCTCCAATAGATTGAGCAGCAATAACTCCTACAGGAACTCCAATTTCTACAATTTTTCTTGTAGAAAGATCCATTCCGTAACATTTTTGACATACTCAACTTACAGATACACAAACTAATGGAGTTCTAATCTTGATTTCCTCTACATCAGTAGCCTCAAGAATAGCTATATTTTCTTTTGCTAATAATTCACCTTCTGAAACAATTGTAGTTCCCATACTATCAACAACATCTGCTGCTGCTACTCTACCATACAATGCGCGGTAGAAATCTTCACCCATAGCTTCATATTCAGCTTTAGAGAAGATAATAGATTTTTCTGTACCACAATCATGATTTCTAACAATAACTTCTTGAGCTGAATCACAGAGTTTTCTAGTAAGATATCCAGAATCCGCTGTTCTCAACGCAGTATCTGCCTTTCCTTTTCTACCTGCATGCGCAGAGATAAAGTACTCGATAGGTCTTAGTCATTCAACGTATGAGTTTTTGATCGGCAATTCGATAATTTCTCCCTTCGGATTAACTACAAGTCCCTTCATACCTGAAATCTGCGTCATATGTGTTTGAGAACCTCTGGCCCCAGAATCGATCATTGTATACAAATCTTGTCCTGGTCCTGTAATATCCTTCAAACTCTTTTCTACATTAGATTTAACTTCTGTTCGGATTTTAACGATATTTCTATGTTTTTCATCTTCTGAGAAGAATCCTTTGTAATAGTATTTATAGATTTCATTTGTTCTATCATCTCCTTGTCTAAGTTCTTCTTCTTTTGTAGGTGGTACCATCATATCAAGTACATTGATAGATGTAGCTGCGATTGTTGAATATTTAAATCCAAGATCTTTAATCGCATCGGCAACAACTACTGTAGTTTGCATATCATATTCATCGAATATTCTACTAAGAATCTTTTTCAAGTCTTTAGATTTTTGCTTATTGTTCATAAATCTAATTCTTTCTGGCAAAACGTTGTTGAAGATAACTCTTCCCACAATAGTAGTTATTGGCGTACCATTGTAGTTCAGAATAATTTTATCTTTAACTTTAACGTTTCCATTGTTGTACATATCCAAAACATCATCGATAGTATTGAAAATTCCAACAACTGGATTGAGTTTTAATCGTTCTTCTTCACTACGATTCTCTGGGTATTGAGTGTTATAGTAATCAGTAAGATAATAGATACCGAGTACCATATCCTGAGAATGAGTAATTGTAGGATCTCCAGAACCTGGCTTCAAAATATTTTTGTCAGCCGCAATCAAATCTCTAGCTTCTCTCTGAGCTTCATCAGAAATCGGCAAATGCACCGCCATCTGATCTCCATCGAAATCGGCATTAAAGGCAGGACATACAAGAGGATGAATTCTGATTGTTTTACCAGGCATCAACTTGATTTTGAACGCTTCCATAGACAATCTGTGCAATGTTGGCGCACGATTTAGGAGAACATATTTATCCTTAATAACTTCTTCCAAAAATTTAAGTGCTACAGATGATTCTTCTTTAATCATCTTTTCAGCTTGTTTTGGTGTGTAAGCAATCTTTTTCTCAATTAGTTTACCAATAATGAACGGTGTAAACATTTTAACTGCGATATAGATTGGCAATCCACATTCATTTAGTTTCAAATCAGGACCAACTGTAATAATTGATCTTCCTGAGTAATCAACTCTCTTTCCAAGAAGATTCTTTCTGAAGATTCCTTCTTTTCCTGAAAGCATATCAGAAAGTGATTTGAATACCTTGATTCCAGCACCTCCTCCTGCAGTATTTTTTTCTCCAACCAAAAGGTTGTTGATAGATTCTTGCAAAAGTCTGATTTCATTCTTTTTAACTACATCAGGCATTCCTACTTGAATCATTTTCTTAAGTCTGATATTTCTCATGAGTACACGTCTGTAGAAAAGATTTACATCAGATGATGCGAACTTTCCTCCTTCAAGTTGTACTACTGGTCTCAAATCAGGTGGAATAACTGGTAATTTTCTAAGTACCATATTTTCTGGTTTTACACCAGAGACATGCAAGTTGATCAACAATTTGATCAAAGCGATAGTCTTTTTTCTTTGGTCTTCAGATTTGATTTCTTTATATCTTTTAACTTGGATTTTGATCTCTTTTTCGACATCAATACCTTGAAGCATCTTCAAAATAGATTCAGGTCCTGATTGAAAATTTGCAACATCTGTCATAGATGAGAAAATTGCTCTAAAATCATTTTCCATGATTGTTGAGGCAAATCCTAGATCTGAGATAATAGATTTGATTCTATTGAATTCTTGCTCCAATGAGACCTTGTTATCTTGATATAATTTTTCAATATCCTTAACTTTTTTCTTATCTTGATTTTTTTCTAATTCATCATGATAAAGCACATCCAATTCTTCGAGTTTTTTCTCAATATCGGCAGCTATTTTATCTTTGAGAACTTTTTTATCTGTTTCGCTGATTTCTTTAACAAGAACGTATTTTACAAAGCTCAATACTTTATCGATTTCATTTGCAGAAAGACCGATCAATTGGTTAATACCTCCCAAAGGGCTTGCTTTATACCAAACATGAATAACTGGTACGGCAAGTTCGATATGTCCCATTCTTGATCTTCTTACTCTAGATGTAGTAACTTCTACTCAACATCTTTCACAAACAATTCCCTTGTATCTAACTCCTTTATACTTTCCACAACTACATTCAAAGTTTTTAACCGGTCCAAAAATGGATTCACAAAAAAGCCCACCTTTTTTAGGTTTACCTGTTCTATAGTTTACTGTATCAGGATTATCAACTACTCCATGAGACCACTTTTCAATATCCTCCATTGAGGCGAGTTTTACAATCAACCCATCAAATTTGTTTTGGTTCATGCCTTGGTATAAGAAATTAAAACAGGTCATCCAACCCTGCTAAAGCAGGGTTGATGTACCAAATTCTTCTATTCTAAATCTCAGAAATCTTGCATTTCTTGAATAACATTGTCGATAATTTCTTCTTTTTCTTGAGTACTATCATCTGCTGCTGTTTGACCAACAACCATTGTGCTATCCATAAGTCCTGATAACTGAAGATCTAGGATTTTCTTTACTCTTTCTTGATGGATATCTTCCAACTCTTCAGCTGTAAGTGGTTCAACACTTTGTCCTAATCCTTTAAACAAGTATGTTACAAAATTGAATGATTCTGGCAATCCTCCAATCTTAGGTTTTTGTCCCTTGATAATTGATTCATACAATTTATTTCTTCCAAGAACATCATCAGATTTAACTGTCAACATTTCTTGAAGTGTATATACTGCAGAATATGCTTCAAGTGCCCATACTTCCATTTCTCCAAATCTCTGACCTCCTTGTCTTGATTTACCTCCCAACGGTTGTTGAGTAATCAATGAGTATGGTCCAACAGATCTAGCATGGATTTTATCTTCAACCATGTGCACCAACTTAAGAATATGCATATATCCTACTGTTGCTTTTTGTGCATATGCTTCACCTGTTTGTCCATCGTAGATAGTTTGTTTCAAATCAGGCACACCACATTGTTTTGCTATCTTTGCAAGATCTTCCATACCAAATTTTGAGAATGTAGGAACTGCAAATTTAACACCCAAAAGATTTGCCAAGAATCCTAATTGAGATTCATACAACTGTCCAATGTTCATACGTGAAATTACTCACAATGAATTAAGAACGATATCTACTGGTTTTCCATCTTCTGTATATGGCATATCTTCTTCTGGAACAACAATAGCAATAATACCCTTGTTTCCATGTTTACCTGCCAACTTATCTCAGACTTCAATTTTTCTTGTTGTAGCTACATATACCTTGATCTTCTTTCTTACTCCTGCCATCAAATTATCTCCTTTTTTGGCATCCAAAATAACTACGTCAATAACCTTTCCTTCACTACCAGATGGCATGTAAAGAGATGTATCTTTAACGTTTTTAGATTTATCACCAAAGATAGCTTGAATCAATTTTTCTTCTGGAGTAAGTTCTCACTCACTCTTTGGAGTAATCTTTCCAATCAAAATATCTCCTCCCTTAACTCTAGAACCAATTCTAATGATTCCATCATCATCTAAGTTTCTCAATTTTCACATTGAGATACCTGGAATATCATTTGTAGTTTGTTCAGGTCCGAGCTTTGTATCTGCTACTTCAATTTCATGTTCTTCGATATGAACTGATGTCAATTCATCATCTTTTACCAATCTTTGAGAAATAACGATCGCATCTTCATAGTTGTATCCTTTCCAAGGCATAAAGACAACTCTAAGGTTTTTACCAAGAGCTAATTCTCCTTGTACAGAACATGGTCCTTCAGCAAGAAGATCTCCTTCTACAACTTTTTGACCAAGAGCAACTCTAGGAATTTGATTGATACAAGTCTTTTGATTTGATCTTACAAATACTTGAAGAGGATATTCTTTGATACCTGCTTTATATTTGATCTTAATTCTTTTTCCATCTACATAAATAACTTCTCCATCAGCATCAGCTTTGATAACTGCATGAGTCATTTGAACGATATCTTTTTCCAAACCTGTACCTACAAGCGGTGCTTCTTGTTTGATCAATGGCAATGCTTGTCTTTGTTGATTTGTGGCTACCGCAGCACGTACCGCATCATTATGATTTACAAATGGAATTACAGATGTATTTGGTGAGAATATTTGTGATGGATTAACATCGATATGTGTAATGTCTCCAATATGGAACATTCCCATTTCATTGAAATGTCTAGCGGCAATACGAGCTTCAACCATATTGTTGTATGGATCCATTGGTGTCGTCGCATCAGCAATGATACATTTCTCATCTAATTCTGGAGAAATATATTCTACCACATCAGTAAAGAAAGGTTTCACGTGAATTGATTTTCCTAGTTTTCCATATATCTTTTCAATAGTTTTAGCCGTAGCTTCATCTATATAGTGATCTTCTTTTATAATAATTTTAGATGTTGGATTTCCTTTTGCATCCAATTCAAAAATATCACGGTGAGCAATTCTGTTTACCAAAGATTCAACTTTAGCAGGAACTTCACGGATAATTTTGAGAGCTGGTGTTTCCAAGAATCCTTCATCATTTACCTTACTGTATAATGATTGATAAATTACCAATCCAATATTTTGTCCTTCAGGTGTTTCGATCGGACAGATTCTACCATAGTGAGAAGGGTGAACATCACGCACTTCAAATTTAGCAGTTTCTCTCTTAAGACCACCAGGTCCGAGGGCAGTAATTCTTCTCTTGTGTTCTATCTCTGCCAGAGGATTAATCTGATCTAAGAACTGAGATAATTGAGATGTCGCAAAAAAGCTCTTGATCGCATTATCTACAATCTTGAAATTTACGAGATCAGTAATCTTGATTGGGTTTTCTGAGTTCAAAATACTCAATTTTCCTTTGATACTCTTAACAAATTTTCTCATAACTGGTTGCAAATGAGCATACAAGATTTCACCCATTGTTCTAATACGTTTGTTAGACAAATGATCAGAATCGTCTGTGTAATATCCTTTTTTGTTATTAGACAAGTTGAAGAGATATTTCATAGATCCAACAAGATCTTCTCCGTCGAATACATTAGCTACATCTCCATCCAAAGGTTTATTAAGACCCAATTTTGCATTTATTTTACGTCTAGCAATTCTTCCTACAAAAATTCTTTCTGTATTAAGAAATTGATTTTTAATATAATCTAAGGCACTTGATGGATCAATCAATTCTCCTGGTCTTACCTTATTGTAGATAAACTCAGCAGCTGAAAGAGCATCTTTTGTAACGTCCTTTTTGAGTGTAGTTTCAAGGTAATTGAAATCCTCCTCATCAAAACAATCACCAAAATATTGTCTGATATTTTCATCAGTTTCTGCCCCAAGAACTCTCAATAATGAAGTAATTGGAAATTTTCTTGATTTATTAATTCTCGCTACAACTACTCCAGACTTTTCAATATTTACTTCCAACCATGGTCCATTTTCAGGAATGATTTTGAATCCATATTTGAATTCTTTTTGTCCAAAGAAGATACCGTAAGATCTAATGATCTGAGAAATAATAACTTTTTCAACTCCATTAATAATATAAGAAGCTGAAGTTGTCATCAACGGCAAAATACCTATGTTTGCACGTTTTGTAAACAAGGTTTTTTTGTTAACTGAATCAACTAATTTAATTTTACCTACAATAATTCCTCAGTACGTAAGTTCCTTTTTTTTACATGTTTTTACATCATCAATAGGCTCAGAAACAGTAATATCAGAAATAGTAACATACATTTTTTCACCAGCAATATCCCAAACAGGATTGATAGTGTCAAAAAGTTTTCCTAAATACTGATTGATAAATGTTTCGTATCCTCTCTTTTGTAAAGACAACAAATCAGGAAAATTTGCGAAAGTATTTCTCTTCTTCAAAAATATTCTTCCATTTCTAATCTCGCAATCACGAAAAATATCTAATTTATTTTCTAAACTAGATGTTTCGCTCTTGATTGAGTTTTTTTTGGAAGATACTACTGTAGAAGTTGTTGCTTTCTTGTCCAAGGATTTTACTTGTTTTTTTGCTCCCTTTTCTGGGGCTTTTGTGGCTTTTTTACCTGTTTTTAGAACCATCGGATATGTTTTGGTTTAAGAAAATAAACAAGAATCCTTTTTGCTTCCATATCAGCGCTGTCGTCGTGTTCTTCGTTGTTTCTTCTATCACAAAAAATGACTACCCCTTTCTACTAACTGTTAAGCTCTTTCTTCCCTTAGCTCTTCTTCTAGCTAACAATTTTCTTCCACTTTTAGTTTGAAGTCTTTCTCTAAATCCATGTTTGTTAAGTCTTTTTTTTCGAGAGTATTGTCTTACTCTTCTTAATTTACTTGCCATCTCTCCGTAGAGTTAAAAAATAAACGAGCTATCGTTGGATAGTGAGGGAAGAAAATAATAATCCCCCCTATATATATCGAGGCAAAACCTCTTGATTAATTACTTGATGTATTCAAGAAGTCCCATTTCTCTTGCTTTAATAATAGTGCTTCTCAAAAGTTTTTGAACAGAAACAGCATTACCTGTATATTTTCTAGGTTTGATATTACCAAATCTAGTAACATATTTTTTGATCATAGGAATAGCCTTCCAGTTCGCGTATTTTTTATTTTCCACGTGAGTAAAGAAAGTAACTTTGTTACCCATTTTTTTCTCTTCCCATCCTTCAATAATTTTTGTCATTTCAGCTTGAACATTAGCATAAACAAACATTTCGTCTGTTTTGTTTTGTCCGAACAAGAAATATCTGTAAACAACCTTGTTGTACTTAAAGGATTCTCTAATTTTATTTAGATCTGCTTCTGTACCCTTGATGTAGTAAGAAACAAAGTAGAAATTATTATTTCCCTTTTTTTCTCCCAAATCATGAGCTGTCGTCAAAAGTCCAATATCATCCTTTTGGATAATATTTTCATGGAAATCCTTTTCTATAGTTGCAACAAAATCTTTACGGTCTTTTTCCTGCAAAGATGCGTTCAACAATAATACGAGCTCGTAATGTTTCATTATAGCTTTTTCTAGAAATAAAAATATTATATTGCGAATCTTACAAATGATTTGATAACAAATTCGGCTGGAATGATATCTTTAATTCTCTTTCCTCCGTCTCTGATGTATTCTTGTTCCAAAAGAACTTGATCTCCAAGAGTCTTTCTCAATTTACCTTCAGCAATTTGTTCAATCATATTTGCTGGTTTTCCACTAGCAACCAATTCAGCACGATATGTAGTCATCAATGCTTCTTTTTCATCTGCATCGATTTGATCGAATGTACAGTATGTTGGATTCATTGCTGTTACTTGAAGAGCCAATTCTTTAGCCACTCCATTATCAGTACCTTCATAATAAATTATTGAAGCAACTTTATTTCCTGGATGATTGTAAACATAAGCAGTTGCTTTACTAACAATAGCATCAGCAAGTTTAATATTTTCTGCAAGTTTTCCAACATATTCAGCAATAATTACATTCAATTCTTCTTGTAGAGAACCATCAATAGATTCTATATTAGCAAATTCTGTTCCATGAGCAACCAACTTTTCTAACAAAATATCTGCTAATTGATGGAATCCATCATTTTTAGCAACAAAATCTGTTTCACAAAGAATTTTAATTCCAGCCAAGAGTCCGTTAGTTTGAACCAACTTCACCATTCCTTCATTAGTTTCTCTTTCAGCTTTTTTACCAGCCTTTAAGATTCCCTTTTTCTTTAAAATTTCTTGTGCTTGATCAAAGTCTCCATTTGCTTCATCCAATGCTTGTTTACAGTCTCCCAAAGGAGCAAATGTAGCATCTCTCAATTTTTTTAGAAGTGTTATATCAGCCATGTGAGAAATTTACTAAATAAAATGAATATATAATTTTAAGCAACCGGTGCATTACCTGAATCATCAAAAGACAGTTCAAACAGTGATACAACCCAGTTTCCTAACGAAGGAAATATCGCTCCTCGATAGGCATTTAAATCTCTTTTATATGTACCATCTCGAGCTTGTTTTACAAAGCATCCCAAAAGACCAACCCAAGCTAATAATCCCAAAATACCCAATATTTTGATATATGGAATAAATAACAAGAGCACAGCAACCAATAGGAGAGCAAGAAATCCTACCCACCATCACATTGCTTGTTTTAAGTGAAAATATTCAAATTCATTAGTTTTCTTTTCACTAAGCACCAGAACAATACCCATCAAAAAATACATCATAATTGCTCTTTTTTTTTGAATACTGCTTGGTACATAGAAAAGATTACTCTCTGGAAGAGGCGGTATTGGCAATGAATCTTGAATAGAAGGCACTTGTTCGATTGGTTGTTGTTCCATATCTATGATGAAGAGATTAAGACAAAATTGCGTTTAACATATAGTTCACACTTTTGTGACTATTAATATTTGCAATTATTAAACTATCTTCTTTCCACCATCTTGAAAAGTTTGTACCACTTATCAAAATAGTATCAACATCTTTCGTTTTATTTAATTCACTTACAAAATTATCCATCATCATTCCATCAAACACGATCACTAGATCTGGTTTTTTAGAAAGACCCTTAACTCCTTTGTAAATTTTGAAAACTCTTTTAAGTTTTCTATTATATACTAATTGTTCTTTTTTAGTGAGTGAATGATATGCATCAGTTTCTAAGAAACGTTCCATAGAATTCATAGACTCAATTCTTTTCTTCAAAGTATCAAAGTTTGTAAGAAAACCAGATGGAACTTTATAATTAAGAAAATTAAATCCTAATCTAGCTCCCATTTCTTCTAGTTCATCTGCAAACATTTTCTTTTCAGATACTACGAGAATTTCTTTACCCTCAGCTTTCGCCTTTTGGATTTTTTGTTTAGCGGCTTCCAATTGGCTTACTATAGAATCTGGGTTAATTACTGTAACACCATTTACTACTTCAATCCAATATTTTGATGTCTTAGGATGCGCTTCACTCTTGAGCGTACCTATATGAAGCTGCGCATCAACGACTTCTTTTGCTGTTATGCTCATACTCTAAGATTGCCTAATAAATAAAGATATGCTATTCGAAAATTATTCGAAAAAACTATTTGAAACTTACTGATGCACCTGCTTCTTCTAATTTAGATTTAAGAGCATCTGCTTCTTCTTGTTTTGCGTTTTCTTTAACAATAACTGGAGCTTTTTCTACTAAGTCTTTAGCTTCTTTCAATCCAAGATTGAAAGCTTCTTTAACAACCTTAATAACAGCAATTTTTTGTTGTCCTGCATCAGTCAATTCAACATTAACTGAATCAGAAGCAGCAGCAGCACCTGCATCAGCAGAAGCAGCACCACCAGAAACTACCATAGCAGCAGCACTAACACCAAATTTTTCTTCCAAAGCTTTAACCAATGAATTCAATTCAACAGGATTCATTTCAGATACTAAATCCAAAATTTGTTGTGCGTTTTTTGTCAATTCCATTCTAATAGATATAATAAAGTAAAGATAGATATACAATATAGGTAGCCAATTACACAATAACAAATCAAATAATTAGATTATTATGCTGATTTCTTTTCAATTTCACTCAAAACACAAGCGAAAGATTGAACAGGATACTTCAAGAGCCACAAGAATTTGGAAATCAATTCATCTTTTGATGGAATGTTTGCCAATTCTGTAACATAAGCAGCGTCCTTCCATTTTGTTTCATCCCAACCTCCTAAGAAGTTAAATGATGAAGCAGGACTTTTTACTTTGAACTCTTTGTTGAATTTGCTAATTACTTTGAGAGGAGAAAAATCCTGACTCTTAGCAAAGATAGCAACTACTGCACCTTCTAAATTAGAAAGATCCACCACTTCGAATCCAGCTTCTTCAACCGCCTTAAGAAAGATTCTCTTTCTTACTACGTTGATTGTAGCTTCTGAAGTCTTGATTTCTTTTCTAATCTGTGTAGCAACGTTTACTGGAATCGCATTTTGATTGATAACGTAAGTAGTTCAAGCATTCTTGAGCTCAGCTACGTATCCTTTCAAAAGCTCCTTTTTTTTGTCTTTTGTGATAGCCATTAATATAGTCGCTTCGAGAATTAAAAAAAATCGATCACCATGATCGAAGTATATACCAAAATTAAATTTTTTGTGGCATAACCTCGGTAGGAACTTATATCTGATTAACATCTAGATTGCCCACTTTCTCTGGTTGATAGGGAGTTTTTACGGAATTGTAGACAGAAATCAAGGGATATTTAAAAAAAAGTCTACTTCTGTCGTAAACTTCTCCTTATATATATTGTTTTTTAGTTCTTAGTCTCTTGTTTCTGCCAAGTTCTGCGAGAAATAGACATTCTAGTTTTGGTTGCATTACAAAATTCATCTGCGGTTAGCAACAAGAATCATTTAACTGCCTGCATAGCATAATTCAGTTGTCCATCATGAGATTCTAGTTTTTGACGAAATGTAGATTCTCCAATTTTCTCAATACCTGTTTGAGAAAGGTAGTATGAGATATCGTGAGCTTCTGGATCGGTATCATATGATGCTTCCACATAATCCAAACCTTGAAGTTGTTCGGTACTATGTGCATCCAAAAAATAGAGATATTCTTTGAGAGATTCCATATTTTCCCAGATATTTTTGAGTTTATAAACGTGCAAATATTTACACAAAGAAGAAATTTCTTCCTTGAGATATCAAGCAATATCTAATTGTTGAACTTCGTGAGATATATAGGTGAGTAGTTCTGATGTATTTCCCATATGAAACAAACAACATAAAATATAAAACAATACATGAATGCAATTACTTAAGAAGTTCTATTCTGATTTTATGTGTTTCTTTGAGGTAATTCACCAAATGAATATCATGAGTAATCAAAAGAATTGCTGTACCTTCTTGATTTACTTCAATAAGAAGATCTGCTAATTCTTGAGTACTTTCCCAGTCGAGATTACCAGTTGGCTCATCTGCCAAGATACAATCTGGTTCATGAATCAAAGCTCTCGCCATACCAATCTTTTGTTTTTCCCCTGAACTCAATGTTTTGAGCAAGGCATCATCATCAAAACCTGAAAGGTATTTTTGTTTGATTTTTTTGTATTTGACGTCTATCACGGTTTGTCCGATTCCATAGATCGACAATGGATAAGTAACATTTTCTTTGACTGTCATATAGTCAATAAATTTTTCTTGTTGGAACAAAATTCACAATCTTCTTCTATATAATTGAAGTTGTCTCGCGTCATATTTTGCAATATCGTCTCTCTTATAGAAAATACTTTTGAGTGGGGGTGTTTTTTCTCCACTAATAAGTTTAAGGAGACTTGTCTTACCTGTCCCTGACTTTCCCATTACAACACAAAAATCACCCTTCGCGAGAGCAAGATCATATTGATTAAAAAGTAATGTCGGACTTTTGGCATGTCACCACGTAAGATCTTTGATTTCTATAAGGTTTTCCATAATTACATAGGAAAGTAAATGTATACCATAGTATATTCCTGATTTATTATTTTACAAAAAAATCTGACCTCCTGTGTTTGGTTTAGATTGACAATTTTATTTTTTCTTGTTTTTTATTATTTTAATTTGCTGTTTGGGTGATTCTAAATTTGTGAGATGCTTAGTGAAGTGGGACGCGGGCAAATCCACCTGGTATTGAATTATCTCGCTTATCTCTGCACAAACCCATCCGGTCCGATATATCGGACCACCTTCCCTTATCAGGGAAGAATGAGAGATATCTGAACATTGTCCCCTGATAAGCCCTAAAGGATAAAGGGAAGGGTCCCGCTTGCGGGTAGCCCTCGAACAAGTTCAAGGATAAAGGGTTTGAAGTCCCGCTGTACAGCGGGGTTGGGGGAACTTGAAAACTTTCCAATCAAAAAAAATCCCCGGACTGTGCCGAGGACAAGTCCCGCAAAATGTGCGGGAGAAATATCAATATATAAGTATTATTTACATTTATTTCACCAAATTCATAACTTATTTTTGGAAACCTCATATTCCAATTCAGTAAAACCATCTTCTAAATCAAAACTGAAATCATTATATGATTTAGAGTATCATAATTTAATCATCTCTGCATTAATATTTGTACCATCCAATAGAAAGACATATCTTAATTTTCTATTATATCTATCCATATCGTCAGAGATTGTATCTGATAGCAAACATACTTTTTGATTCAATACCATATCTTTTAGTGTAGAACTTGCTTCTGGTCAGCATTTCTCAATTGGCTTATTTGGATCTACTGTTTCAGGAGTATCAATTCCAACTAGCCTTATTTTTTTATCATTTACATATATTGTATCTCAATCAACAACCTTATCTACCAATCATCGTTCACAAAACTGGAAAATTCATTTGATATAACTTCAAGTTGATATATCAATTTTTTCTCTTTGTGGTCAATCCGTAATTGATTTAGGTAAACTATTTGTTAGAACACACTCTCAATTGACTGATGTATAGTTATCTTGACAATCAAAACTTCACATAGACCACTCTTTACCTCACCGATATCTTTCACATAATCAGTTATCTTTATAACAAAGCTTAATATTTTGGACACACCTTTCATTTATCCAATGGCTTGTATATCAACACCTCTCATCAAATATACCTCATACTACTGAAGAAAAATTATTTCAAGTATTTACATATCAAGAAGAACTTAAAGAAATGTCTTTTAGAATGATATTATATGAATTTTTATCTTTGTTTGTGAAAAATAATATAATTGATAATAATAAGAATAAAATAATAATAACCCAAAATATCCAATAAGGAGATAAATCTTTATAAAATGATCAAATAACAAGATTATGATGCTGATTATTATATCTATAAGCCCTTATATGAAAAATTCAGTTTAGAATAATTGCTATTACTATAAATAATCACCAAATATACCAAAAAGTCATATATACATATCACAATATAAAATTATGAAACCAATCACAACCTAATACCTTCTCCAACATTATTCTCTGCTTTGGATAATTCCTGTTTTATACGATATATTTTTTCATTTGCTCATTTTATTTTTTCAAATTCTTCTCATATTTTACTTTTGTAATTGTTTTCTATATTTTCTTTATCATTTTCATATTTTGATGTTAAATCCATAATTTTATCTTCAATTCACTTAATTTGGTTAATACAATCATCTTGCTTTGATTTCTGATGATCATAGATGGGAACTAATGTGGTTGATAATTCTACTATTTCTTTTCTAATCTCCTCTAAGGCATATATATTGGATTCTTCTTTCATTTCTTGTAGTATCTGATTGAACTTTATTTGTTCTTCCTTTGCATAATTAATAATCGATTTTTTATTTAACAAATATAATTGATGTGATATTATTTTCTTTATCCGTTTTAACCAACCAGATCTTGTTTTAAAAAATATATTTAAGTTCTCTCGATTTAGTTTTTCTATAATATACTCTCCCACCAATAAACCCGGAATCAATAATAATCTAAAAATCAACTCTGTCATAGATTTATTTTCGGATGATAACATATGAGACCACATTTCTGGTGAGAAAATACTAGATATCGACCAGCCAAATTGTTTTGTATTAGATAATAAAACATAGAAAATTAAAGATAAAAATATTAACAAAATAGATAATTGTGCCATATTTTTTTCTGTTCTCGTTTTTGATTCTTTGATGATTTTTAATAATATATGCGTAGAACCTATCAATATTGCAATAAACAATACAGCTGCTAATGTAGCTAATATAGGCCTAAATGACCTAGCTGCGAAGGAGAAATCAACGGTTTCATATACCATATTAGCACCAAATATAATGTCATATAGTATTATCAAACATAAAAATCCTCAGTAAATTAGATCTTTTTGATAATTTACTTTTTTAGTCTTGATTGATTCATTATATAAAGAAAAACTTTCTTTTACCTCTTTTTCTGTTAAGTTTATATTATTCTTTAAAGTTTTTGATCGATTCTCTCTGATTCATTCTGTTTGTTTTGTTATATATTCTTGTACCTTTCCTATTGTTTCATCAAAAGAACTCAATAGATTTGGAATCTTCTTTGTCGCTTTTTCTAATTGCAAAGAATCTATTTTCTTATTTATAGATTGTAATTTATTTTCTTGATCTGACTTTTGAGTATCGCATAAATACCTCTCTTCTAAATATCTTTTTTCAATAGTCCCTTTTTCTTTTTCTTGTTGTGAATTGTATAAAGCAATCTGGTCTTTATTTATCTCTATACCATCTAAAATATTTTTTATTTCTTTATCGCTTGATTCCATATCATTTGACAAGACACTATTTGTTTGCTCTTTTATAAAATCCTGAATTTTTATTTTTTTGTGATCAATAGAGTCCCATAAAGGTTTTATTAATTTTCCATGTACAAATCATTGTTTCTTTGAATTATTCCAAAAATAATAAGAAAATAACATTTTATGAGATTACTAGATAAAATATTTAATTAGAAACAAAAGAAACATTACATCACTTAAAAATAGTATTCTTATAAAATTCCTCTGCAAAATTCTTGAATGAGGCTGATGTATCCAATAAACCTATCAATATTACATTGTTGCTATTGCAAGAAATATATTCTTTTGATATTTTTTGAATAACCGCTGTCCAATAATTTTTAAACAGATTATTGTTTTGATAATGATCATATGTAAAAGCATTAAAAACACTTATTGGATATTCTTTTGCAAGACTTCCAATTTTATAATCTCAATTAACTCATTTTAATAAATTTCCCATCTTTATTTTATCTCCTATTTCAAATTGACCATCTGTAAATATATAAATTTCTTTAAGAGCTTAAAAATTCTTTGCAGCAAGATATTCTAAAAGAAGATTTCATGAATGTGTTGTTGAAAGATTTTGGTATTTTTCTTTATAAATTATTTCTAACTGATTAATCATATCATTAACTGTGTAGCAGACAAAATTTGTATTGTCTAGTGTATCACATGCGATATCTTTTAGTGGAGATCCATCCTTCATTGTTGCTGTTTGTTGTATAGAAATTCCATCATCTATCTTGAAATTTGTTCTAATATAATCAACTCATACACCATTTACTTTGTTTGATTTCAAAACAGAAGGAAAATACTGTTTATTTATCTCGAAAGTATATGTAGAATCAGGGGCTACAGATTCTCAATCTTTTGGTATTCTTACCGAATAAACAAAACCTACTTTTACTTTACTATTATCAGAAATTCTTGATGGCAACAAACTTTTCAAAGAAATAATTCTCTTATCTGGTCAAGATATATCTATTCAATTATATGATTGTGCATATGTATTATCAATCAATATTCAAATAGTAGATACTTCTTTAGCTAATCATTCATTTCATCAAGGTATGGATATAGGTTCTCAGCTATTTATCTTATCTGCAAATCATATCATTTTAGATTTCACTTCTACTTCATTTCCTGTATATGATAATATAACATTTTTATCCATATCGAGAATGACATATCAATCTTTTATCGATTCTATTGTTACAAATGTCTTATTTTTAGAACTATCTGATTCAAATTGTCAGTCCACTTCATATAATGATCATGAGGATATCGATGGATTCACCATTGACGATGTTACAGATGAACTTGGTTTTAACATAGCCATCAAAATTACGAGAGCTATTCCAATAAATAACCAATTTTCTTTTATTTGTTCTATTATAGAGGTATTATGATGCTCAACATTAGAATCTTTTGAGGTTTTTTTTGATGGTGTAATAAGCCATTCTCAGCAATGTTTGCACTTTTTCACATGATCTCATATTTCACCTTCACAATATATACAATTTTTCATTAAAAAAAATGAAAGGAATAAAACCCCTTCAAATTATATATCGTTGATTCTTAGAAAAGGACGATTTACAACTCTGCGGGTTGCGACACCTTTCCACTTACACCATTTACGGACGATAAGTTGCAAAATTGCAAACCGTCCATTTGTGTAAATGATTAGTGGAAATTTATGTGTCGCAATTTTTATATATGAGTTTGCTTTGGCTTTTCAAGTTTTTTATTTATTGTCTCTATATAAATCGCATCTAAATTTTCAAAACCTATTGCATCTTTACCCAAAATCCCTACAAATACCCTCAATCTTTACACATTAAATAGTGAGCTATGTTTGCAATTGATGAAGCGCTAAATGTATTGTCCGAAGTGACTACTATAGATCAACTAAATAGTTTTTTTGATACCTATTTGGGAAAACAAGGAAGCTTAACTCTCGAATTCAAAACAATGTGAGGTCTCGATCCAGAACAAAAAAAGATCGTTGGACAGCAGCTTTCTGATGCCAAGGTTCGCTTGACTGACGCCTACACTATAAAAGAAGGAAGCCTCGTGGAAGAAGCAATCAGATGACAATTGTTGAATGATATTGTAGATACAAGTATTGATACGGCTGAAATTGAATGATGACACCTATCACTCCTCTCTAGAGTAAGAAGAGAATCTGAAGAAATCTTCAAATCTCTATGATTCACTATGGAATACGGAACTGATGTCGTGACTAAATTTGAAAATTTTGAATCAGTAAACATTCCCCTCTCTCACCCAGCTACTGAGATGCAAGATACTATCTATCTCAGCGACAAAGATGCTACAGGAGAAAATCTCATTCTCAGAACACAGACATCATCTATGCAAAATTATATGATCAAAAAGTATGGCGTACCTCTAAAAGTTGTAATGCCTGGTAAAGTATATAGATATGAAAATATGGATGCTACACACGATACAATGTTCTATCAACTAGAAGGAATTATTATTGATAAGTGAATTACTATCGCTCACTTCAAACATTTGATTACTACTATATTGTCTGCTATCTTACAAAAAAAGGTAGAAACTAGAATGAGACCAGGATATTTCCCATTTGTAGAGCCTGGATTTGAGATTGACGTAAGATATGAAATATATGACCAAACTACTTGAGAATCACATATGTCTAAGTGGATGGAAATTTTGGGAGCCGGTATGATTCACCCAAGAGTATTGGAATTGGCTGACGTAGATGGAAATATATATTCTGGATTTGCGTTTGGTATTGGATTGAGCAGATTGGCTGCCGTAAGATATGGAATCAAGGATATTAGATATTTCACAAATGGAGATCTTAGATTCGCAAAATCATTTTAAGCTTTTTATTATTTACACTACTATATAATGGTACAAATCGAAGTTTCAGAAAAAATTGCAGCAGAATTTGAAAGACTCAAGGAAGAAGTTAGCAAACTCTATGAAGGAGATGGTGAAGAAGTAAGTAACGACCTTATTATGGAAGCTATGATTGGTGGATTCTTTGATTCACTTGCATATATGCAAAAAGAAGCTCATGAAGGACATGGACATCATCACCATGGAGATGATGAATGTTGCGGAGGTGGTCACTGTGAAGACAAAGGTGATGATCACGAATGTAGTTGTCATTAAGAAATTACACTATACTAGAAAAGCCAGCAAATGCTGGCTTTTTTTGATTATTTGAATTATTTGTGAGTTTTGGGTTTAAACATCTTCCAGATGAGGTATGCTCGACCTATAAACCAAAGTATTCCATAAATCCAAGGATTTACTGTGGTCAATGCAGGGATAACGGTAGCGAGCCATAAACCAAAGAGAAGAACGGTCCATTTCAAAAGAGAATAATCTCGAATTGTAAATAAATGCGCCTTCTTGAGCATACTCAGAAGAAATTTATTCATATTATCTTGGGTAGAAGATAAAAAACTATACTGCTTCTTGAATAATCTTATTCATCATAGTTACGGTTTCAAGTGGATATTGTCCTACGGTAGTTTCTTCGGAAAGCATCACAAAATCTGCGCCTTCGCGAACTGCTAAGAATACATCAGACACCTCAGCTCTTGTGGGCGCAGGGCTTTTCACCATAGATTCCATCATCTGAGTTGCTACGATTACTGGCGTATTTTTGAGTTGACAGGTTTTGACCATATCCATTTGAATTTCTGGGATTGTTTCGAGAGGAACTTCAGTTCCCAAGTCTCCTCTAGCGACCATTACCACATCACTAGCATCAGCAATATCGTCCAAATGATCTAGCCCTTCTTGATTTTCAACTTTTGCCACGAATTTAACCAGATTTGTGCTGTGGTCTGCTACAAATGTTCTTAATCCACGAACATCATCCCCGCTTCTACAGAAACTCAGCGCCATATATGCAAATCATTGCTCGATTCCGTACAACACATTTTGATAATCCTTTTCGGTAACGGTAGCTTGATTGATATGCACCGATGGCAAGTTGATATGTCTTTTGGAGGTCATGGTAAAATCATTTTTGGCTTCCAACAAAAGAAAATCTGATCATTTTTCACGAACGATGGTATCGAAAAGTCCAGACTCGATCCTCACGATCGAACCGATTTGCACATCATCAATAATTCCTGGATAATCACAAAATACATCGGTATCACCTAGATTTGTAGGATAGATAACGAGTTTAAATAATTGTCCTTTATGATATAGTCTTGGCTCTGCCAAATCCCCCGTTCTAATGCTTGGACCTTCAAGATCCATCATCAGTTGAAATGGTTCTGAAAGCGATTTCTCTAATTCATGAATCATATCCAAGGTAGGTTGAGTATTTTCAGGTGTTGCATGCGAAAAATTGAATCTCAATATACGCACTCCAAGATCATGGAGTTTTTTGAGAACATCTGGTTTCGCGGTTGCTGGTCCTACAGTTACGATGATTTTTGGCATATTTTTGTTTTGAAGTAAACGTTACTTACTTAATTGTATACATTTCCAATCCTTCGAGATTTTCTAAGGCGAGATCAATTTTGGATTCTTCGTTAGTAAACATAGTGTACATAACGTCTCCCTTTTTAACCTTATCTCCCATCTTCTTGTGAAGATACAAACCACCTTCATCATCGATAGGCGCTCCCAATGTTCTTGTAGTCAGATTTATAAGCTTCATATCAATAGCTTTGATTGTTCCATCTTTTGGAGCCAAGATATCTCTTTGAAATTTAGCCAATTCAAGTTCTTCAGATTTTTGTTGTGGGTTTTTTCCACCTTGAGCTTTGATAATTTTTTGCATCTTTTCCCAAGCTTTACCTGAAACAAGTGTCTCTCTTGCAAGAGCTAGAGCTTTCTTTCCCTTAGCAATTCCAACCAATTCAATGATTTTAGATGCCAAGAAAAGTGCTTTTTCTTGAAGATCAATAGGTCTACTTGGATGTTGTTGAAGTACTCTAAGCACTTCTCTCACTTGCAATGTAGCTCCGATACCTGCTCCAATTGGTTGGAGAGCATCTGTGATTTCTACATGTACTTTCATTCCAAGTCTTTTTCCAACATATTCATATCTTTTTTTGAGCCATTTAGCTGTTTTCATATCTGGAACTTTGGCTGTAGGTCCCATAGGAATATCAATTAATGAATGATTAATTCCCATAGCGTACTTCTTAGCCATAATACTTACAACAGTTCTAGAATACGACTGCATAGACAATGGATACGCCACTTTGATGAGTTTTTCGTCTGCTGGCGCAAGATCTAATCCTCCACCCCAAACCAAACAACAATTCTGTTCATTTACTAGCGCTTCAATTTCTTTTTTACTAAAAGAAATATCCATCAAGACATCTACACATTCCCCTGTAGCTGCGGGTGATGTAATAGCTTTTGAAAATGTCTTTGGCATTTTGATACCTAGAGAAGCCAAAAGCGGAATCATAATCATGGTAGTTTCGTTTCCTGGAACACCTCCCATACAATGTTTATCTGCTACGACACCATCAAAATGAAGCATTTCTCCAGTTTCTGCCATAGCTTTAGCCATCTCATATAATTCTTGGTCTGTAGCTTTCTTGAAAAATCCGATAGCTGAATAATAGGTAATTAGTGTATCTGTGAAACGATTTTCAGCAATATCTTTCATAATTGCATATGTTTCTTCATATTTCAATTTTCCACCTTTGATAGCTTTTTTCAATGCTTCCATCGCTTTTCCATCTGTTTGCGTGAAGTGCACACTAACCGCTGCATCAGCAGGTATTTCATATTTGTCGACAATATCTTGATAAATACCCAATTCTCCTGGTTTTACATATTTTGTCGTCACATCTGCATTGAGGACGATTTCTTTTCCTTTATATTTTACAACTACTTTATCCATTGCGCTAATTCCAAATTCCCAAGCATCAGTTTCATTGATAAGTACAATCAATTCTTCTCCGTCTTTGATAGGGATTAGTTTTGTTTTTGCATGAAAGATTGCGGTTTTTGACATTATTTTTGTTTAGGTATAAAAGAGTATTGCTTCTATTATACCTGAAATTGTCAAAAAATGCAAAAAAAATAAGAGAAAAATACTGAAGTATTTATTTGTAGGTATTTTGCGTTAATAATTTTTTTTCTTCTGGTGTTTTTTTTGCAGAAATTTCGTGTACTGTAAAAAATGAAGACAAAAACATCTTTTTACCTCATTTTGGGATTTGAGTAAAATCATATGCGTACTTTGCAAACTCTTTACAAGACATAGTTATAGTACTTGGTCCTAATTTGTTACTTAATTTTAGAACCATTTTGGCATCATCTAAACTCTTATTTTCTCTAAATTCCCACGACAAGACTTTGATTCACAAAAAGGGAACTATTTCAAATTTTTTGCCTCATAAAACAATAGTAATGGAAGATTTGGGTTTATCTATAATTCTAGGATCAATATCTACTTTATTTGGAAAATTATGTTTCTCTGCTAACTGAGGATTCTTATATTTAGGATTATATGGTAAGTCTTTTATATCTTTTACATAATTAAGTATTTGTGCGAAATTATTTATAAAATAAGCTCTTTCTTTGTCATTTTGAAGTTCATCATTCTCTCCATCTACATTATTTATAAGTTCTTGTTGGGTTTCTTCTTTTTGCGCAAAAACCTTGGGGCTATTTGCCGTCAAAGTAAGTGATAATGCTCAAACCATAAGCATATTCCTTGGGGATAATATTTTAGATTGATAATTTGATTTTTCCATATATGAGGCTATTTGAATCAAAACATTTATTTTTCTACTATACCTTTTTACCCTAAAACGTCAACCCTTATTTTAAGCACTTTAAATAATGTTGTTTTATGTCTATTTTGTTGCTTTTTTTGAAAATATGACTATAATTACTTTTGTGTAACTTATACAAAGTTTCAATTGTATTTCTTTTGAATCTTTACCCTAAAACAAAACGATGCTTAAATCAGTGGAAAAATTAGGTACTATGCTTGCCGATAGTATTACAATACCCCAATCAAAACTTACGAAACCAAAGGCACATTTTCAAGCTGGAATCACCCCTCTTGTCACACAACAAACGAGCTGATACATTTTTTTCCAAATTAAACCGTTTAAGGATAATGATCGTGGAATCAATCACTGGGATACTGTTTGCAAAAACCTTATTGGACTTAAACATAAAAAAATAATTTTTCTTATCAAAGGGAACGTCTCAAATATCAAACTTTTTGTATGAATTCCAAAAGATTTCAGAGCTTTTTTTCAAAACACGTTTTATGCAAGCTATCCAACATCTGACTTAGTCGAGACAACTGATTGTGACCTAAATTGCACCCCACAAGAATATGTAATGGCAAAAGATGTTCAAAAAATTTTTTCCAAAGAATCATTCCAAAGAGATGGGACATATATGGATCCAATGAACACCATATTGGCACTTTATTCTTGAATTGATAGCAAATCAGATCTTACCGTTTCATTTTCTTTGCAGTTTGCCAAAGAAAAATCTTCTTGGGATACTTTAATTAAGATTATCAAGTGGTTTTGGCAAAGTAGTCCCAAAGCAGAAGAATCTGCTCCTGAAAAAAAAGAAATCAAACCTGACTTTTTCTTGGAAATTTGAATTAACGTACATAGTCAAGACCCTTACGTTGTACAAACTACAAAAGCAAATTTAAAATCAGCTTTTTCTACCTTTGTAGAGTGAGGTTCTATAAGCTTTGTCAAAAAGAAGAAGATGAAATCTATGCCTGTAAGTTATGGGCAATTTATCAATTTTTTCCATATTCCTACTGCTGCAAATTTTGTAAAAGGACTTGAATATACGCTCTATAGAAAACTCCCTTATCCTACTAATTTGCCTATAGCACAAGGATTCTGAGAAAATGAAATAACTGTACTTGGAAAGACAGATTACAGAGGAGAAAGTATCCAGTTTGGGATCAAAAAAGAAGATAAATTTAGACATATGTATATTATTGGAAAGACAGGTACTGGTAAATCTACCTTCATTTCCAATTTGATTGCGAGTGATATGAGAACAGGAAATGGTCTTTGTCTCTTGGATCCGCATGGAGAACTCGTAGACACGGTACTTGAATATATTCCAAAAAATAGAATCAATGACGTAATCCTCTTTGATGTAGCTGATTCTGATTTCCCTATTGGATTTAACTTGTTGCAAGCTGATACGGAAGAAGAGAAAAATCTGGTTGCTTCTGGAGTGGTATCTACCTTCTATAAATTGTTTGAAAACAGTTGGGGACCTAGATTGGAGTATATTTTGAGAAATATTGTCCTTGCATTGGTAGACTATCCAAATGCTACCTTGATGCATATTTTGAGAATTTTGACGGACAAAAATTTCCGTGAAGAGGTAGTTTCTAATGTCAAAGATCCAGTAGTTTTGAAATTCTGGAGATGAGAATTTGAAAAATGGAATGATAAGCAAAGAGAAGAAGCAGTTGGTCCTATTACCAACAAAGTTGGACAGTTTTTGTCTTCTAAATTGGTAAGAAATATTTTTGGGCAACCGAGAACCAAATTAAATCTAAGAAAAGCTATGGATGAGGGGAAAATTATCCTAGTAAATCTCAGTAAAGGTAGAATTGGAGAAGATAATGCAAATATGATTGGATCTTTGCTGGTAACTAAGTTCCAGATTGATGCGATGTCGAGAGCTGATATTCCTGCACACTTAAGAAGAGACTTTTATCTCTATATCGACGAGTTTCAAAACTTCGCAACAAAGTCTTTTGCGACTATTTTGTCTGAAGCTAGAAAATATAAATTGTCCCTTATTGTAGCGAACCAGTATACCTCTCAGCTTCAGCCTGAAATTAGAGATGCTATCTTTGGAAATGTAGGAACTATTATTTCCTTTACCCTTGGTCATGATGACGCCGTCCAAATGGCCGCGCAATTCAAGGATATGACCAGCATTAATGATCTGATTTCTTTGCCTAAATATACCGCTTATACGAGACTTATGATCGATGGAATCTCCTCTGATCCGTTTAGTATGAAGACATTACCACCAGCAACTCCTGATGGTTCACTCGAATTGATTGATAAAGTGAGAAAACAATCTCGCCAAAGATATGCAATGTCTAGATGACAACTCGAAACATTGATGGCTGCTTGGAGTAGCAAAACATTTTCTGTACAAGAAAAGGTCGCAGAGAAAGCTCAAATGGAAGCTTGGGGAATAAGTTGAGAAGAAGCTGAAAATCTTCAAGATTTGTTTGTCCAACAGCATATGCATTTCTTCACAGAATATGCTATCGATGGTGTAGATCCTGATGCTATGATTTTTGATACAGAAGGGAATAACCATAAAGCAATTTGGTATAGTAAACCCAAAGGATTAGATGATCAAGCAAATTTGAAATACAGGAAAGGTAGTTCCGCTCCTCTTCAAGATGATATTTCACTTCAAATGGCAGTAGACATCTATCAACATCAAACAATAACGATAGATAATACAACACCGCTGACTATCTGGATTGGAAGCAAGGAAGACGCACAAGAACAATTTGATCGTATGCTTCAGTTGTCTGGAAATGAGAAAAAATTCAAAGAAATATTTAAATTTTGCCCAAATCTCAAAAAAATATCTGCACAAATTGAAGCTAAAAAAGCTGAAAACGAAGAGCACAAAAACGATACAATAGAGACAACACATACTACAAATACAACACATATAAAAGCTGAATCTACTGTACGTAAACATGATTTACCAAAAAGCGATGTGGCCTTCGATATAGATCAAATCAAGATTGGTGAAATGTATGATGGATATGTAAAATTAACCTATAATTATGGAATGTTTGTGACGGTTAAGGGAGTTGAAGGACTTCTTCATAAGAATTTCATCGTGGCGCCTGATGGTGTAGATTGGAAAAAATTCTACAATATTTGAGATAAAATCCATGTCAAAGCCCAAGAATTCAAAGAAATTAATGGAGAAAAGAAAGTTGTTTGGAGTCAAAAATAGGACATAAAAAAAATATAAATTAGTTGACAATATCGATCTAATCGATATTGTTTTTTCTTATAAACAAAACACATATTATGAATACAACGGAAATAAAAGAATTAATGAAGACCTTTGGTACACATCTAAAATGTGATCCCAAGTGTTCAGACAATGAGAACACAGAATGTCGCTGTCATTGTAATCATTTACAAGATTTGGATGAGGCGCAGTTTAGTATTGTTTTGCCATTTCTATCTCAGAAAATAAAAGATCTAAGATATGAAAATGGAGATCCTGTCTTTTCCAGTCACACACTTTGGTTATTTAAAATGGCTAAATTTGTTTTTTTGTGGGAAATATTCCAAGAAGATTGGAAGAACTACCCAGACAAAAATTTGATGGACACTCTTTCCATTAGTAGATTCAGTCTATATATTGGAACCCGTTTCAACTTTCGTATCTGTTTTAGCGGAAAACAAAAGGAAGCTCTTCATCACATTAGGTTGGCATGTACTTTATAAGTACCAATTAAAAAATCCCCACTTTGTATGTTTAGTGAGGATTTTTCTTTATTGACTTTTTCTATTAAATCTGTATACAATAGTTTGTATAACAAATATATTAACACAAAAATATTATTAGTATGGAAGAAGCCAAACGTTCAAAAATTTTGAACAAGCTAAAAGCAATTGCTGCTTTATTTGGAGCAGAGTTCCCTGAAAAGGAAGAAGACTTGATAGGAGATATCTCTTCTATTGAACAAAACACGAATGAAATTACCATTTATCTCTTTAAAAAGAGCTATTTACGGGAGATTATTGACTCTTGGAAATTTACAGAGCGTATTGGTGGTCTACGGACTACTGAACAAAAAATTACTATTATGCTTACAAAAAAACACTAAAAAAACAAAACAGTATGTCGGAAAAACAAACAAAATTACAAGAATTTGCCACAAAGAGTGATAGGGAATTTATTTTCGAACAACTCCTTGCCGGAAAAACTATTCATGAAATTTCTGCATCTGAAATGAGTAAGGGAGAGCAATCTGTTCTGGATACGATCAAAATGGCATTATTACCGGAAAATTATAATAATCTTCCGCCATTTGATATAAAAACTCGAACCTTTTCAGATGAAGCATTTGCGAAAGAACTCTCCTTTTTGAATCATCCACTTGAGTCAGATGACTTTACGGACAAAGAGTTGGCGCTTTTAATAGAAAAGAAGATCTGCAAATATTGGCAGCTCCTCTCTATAAAACCACCAATTAAAAATGAAAATTACTTTTCTTTTCCTATTGAAATGCCGATAGTGTTTACGGAAAAGCAACGAGCACAATTGATTAAATAAACAGTAACTGTAGCAAATAATCTCCGCTGTGTATACATGGTGGAGATTTTTTTAAATAAAAAAAATATACCTGCTCACTATATTTTTTACTTCTATTTATTCTTCTTTATCGCCTTGCCGGCGGGCATTTCTTTCCCTCATTGCCGGGAAAGGAACCAAAGGGGCTAGTTCTTTGTGAAACTCGCTATATCGTTTAGTTTGTTTTTTGAGAATGTAATCCAGCTCTAACAATTCACAAAGAACCAAAATCATTGACTACTTTTTATCTTGTGAATATTTATAAAAAAATCTCTCAGAAATACAGAGAGATTTAATTCGGAATAAGACACCAATTTAAATATATGTTGTCGTACACATGACCTAATTTTATTATGCCATTGCCATTGCTTCACATCTAACTGGCATTTTTTCTGTGATTCCTTTGATTGCGAAGAGAATATCTTCTACTAAATATCCATATGTATTGTTAAAGTAATTATTTTCGACCATTTTTTCTTTGAGGGCATCTCACATTTCTATGAGCTGAGCAATTATTGCATGAACTTCATCTTCAGATTGAAATTGAGTAAGCGCATGTTTTCTTAAATCTGCAATATGTTTTTTGAGCAACAACAAATAAATTACGATTCTATCAACAAATTCTGTACTCATAATGTCTTCAGTTATTCTAACACCATAAGAACCTACTCCATCTTTACTAACCTCTAAGACACCCATCAATTGATCACAAGTTGCACCAATTTTATCCATCAATTTACCTACAGATCTAACCGCATTTGAAGAATAGCTAAGTGAATTTTCCATTGTTGTTGGAGAGAGAAGCTAAAATTTGTATAATTAATTATAGTCCGTTTTTGAAAATTCACCAACAAAAGAAAACAAGCCCCACGAAGAAGACTTGCCAATATATGATTTTATTCTGATTTTATTTACTTTTTATAAAATATATCTCGCGTTGATAACTCATAGCTATCTTGAGGACTTATTTTGCCTATTTTTTCATAAATAACTTACGTAATACCAAAAATGTTACAAATCCAATTACTGCAGAAAGAATCAAAAACATTGGATATGCAATTTTCCAGTTTTCTGGTCCTGTCATCATACTTCGTTCTGACATTCCTCCAATACCAGCAAGAAGCGTCAATGGCATGAAAATAGCATTTACAAACGTAAGTCTAGTTACACTATTATTATTTTTGATTCCAATAAAGGTATTGTACGCCGTCATAAGAGAATCATTCTTTTCTGTCAAAATATTTATTGTACTTGTTATTCTAGAAAGTTTAACCTTCAAACTATTGAAATATACCTTAAGATGTTTCTCTTTGAGTCTATCTATATGTTCTATTAAATCATCCATTACATCTTGCTGAGAGCGGAAATTATGTTTGATAAATATTTTGTTAAGATCTTCATTCATAAGGTCTTCTACAACCTCATTCCCAGCCTTTTTGCTTGCGATTTGCTCTTGGATATCCAAGAGTTTTTTACCTGACATTGCCAAAGATTTAATCGTTTTATTGTAGTATCCATCAATAATTCTGTAGAGAATATAATAAGGAGAAGATTTTTCCGATCCTTCTTTGAGATCTCCCATATTCTTAAATGACTCAAAAAGATTATCAATTGTATTTGATTCTAAGGAGTTTGTCGTAATAATATAATTCTCTCCAATAATTACATCTAATTCATTGAAAAGATACCTTTCTTCACTTGCAAGATATTTAGTAAATGTAAGTGCAAGGAAAAAGTGATTACTATTACTATCAATCTTCGATTGAGCATTAATTTCCAAAAGATCATCCACAATAACTTCATGGAACCCATACTCTTGTGAAAGCTGATTGATGATTTCTCTATTTGGTTCCTGGATATGAATCCATTGAGTTTTTCAAATCTGAATTGATTGTTGCATAGAAATAGATGTAAATTAATAAACGGATATCATCTAAGATTAAGTATATCTAGAATCTTTTCCTTGTCAAAATTGAGCCATAGTGCTGGAAAATTAGTCTTGACTTTTACCAGGAAAATCAGTATATTCAAAGTACCAAAGTTTATCTTCGGTGAGTTCCAAGAATTTTACATGAGCGTTTAAAATTCAAAATCATTTAATTAAAGCACTTCGGAGTTTTCTTCGAAGTGTTTTTCGTTATTATAAAAAAATCCCAGCTTTCACTGAGATTCTTAAATATATAGTATACTTTATTATGCAGTTAGAAGTTCATCAATCTTGTTTTGATATACTCCCTTTGGATTTACTCCAACTACTTGGTGAACAATTTTTCCTCCTTGAACGAAAAATACAGCAGGGATAGAACTGATTCCAAATGTCCCAGCAAGTTCTCCTTGTTCGTCTACATTTACTTTTACAATTTTTACTTTTTTGTCGGCATTGTCATGAGAAAGATCTTCCATAACTGGTCCGAGCATTCTACAAGGTCCACACCATTCTGCCCAGAAATCTATGATAGAGATTCCATCAAATTCGATAACTTCTGTTTGAAAGTGTTGAGGTGATGTAATTTGAATAGCCATGAGTATCGTGGTTATGTATAAAAGATTTTATAATGTATTTAGATATTTTTCTGCCTCTAATGCAGCCATACACCCTGTACCTGCGGAGGTAATAGCCTGTCTATAGGTTTTGTCTTGAACATCTCCTGCAGCGAAGACACCTGGAACATTGGTTGCAGTAGAGCCTGGAACTGTTTGAATATATCCCATAGCATCTAAATCAATTTGTTTTTCCAAGAATGCCGTATTTGGTGTATGCCCAATCGCATAAAACAAACCTGCACAAGAAATAGTTTCTGACTCCCCTGTCTTATTATTTTTGACGATAAGTCCTGTAAGTAAATTTTCTCAAATTGCTTCAACTGCTTCTGTATTTCGTCTTACCTCGATCTTTGGATTGTTGAGCGCTCTATCTTGCATAGCTTTGGATGCTCTAAAAACATCTCTTCTCACCAACATAATCACCTTGGATGCAAAATGAGTCAAATGATTTGCCTCTTCGATAGCGGAATCTCCACCACCGATAACAATTAATGTTTTTTCTCTAAACATTGGCAAAGCACCATCACATACAGCACAAGCTGAAATTCATTTCTGTCGGTATTTTTCTTCACCTGGAATCCACATACGTTGGGCGATTGCTCCGGTAGCGATTATAATTGTTTGAGTTTCATGGGTTTGATTTCCTACAACAACCTTGAATGGTTTTACAGAGAGATCTACACTATCAACTGTTTCTGTTTGGATACGAGTACCTGCATTTATTGCTTGTTTTCTCATATTCATCATCAATTGTGTCCCATCAATTCCTGTAGGGAATCCTGGAAAATTTTCGATAACAGTTGTAGTTGTAAGTTGTCCTCCAGCTGCGATACCTCAAGCCATAAATCCTTCGAACATAAGTGGCTCCATATTTGCTCTCGCTGCGTAAATTGCAGCTGTGTGTCCCGCTGGACCTGATCCTATAATAATGACTTTTTCCATATGTTTGAGGTTATTTGTAAATACTGGATTTGCAGTATATACATCTCCTTATTTTTGTCAATATCTGGGTATAATATTAAAGGGTCATTTTGAGAAAATAAGATATAACTTAGATTTTGTGATAATATTTTAAAATGTCAATTATTATTTCTTAGTATTTTAAGCGATATCCCCTATTGATTTTGACAATGCAATATATTTTCGTATATATGAAACATATTTATCTCCCATGACACAATATGAAAGTCGTCTATCCAAAACATATTCAAAAATGAATGCTAGCCGGAATGTCATTTCAGCTCTGACCTATTAATCTCTCTATTATCCAATTGTTTATTGTGGGTATTGGAGTTGCTTCTGCAGTTGGAGTATTTAATGGATTTTCTAAATCATGAGCAAAGGCTGTTTGAGCTATTCTAGCTATTGTGGTCCTTTTGTTTGCTGTATTTATTGCATTTTTCAAAATGTCTGAATTGGGATTGTTGGCGTTTATTGCAAAAATGATTAGAAATAATTTCTTTGATACTAATAAAAAATTTCAAGTAAATTATGAAAAGCAAAATCACCTAGATATTCTTATCAAAGAAGCAAAATCTGTAGACCAAAAACAAACCGTCTTTGAGCGCAAAGATAGCTGATTTAGCAAAGAGAAAATTGAAGAAATAGACAAAAGTTGACTCATTTAATTTGTGTTGATCTCAGATATGTTAGAAAAGAAACAAAGACTAAAGACCAAGGATGTCCTCTTTTTAACAAAAAAGAGACAATTTTTTGGCAATGGACTCTTTGGGTTCTTTTATGTGCAACAATATCCAAATCTGAAGTATAATCAGATATCATGTCATATTAGCATCAAATATAGTAAACATTCTTGTGATAGAAACCTCCTTAAAAGAGCTATTATACGTCGAATACAAGAACATATAAAATGAGAGATTCCTTCAACAAACACCTATTATAAAGTATTCATAATGCTCAACAAAAGCAAATTAGATCAACTACAAAAAGACGTTGCAAATCAAGATAGAAAGCATATTATGTCACATATTCAGAGACAGTTTGCACAAAGTTTTACTGCATTATCTCGCCATCTATGAACCTCATCAAAAACATCTTCGACAACAGTAACAAATTCATCAAATCACTAAGTAAAGAAGACCAACAAGAACTTGCTGAACTCAAAAGACTTGAAGACGAAATCAAAGATCTTCAAGAAACTCAAAGAAAACAGAAAAAAGAGGTTCGTATCACAAATAGAGATATGATCAAATTTTGGTTTGTTGCTATGGTGATGGTATTTTTGGGATATATTTTATATTCTTCTCTAGATATTCTCTATCTTATAATAGCTGCATATATTGTATCTATTGCTATCGAAGCTATTATTATGCTGCTTGAAAAATATCATATCTCAAGATCTATATCTATTACCATTAGTTATATCTTGTTGGTTATTTTCTTGCTTTCTGGATTTGTCTTGGTTGTACCATTTATGGTTAATCAAATTAGCGAATTAGCAAATATTTTCTTAGCGAAATTAAATACTTTTCAAACATTGATTCACAATGAAAATCTTGGACAAATAATATCATCTATCCCGCTCCTACCTAAAGCTTTGCGCTGAGAGCTTCTAAGTATGCTCAATGATCCAGCCACAGCGATTCAAATACAACAGCAACTTGAAGCAAATGTAAGTAAATTTTCTAGTACTTGGCAGGATTATGCACAATCACTTTGAACATTTGCCGTAAACATGATTTCCTGGTTAGTGGAGTCTTTGACAAAATGAAGTATCGTTCTAACACTCGCTGTCCTCTTCTCTATAGAAAAAATTTCTGTAATGAAGTTTATCTCTAGTCTTGGTTGAGAAAAGAAATTTAAATACATCTACACGAAATTAGAAAAAATATATAAACAATTATGAATCTGGTTGAAATCAAGACTACTCCTCTCCTTCTATATGGGATTAGGTCTTTACGCGTCATTTCGAATTCTTGAACTTTTTGGTATGGAAATACCAAGCAAAGCATCTCTTGCATTGATTTTTGGTGTGCTTGATATTGTGCCTTATATTGGGAATATTGTATGATGAATACCTCCTATTTTATTGGGATTGACACATTTCTGATTACTATGAGGATTGATTATTACTGGTATTATCTTGATTATTAATGCAATTGAAAATAATATTATTGTTCCATTTATGATGAACAAATCACTTGGAATAAATAGTGTTGTGATCTTCATCTCTATGATCTTATGAGGAATTATTATGTGATTCCTAGGGATATTACTTGCTGTGCCTATTGCTGCTATTATTACACTTTTGTTTGAAAAAGATATTGTAGAATAATTTAATTTTTTACTCTTTGTCTTAGTTGATGAAACAACGTATTCTCCAATCATATTTTGCACTTCTATGATCATTGGCACATCGCTACATAAAGAAACACAAACCACTTGTTATTGGTATCAATGGAAGTGTTGGAAAAACGTCCTGTCGTATGGTAATTACTCAGACATTAGAAAAATTTTTACCTAAAGAACGTATTTTTACGTCTCCCAAAAACTTCAATGGAGAACTCGGTCTTTCTCTTAGTATTTTTCAGATTAATGAATGGGAACCTAAAGTCATTTGTTTCATCACGACACTTTTTAAAATAATTGGGAAAACCCTTTTTGAAACTAAAAAATATGATATTATTGTCCTAGAATATGGGATTGATCGTCCCAAGGAAATGGATTTTTTGCTTAGTATTGCAAAACCTGATATTGGGGTATTTACTGCAATAGATGCTGTGCATTCTGAACAATTTGGAAATCCACAAGAAATTGCTAGAGAAGAAGTTAAGATGGTAAAAAATACAAAATCTACTGTCTTTCTTAATAGCGATGATCCTTATGCAATGGAACTCAAAGATAAAATCAAAATTGACGTGTTTACGTATCAAACTGCCGAACATCATAATCACAAACAAATCAAAGAAGATATCCAATTTAATCAGCCTCTTTTTGTTATCAATAAACACAATATCCCTGAGCTAGAAGCAACTATTAGTATCAAGGATATTGAATTTAAAATAAGAACAAATCTCCTTAGCAAAGAAAATTTGGGATATATAGGAACTGCGGTAGCTATTGCTGAAATTATTCAACATCAAAAATCGCCTAAAAAATGATCTCTTGTAGCAGAGCTTGAAAAGAAAAAAGTAACAGAACTTGACTATACATTACAACCTGGAAGACTCAGTGTTTTTGAATGAATTGCAGAAACTTTGCTTTTTGATTCTACATACAATGCATCACCGCTTAGTATGAGAAGTATTATTACAACAGCGCGAAATATCAAAACAAAATTATTTCCAGAACGTCCTTTGTGGTTGGTTTTGGGAGATATGAGAGAATTAGGTGATTTTACAGAAAAGGAACATAGATTGCTGGCTGCATACGTCGGGCAGGTTGCTGATTACGTATTTCTAGTTGGAAAAGAAATGACTACACATATGGCAGATGAATTGGAAAAAATTGGATTCCCTATGAGTCATCTCTGTAAATTTCATACGGCAACAGAAGCTACAGAAATTATCAAGAGACTCATAGCTGATGAGAAACACCCTTGCGATGACCATGCTCATCATCACCATCCAGAACAACCTCCTCTCCTCGTCTTTAAGGGAAGTCAAAATACAATCTTCTTGGAAGAAGCAGTTAAATGATTACTCAAAAACCCAGAAGATGCTAAATATCTCACTAGACAATCAGCTCGATGGTCTAAGAAAAAAGAAATACTATAATAATAGAAAACTCTGCGTAATGCAGAGTTTTTTTATTCTTTTTTTATACACCTCAAGCCGGTGGGGCTTTTTCCCTTTTGTTTTGGCAAAAGGGAGGAAACCATTGTCGCCAAGCAAAGCGTTTAGCTTCCGGTCGTATTCCATCATCTTCTTCCGATCCTCCAAACTTGGCTCTTAGCTCCGCTAAAACAAGCGGACCATATCTTTTCATATTTCTGTTCTGTTTGAAGAATACGCGTGCTGGCGACGAGCTGTTTAGCGTCATTTATTTCAGCAAATATTTTAAATAAAAAAGAAGCGAACTAGTCGCTTCCTTCACTTGGTTTGGGTCCTTCATCGATCTCCTTAATTTGATCTCTGATAACTGCAGCTTTTTCAAATTCCCAAGCTTTAATGGCATCGTCCAATTGGATTTTAAGATCCTTGAGGATGATGTCTTTTTCTTTTTTGGTCATTCTTTTGAGTCTTCTGGTCTGAGGCATGGCACCTGTGAAGGCAACCTGTAACTCCTCATCGGTCTTGACCGTAGAGAGATCTTTGACATTTGATGTTGCTTTGATCGGCGTGATACCGTGTTTTATATTGTGTTCATGTTGGATTTTGCGACGGCGATATGTCTCTCGAAGGGATTTCACCATAGCTTCTGTAATTTTGTCTGCATAGAGAATTACCTCACTAAGTGGATTTCTGGCTGCACGACCTATGATCTGGATAAGCGAAGTCGTAGATCTCAGGAATCATTCCTTGTCGGCATCGAGAATAGCAATTAGACTCACTTCTGGAAGATCAATTCCCTCTCTCAACAAATTCACTCATACGATAATATCTATTTCTCAGCTTTTCAGTTTTTTGATAATCTCCCAACGATTGAGAGAATCTATTTCACTATGGAGATAGAATGCTTTATATCCTTTGGAAACGAGAAAATTAGTGACTTCCTCTGAAGATCTTTTGGTCAAGGTAAGAACTAGAATTCTCCCTTGCTTCGCAATGTGTTCGTTCATCTTTCCCAAAAGATTTTCCAAAAAAGGAGTTCCCTCATTTTTGGGATCTTTACGAACAAAATCTTTGAGATTTGGATATGCTTCGTACATTCAGTGATATTTAGAATAAACTTGATTTCTAAGATAGTGTTTTTCTACAAAATTGCAATAAGGAGTAATTTGAGAATTAAAAAAAAGCCAGCATCGGAGAAATTCTCTGATACTGGCAAATAATTAGTTGTTAACGTTTTCTGAATACAGAAGATTTCGCAAACTATTGAACATAGGAACAAGATCTTCTACATTATGACCTGTGACATATCCATATATTGCGACTAGAATCTCTTTTCTAAGAAATTCTAAACTACACTTCCCAGTTTCTGAAGTTACTTTTGGTGGGTTTTTTGTTTCCTCATCACAAGATATAACAATAGCAATTGCTATAGCATGTTCACTCATTATAAGCGTCCAACGTACATATTCATGTTTTGTTAACCAGCCTACTTCTATATAAAGTAATGGGAGATCTTTGACATTGAAACCTATAAAAATCTTAGCACTTAAATCTGTTGGTAATTTAGTACTATCAAAATTTATTTCTTCAATATCTATTTTTACTCCAGAATCTAGAGATAATTTTGCCTTGAGATATTTAAATATCAAAGCTACTTTTTTTGCATCTTCAATTGTGTTCATTTTGGTTTTCCTTTCTTTTTTAATTTTTATTTTTTCTTCTTTTATATATTTACCAAACAAAGTCAATATAGATATCTCAATACCTCACAAACACTAGCTCAATAAGCCCCTTCTCTCTTTCAAAACATTTGACAAAACTGAGTAAAAACTATATACTTATGCTATGAAACGACGAAAATCTCTCTTATTTATCGGTGCTGCTGCGGTATGTAGTCTTCCTCTTTGAAGTAAGGCAGATTTTTCTGGATTTGTAGATCAACTTCGTCAAAGCAATATACCTATCGATAAAATACTTACGCAAACAGGAGTTACCCGTTATGAATTAACCAGACTTCTTAATGCTGTAGAATGTAAAGATTGTATTAACCCAGATTCCACATATTTAAAAGCATATACCTCTAAATATTGGGAAGTTTTTTCTAAAAAACCAGGTATGGGATTTAATGATATCTCATATGCCGATGCAATATTTAACAAAAAGGATTATTACTATTGTGTCGCCTATGTAGGTGAAAACTGATATATGAAAGGATACCCGGAGACAAGTCCTGTTTGTGGAGGACAATTTTGTGGACCAAGAAACGTAACAAATGCTGAATTTTTGCAAGTAGTAATGAATATGATTTCAAAATATGTCTATTCTGCATATGCATTGAATTGGATAGAAGCAAAAAATTGGATTAAGAAGCTCGATTTGAATAGCTATCAATATAAAACATTTTCTTCTAAAGACATCACAACAATCAACGATAAGGCAAAGGTGTGTAAGAATCAAGCATGTGCATTAGAAAATACAGAGCAACTTAGTATCTATCTCAAGTATTGTATGTTTAATCTTCAGTCTTGTGGAATGGTTCCTTTTGAAAAGATTAAAGAGGGATACTGGCCTGTAGCAGAACTTAACCTTTTGTCTAAACAACAAATTGTAAGTATTGATGAAGCTGCTACCTATAATATTAATGAAATGATTGCTTGAAATCTTTTGATCAAAATTTTTAGCAATATGAGTTCTATTATCGGATGTTCATTTAATAATGATTATGATTGTGATGGTATAACAAATACAGATGATAGCTGCCCAAATAGCTATAATCCGCATCAAACAGACACAGACAAAGATGGAATTGGTGATGTTTGTGATGATGACATTGATTGAGATAACTCCAAAAACCCAGTTGGGATAGTAGATGATAACTGACATATTGTAGTATGACTTTGGGATAAAAATATGGATAATTGTCTTTTTGTTATCAACAAAGATCAGAAAAAAACAACCAATAGCTCTTATCTATGAGATGCATGTACGCTCTCAGAAAACATCTCTCTTGCTATTCAAGTCGTCTCTACTACAACTACTCTTCCTCAGACTATTTCTTTAGGTGCAGTATATGGATCATCTTTTTCTCAATATACTTGGGATTTATGAGATGGATCTTTTGCAAGCGGAGAAAAAATTACTCATAGTTATACAAAACCAGGAGTATATCTTGTTCGTTTGATTGCAAAAACATCATGAGGAAAACAATCTTTAGCAAAAACAACTATTGTAGTAGGAAATATTTCTAGTGAAGAGAAAGCACTTCAACCACTTATCAAAACTATTAATGTAAATAAAGATGCTAGTATTGATATAGCATTATCAGCAATATGAAAATTTGATTATTTTGAATGGTCATTTAGCGATGGAAGTTCTGCTCAAACAAAAACCGCAAATATCAAAAAAATATTCCGTACAGAAAACACTATAAATACGACCATAAAAGCATTCTCCAATAATCAAGTAAGTGCTGTTGTTGGTTTTTCTCTGGCTATTGGAAATCAAAAATGAGCAGTATTAAAATCTAATGTACTCAACCCAGACAAATGATCACCGGTCTCTTTTTCTACAACAATTGCAGGATTCCTTCCTAAAGATGTTCGTAGTGTATCATGGGATTTTGGTGACTGAACTAGTATACAAACACAAGAATTGAGCATCAATCATACATACAAAATCTCATGACAAAAAGCAGTTATTCAAACAATTACTCTTACAGATTGATCTAAGATCAAAACAATTGTGACTATCTATGTAGTCCGTCCTTATATGTTTAACTCATACAGTATAGAATTTTTACCTGATATGAATTGATCAGCTATTAAATCTCTTCCGTTTACTACGAGTATTAAAGGATCTTTTGGAACACCACTATTCTTCACAAATACCTATGGCGATTCTCAATCTCAAAATTTTTGAATTAAAAATCTTCGCTTCCCTATCACAGCTCAACATCGTTATACAACACCTTGAGTTTATTACCCACAAACGACATTGATGTTAGATGTCTGTACAAACTTATCTGCGCAAGCAACTGTTGATATTCAGGGGAACGATCTTTGTTTAGATGCAAAAGTAAATGGAACGCTAAGTAAATTGTGATGTGACATGGATAAAGATGGAACTCCTGATATTTGTGATATAGATATTGACGGCGATGGGAAGCCCAATCTTCTATGAATAATAACAGATCCAAAACAGTGTAACTATATTGCACAAGTAGCAGCAAATTGAATAGGAAACTCTGCTAAAGATGATGCCATCAATTATGATATTTTAAACAAACACTTTCAATGAGTCTGCTCTCTTGATAATGATCCTTTTGAGGCAAATGATCAAACAGACAATAATAGTAATAACATATGAGATAGCCTTGATACTATGATAGCAAATACTACTGCATGATGAAATACCACGATATTAGACAGTTTTTTAGATAGTGATCATGATGGAATTTCAGATAATCAAGATATTTGTCCACTACTAGCTGAAAGTTATAATGGAGTGCAAGATACAGATTGATGTCCAGAAATTTGAGTAGAACTTAATTGTGAAAATTCTCGTTTACCAATCATCACTGAAAATCAATATTCTTGTGGGAATGGAATTCAAGAAACTGGTGAAACTTGTACAAACTGCCCTGCTGATGTTTGAGTATGTAGCCCCAATTGTGGAAACAAAAAAATTGATCCAGGAGAGACATGTCAGACATGTCCAGCTGATGTTTGATCTTGTACTTCTCAATGTGGAAATTGAATACAAGAAGCTGGTGAAACTTGCAAGAATTGTCCTGCTGATGCAGGGTCATGTGAAAACAAATGTGGTAATGGGAAAGCTGATCCAGGAGAAACATGTCAGACATGTCCAGCTGATGTTTGATCTTGTACTTCTCAATGTGGAAATTGAATACAAGAAGCTGGCGAAACTTGTACAAACTGCCCTGCTGATGTGAAATCATGTACACCAAATTGTGGAAATAAAGTTCAAGAAATAGGAGAGACTTGTTTAAACTGCCCTACTGATGGTAAATATTGTGATCCAAATTGTGGAAATTGAAATATAGATAATTGAGAGACATGTCAGACATGTCCTATAGATGTACAAGCTTGTTTCTCTAAATGTGGAAATGGTATTGTAGAATATAATCTATGAGAACAATGTGACAATTGATCCGCTAACAATGGGAAAGACTGAAAATGTTCATTATCATGTAGTTCATTAACTGCATGTGGAAATGGTACTATAGATAATTGAGAAACATGCCAAACATGTCCTATAGATGTACAAGCTTGCTTCTCTAAATGTGGAAATAGTATTGTAGAATCGGAATTAGGAGAACAATGTGATAATTGACTAGCTAATAACGGGAAAGATGGTAAATGTTGAATTCGTTGTACTCTTGCAAACTCTTGTGGTAATGGCGTCCAAGATGCTGGTGAAGATTGTTTCTCTTGCCCACAAGATAGCAAATGATGTCTTGTTATTGTAACAAAGGAATGTCTTCAATGTCCTTGTCCCTTTGCAGATTTCTCTGCATGATTAACTAATGGAGATCAGATTAAAGCTGTTCTTTGGGATATAACTAAAAAATACCCATGGTCATACTCACTATGATTTGAGATTGGATATTAATTATAAATTACATAAATATTACAATTAAAAAAAACAGACATAGAGTCTGTTTTTTTGTTATCATAATTACATATATTTATGCTGCCTGAAGTCCGTCTTTAATAGCTTCAACAGGGCATCCTTGTTTTGCATTCTCGAAATCTGCTTGTTCTTCTGGTGTTTCTGGTTGTTTAATAACAGTTGGTTTCATATTTTCAGCATCCCAACCAAAGATGGAAGGCCCTGTCATTGAACAAGCTGCACAAGAAATACAGTCTTCATTTATATATGCCATAAGATCTAATTAATAAATAAAGGAACCTACTTTATCCTAACGATCATCTTCATCGTCTAAATGATCATGATCAAATAATCCGTGTAATGATTTTTTATTATCTATGTCTTTGAATGATTTTTCATCGATAACATTAATGATTTTTGTCTTACCTACATGGCTCTTGGCTGCTTTAACTACTGAGTACAAACAAAATATTAGTCCTCCAAGCAAATACATCCATGTGAAATAATAAGAGTTTGTAAGAGTTATCGTAGACGTTACAGAACCACTTAAATTGATTGTATTCCCAATTGCAAAGAATGCAGTAATAATAACCCACAAAAAAGCAAAATTAATAAGATCATCATTTTCTTTGAATCCAAAATAATTAATTACAATATTTTTGAATCTAAAGCTCATATTTCGTGCTATCAAAAAGAACACACTTAAGAATACGATCACCATAGTTGTGAAGAAATGTCAATTTAGAAGCCAAACCCCATAAGATTCATCGGCAACTGGAGTAATAGATATAAGTGGGAAGAAAAGGAGCAAAAACGCCAAACCAAAAAGATATAATACAAATGTTTTTTGGTCTTTTGTAAATCTCATAAATTTTTGTAGAAATACAGAGATTTTGTTTTTGAGATCTCTTTTTCGGATAGTTGCTGAGTGTTTGATCATCCGGGATATGGTGAATAAATAAAGCTTTCTCCATTGTATATATCTTTTGCGAATACTATTTCAATGCTTTACATATAAATATTATTCAAAATATATGGATTAAAGTTGGTATGCTGAAGAACTAGGATTTGTTGGGCTCTCTGTAGAATTATCTATATTTATATATGGGTTACCACGATATTGGTTTTCTAATTGTCAATTTTTGACAGCTGCTCAAATTTTAAACGATTGTTGCAAAAGTTCTCCTACTCTAGAAAAAATAGCTTTTGCACTATAATCTTTGATATCAATATTTACTCATTTAAGAGCAAAAGGTAAGATACCCAAAAATAATGCGCTCAAAACAATACCTATAATCATATATCTAATTGCATTTCGTCCTTTAGTTTTATTATCATCTTTCCCTTTTGAAAAAAGGAATAAATATATAGCATAAAGGAACGAAAAAAAGGAACCTACTACCACAACAAGCACTATAATAGCGCATATTGTAATAATAACCTCCTCCATAGTTGTCTGTCCGTAAATCTCTGGCAAAATACATCTTTTAAAGAAATAAAGTACCTAAGTTAGGACTATTTTTTTTCATTTTTAACTGCTGCAGTTCTTGTTCTTTCTTCGTAGAATTTTTTGAAAAACACATCCTTTGTTTGAGCAAAAATTAATTTAGCTACTCTTTCTGAAGGTTGCGCTCCTTTTCCAATCCATTCTTTGATAAGATCAATATTAACTTCAAGTTTGTGAGCTAGAGGATCAAACCATCCAAAAACATCAGTAAATCCTGATTTAGCTGGTTTTGTGTGTTCAGTAAGAACTACTCTGTAAAAAGGCCTTCCCTTTCTTCCTTGTCTAGACAATCTGATTTTCAACATAATAGGTAGATTTTAATGTTTAAAATACTGGAGTATTAATGAGGATGATAGATACAAACGTAGGAATGTTTGATCGTGAAAATAAATCCCCGCTCTCAGCAATGCAAGAACGAAAGTTCTTACTTAAGTTTTTCTTTGGATGCATGAACAGTATGCTTCTTGTCTCTTTTGCAGTACTTGTTAAGTTCAATTTTTGGTGTAGTTGCTTTGTTCAACATTGTGTGATAATTTGTTGCACCGCATTCTTTACACTGCATTCCTACAATAATTCTTCACGCTTTTTTCTTTGCCATTTGATGTGCGCAGTAAAATAATAAAACAATACTCGATATTTGAATGACGAGATGATCTGGGAAATTAGCACTGGGCAGATTTGAACCGCCGACCTCGCCCTTATGAGAGGCGCGCTCTAACCAACTGAGCTACAGTGCCATTTAGAACCTGAACTCGGTGAGGGCGGGATTCGAACCCGCGAGACGATCACTCGTCTGACTCGTTAGCAGTGAGTTGATTTCGGCCACTCATCCACCTCACCAGATCTTTTTTGTCAATCAAAAAAATACATGTGCTGCTAGATATAGTGAATTAGTGTTGAATTTCAAGCATAAAAGCATAAAAACATTAAAAAAGCTAAGCAAGGCTCAAAATATGTAGTTTTATTTTATAGATTTCTTAATGGCTAACGAGACTTGAGGATTATGAGAAGGACTGGATGTTGGTGGACAACCAAGATCAGATGTCAACAAAGTGACGGAAGAAGCAGTTAGAAGAATTCAAGATCAAAGCAAAAAAGCACAACAAGTTCATCAACAAATCCAACAAGACAAAGCCAATAACAACACTATCGCCCAATTTTTAGGATTCCTTATAGAAGCAATCAAAAACGAACATATAGTCAGCCTCTTATATGATGTTTTCTTTAAAACAAGAAATCCAGAAACATGAATAACTCACCTGAGGAAAAAAATAAATGTAACTGTAATTGTTGGTCTTTTCTACCCATTTTATATAAAAGAAGCAGACAAATTTGGGGTTAGCAAACTCTTTAAAGAACTCCTTACTACAAGCGGAACACTAGATTTTCGCGAATATGTCGCATATATAAAAAGGCTCGCAAGTAAATATCATGATAATGTGGCTCTTGATCAAGAGCATCTCTTGAAACTTTTGTCTGAAATTATTAAATATTTCGAAATTCATGGGAAAAAACTTACTGATGAAGAACATAATATAAGTATTTCTGAATTGAAAAAAGAATTATTCTAAAGCCTATTTATAAAATATGTCAACTACATTTCACTATGAGATGTAGTTTTTTTTGATTCATTTGTTTTTGTGGATATACTTAGGTATGAGTCTTTATATTAGCATATAGCTATGGGATACTGAGAAACACAAGAAGTAGTTCAGGACAAAAACCTGCCAGAAATCAGTAATGGACACTGATTTGTGGATCTTCTACAACAAGAGAATATTCATGATTTGAATGATCCTCGTATGGAAACAAAAGTAGTTAATAACATCGTTATCATCATCATTGATGGGCGTGAATCATTTTCTGTAAAGGGGGAAAGTAATTTTGATCAATTTAAACATATGTTTTCTGAAACACAGTCTGTGACTAATGCCACACAAGAAGAACTCGATAATGTCCAACAAGATATTGAACTTAATCCTATTGATTTTCAAGATAGAATAGACACGTATAAAGAGTTTTACAAAAAACAAAAAAGAGAAAGTGGATCTAAATGATTTTGGCTCAATACTAATTCAGCTGGAAAAGAAAAAACAGCATATAAAATCACAGCCAAAGAAGCTGATGTACAACTCAAAAAACTTGATGCTATCGAACAAAGATTTCATCAACTTTCAAATCCAAATAGATACAAAAACAAAGAACTGGCTAGAATTGAACGCGAAGTGAGTATGAAACAGCTTTCAAAAGAATTAGATGAAATCTGGTCTAAATTAGGCCAATTTACAGAATATAGAAACGATATAATAACTGGAAAGATGGATACTACTCCTCCATTTAAGATGACTATCAACAGCATCAACGATGCTAGAAACATCTCAAATATTCTTAAAAACTTTAATAAACAACAACGTAAATCAAACGAATATGCAGCTGATGCAGCTACACAACAACAATATGCACAAGTATTAAAATCGCTTCAAGTATATTTTGAACAAAATCTGAATAATCCAGATCAATTTCAACCATATCAATTTAGCGCTGAACAATTATTAGCGATCAACTACTTCCCTAAATTAAAAGAGGCTATGGGTAATATTATGCCAAAAGAAGAACAAACTGATAATAAAAACACTAAATGATCAAGTACTGAAAGTCAATCACAACAAAACCAAGATGTTAAAAAATCATTTGATAAACAAACACAAAAAGAAGTTGTCGCCTATACAGATGTAAAGGACGCTTTTTCAAGATGAGGAATCAATGGAATGATAGACTATGGACTAAGCAAGACCAACATGAACGATACACAAAAAGAAACATGGAAATCTATTGGAAATATGGGAATCATGATTGGAGCATGAGTCGTTGCATGGAATTTCTTTAAAAATGCGTTTAAGGTATTTACATGAAAAGGAAGAAAAGATCTTGCGGAAAACGGTGGTCGAGCATGGATCGCTGGTCCTGCTGCACTTATGTTTGGTGCTAATGCATGGAAAGGAGAATCTATCACAGGACTCCTCAATGGATGACCATTATCGAAATGACTTGCAGATCGAACAGGTGATATGGCCGGTAAAGGAAAATCAGTTGTTGATCAAGCAAAGACTACAGTAAGTGACGCCGCTAAGACAGTCACAGAAACAGAACCAGTCACTAATGAAGGATTAGAAGGTACTGCTGAATTATTTAACGGGTTGACTTGTTCTCAAGTAGCTGACCTTCTTGAAAAAGATAGCACTGGAAAGATGAAAATCAAACCAGATCAATACAAGGCATTGCTCACTACACTCAAAAAAGAACCAAATGACACTAAGAAAGCTGCGGCTGCGAAATACCTAGAAAAGATCGGTGAACAAGATGACAACAATATGATAGATATTACCTTGACTTCAATGGGACTCACATTAGAAAAACTCAAAGAACCAGCTAATGAGAAGACAACATTTAATGAGCAATTGGACAAAGTAAGAGGAAGAATATGAGCTTTAGCAGACCTTATGATTACCAAATACAATCATATCAATCCAGAACAAAGACACCTTATTGTAGAGTATGTTAGAAATCCTAATGCTACACAAAAAGACTTAACTGCACTTGAAGAAAGAGGTGATGTCTTTGAAAAAGCCGAAGAATTTCCGCCTGATGCAAAGAGAATCGAATTTAAAACTAAGATAGATAAATTTAATCTGAAGGAAGGAGACAAGGAAAACCTCAAAAACGGCTTGAATAGTTTCTGGCACTTGTGGAATACGGATGAAGCCACAAAAAACAAGATGGATATCAAAGAAGAAAATGGATCAATCGTATTATCAACATATGGACAAAAGACAAAACTCAACCTTCAAGAAAAATCAATGATTGGAATAGAAAATGGAAAGGAAAAGAAAATCAGCTTTGGCTCTACAGCAGAACTCCTCAAGGCAGCTAATCTTATCAATAGAATATTTGATTTGGTTTCTGCGCCAGGAAACAAGACTAATGTAACAAAAGATCCGTTTAATATTAGCTTGTTGGGTAGAGATGTGGAATATGATAATACAAAGTTTTGGTCTAGTTTGACAGATACCAAGTATAATCACAAAGACATCACTGTAATCTCTGGTGGTATTGGATGAGCGCTCAAAGGAGTAGCTCCTGCACTAGAACAAGATAAACAAGCTTTTGTAGGATTGTTGAATAAGAGATTTAATGAAGTCAATAATTTGAATTAGTTTCCCCTGGGTGGGTGGAGAGATGCGATTAATCGCATCTCTTTTTTTATGTGTTCAAATTATATAGAGATGTTGCGATGCAACATCTCTACCCACCCCACCCAGCTCCAATACTCTTGCATATTTTGTGTAAAAATATATCTTTATAGCATATATTTAGATATTTTGTGATCTATGATTTCACAGGAACTCCCTATTCACCATAGTAAAGTGCTCATCATCTGAAATCGATCCTACAAAAATTTGGGAGACGAACTGATTTTGTTGTGAACAATCAAATTACTTTTGAATCAAAACAATAAGATAATTATCCAAGCCTACGATCCTAAGCGATTACGTAGTTTTTTGAGACAATTTGTAGATATGTCCAAGATTATCGTGGTGACTGAGATTCCCAAAGGAGCGAGGTCGATGCTTAGGTATATACAGACATGAAAGTTTGGAGAACGAGCGACACTATATAGTTGTGATACGGTAATTGTAGGATGAGGTGAAATTCTCACAGAAGAAAATCCAAATAGTTACTGGTATTGGCTAGTTTCTCTACTACCTTCGTTGATGAGAAAGCTTTTCGCGAAAACACAAAT
>OFSA01000001.1_pt1 | contig 53493 bp, 50 predicted proteins | sample 1543241 | NCBI WGS metagenome assembly OFSA01 (sample SAMN05442508, study PRJEB24371) | freshwater metagenome | isolation source: Freshwater Lake | place: Canada: Niagara | collected 2012-08-09 | reverse complement strand
AAGGGATTGATGACTGATGAACTCAAGAAACAAATTATGGAAGCTGAGACGTTGGCGAGAGTCGAGGATTTATATAGACCATTTAAAGAAAAGAAAAATACTAAGGCGACTATCGCCAAAGCTAAGTGACTCGAACCTTTGGCTGATATTTTGGCGAAAGCTCAATTGAGCGTAGAGGACTTTGAGGCAGAAGCTGCGAAGTTTATCAAAGATACTGGTGATGTGAAAACAACTGTGAAGGATATCAAAGAAGCTATTCAAGGTGCCAAGGATATTGTGGCTGAAGCTGTTTCAGATCACGCTGATCTCAGAGAAGAAATCAAAGTCTATGAAGAACAAAATGCAATTATTTCTACTAAAGCTAGCAAAACGTTTGATGATAAGGGTGTGTACAAACTCTACAAGACCTACAGTAAAAAAATGTCAGATATCCCATCTTATGCATATTTGGCGATTTCTAGAGCAGAAAAAGAAAAGCAATTGTCTGTAGGATTAGATTTTTCTGGAACCAAGGTGATGACTGCGGCTGAGAAATTTTTTGTGCCGAGACAAACGGGGACTTGCGTAGACTATTTGAAAGAGGCGATTCAGGATGGTTTGGATAGATTGTTGTTGCCATCATTGGAGAGAGAATTGAGATCAGACAAGAAGAGACGAGCTGATGAAGCTGCGATCAAAGTGTTTGGTGAAAATATGAAACATTTGTTGCTCACGCCTCCGGTGAAAGGGATGAATATCTTGTGATTTGACCCTGCGTTTAGAACTGGGTGTAAACTGGCTGTCGTAGACGCTACAGGAAAGTTTTTGGCGAAAACAGTGATTTATCCCACTGAGCCACAAAATAAGGTCAAGGAAGCTTGCGAGACCCTATACAAACTGGTAAAAGATTACAATATTGACCTTATCGTTTTGTGAAATGGTACGGCTTCGAGAGAATCTGAGAAAGTTGTGAGTGAATTTATCAAAGCGAATAAATTGGACGTGAAATATATGATTACTTCTGAAGCTGGAGCATCTGTGTATTCTGCATCGCAATTGGCTCAGGATGAATATCCTGATTTGGATGTGACGATCAGATGAGCAATTAGTATTGCGCATAGAGTCCAGGATCCATTGGCTGAGTTGACGAAGATTGATCCGAAAGCCATCGGAGTAGGACAATACCAACACGATGTAGATCAAAAATACTTGAAAGAAAAGCTTGATGAAAGAGTAGAAGATGTCGTAAATGCGGTAGGAGTAGACGTGAATACAGCCAGCTATACTTTGCTTCAATATGTCGCAGGTTTGACGCCAGCTATTGCTAAGAATGTTGTGATTTATAGAGATGAAAACGGAGCATTTGAAAGCAAGGCGCAAATCAAAAAGGCGAAAGGACTTGGACCAAAGGCATACGAGCAAGCGATTGGATTCTTGAGAATTAAAGGTGGAAAAGAGCCTTTAGATGCTACAGGAATTCATCCAGAAATTCACAAACAAGTGTATGCATTTATCGAAGCAGAACTTGGAATCAAAAAGAAATTGTTGAAATTACCATTAGACGTACAGCAATTTTCTGAACAACAAGTCAGCGGTCGATCTGAAAAATATGGGATTGGATACGAGACGATGGTAGATGTGATCAAAGAACTTCAAAGACCTGGTTTGGATCCTAGAGATGAACTCGAAGTTCCATGTTTCAAATCAGATGTCCTCAGTGTTGAAGATGTCAAAATTGGTATGGAACTCGAAGGAATTGTCAGAAATGTAACTGATTTCGGTGCATTTGTAGATATTGGATTGCATAATGACGGACTTGTTCACAAATCTCAGATGTCCAATACTTACGTATCAAATCCTACGGAAGTACTCCATGTAGGACAACAAGTGAAAGTTCGTGTCTTAGATATAAATGTAGAAACAGAAAAGATTGCATTGACGATGAAGGATCCTAGTGCACCAGCGGCGACTAGACCAAGTACCCCAAGACCTCCTCAATCACCTGTAACACCTAGTCGCCCAGCGACTTCGTCTAGAGATGACGATGATGCTCCGGCATCTAGTATGAAGGGGAATATTAGTTTTTCTTAGATGTCTTATTGAAGTGGAACGCGTGCAAATCCCTCCGACCTACCGGTCACCTCCCTTTGTCAAGGGAGGGCTTAGATATCTACGATAGCTCAACAGCTATTCTACCTCCTTGATAAAGGAGGGGGTAGGGGTGGATTTGTCTCTGTAACTAAAAAAAACGGCAGCGAAAGCTGACCGTTTTTTTTGTGAGAGAGATTTAGAAATTATTTAGTCTTTTTAGTAGTTGGTTTTTTAGTAGGAGCCTTTTTAGCGGCTGATTTTTTTTCAATTACTGGAGCCTTTTGGATAAGATGTTCTACTTTTGCAATAGTATGTTCAATACTTCCTTCAGCATATTCAAAAGCTTTACCAGCTTCTTTTTCTACTTTCTCAACTGCATTTTTGATAGCTTTCTTAGTTTGTTTTTCGTTTTTCTTTGAGAAAAAGAAAATATAGATGATTGGCAAGATTCCTCCTGTATTAAAAATGAAAAGACAGATAAATCGAGTAAGTTGTCTTCTACTTGCTGATGTTCGTAGTGCAATTGCCTTTCGGGCTGCATCTCGGATTGCTATAATAAGAATCAAAATTCCTAGTCAATCTCAAATATTGTTTGCTTGCATATACGATGCCATAAGATCAGGTGTCATAGGTGGGTAGAAAGATATAAAATTGCGATTATAATGTACTTTTTATAGTAAAGTTCAAGATGAAAATACATTTTTGTGATTTTTTATCTTTTGAGAAAGGGTTCCAAAATGGAACCCTATCTTCGATAGTGTGTTTTGGGTTACCCGTGTACCGGACAATCAGGATTTGGTTCAGGATGTTCATTATGATCAGGGCAATAATTACTTATTCCCCACGATCCACTGGTTCCATCCCAATTGGCAGGTGGTGGATTTTGGCAGTCACATTTTTTAGGGCAAATGCAGAGCATTTCAAAGGATTCGCCTTCTTTGATGGTGACGTGATATTCTCCTTGTTTGATGCTTTCATCGATTTCTATAAAAACATCGATTTCTCTCAAGTTCTCTGGGATTATTGCTGTTTTCCATTCTCCAACTCTTCCGTTTTTGTAGATGACCACTGTTCTTTCTGAACTTACGTTAATAATTTTTGCTAATTTTTTCATATTTCATTAAATTTTTTATTTTATATCTTTTTATACATATATAATACGTAAAGTCAATTTTAAATTATTACTCTACCAGCTGGAGTTTTCTCTATTTTCCCTAATTTCATAAGAAGTGGTTCGATGTCTTCTTCGACTGCTTTTTCGTTGATACCAAGTTGGATGGCGATGGTTTTGAGACCGAGAGGACGATCAGCGTCACGAAGGATTTCTAAGTATCTTGCATGGAGGGGATTTGTCCCTCATTCTTCGATTTTGCTATGATCGAGAAAAGCTTCTCGCAGTGCAGGAGTTATTTCGAGTGATGTTTTGTTTGTAGTGATTACGAAGTCTCTGAGTTTGATACAAAAATTGTGAATTTCTCTAGGGACGGCATCAACTTTGGAGACCATCGCTTCGAGAACTGCGGGACTCGTAGTGATATGATATTGGGTGAGATATCTTTGAATAATTTTTTGTTTTTCCTTGGAATTGTATTCCATAAAATGAAAATGATACACAAAACGATTCTTGATCGGTTGTGAAAGGGATTCAGATTTGGTTGTAGCCCCTATGAGGGTAAATGGATTGATAGGAATTCTGACATTCCCGCCTTCTGGCATCACCATATCGATGACAAAATCTTCCATAGCAATATAGAGCACTTCTTCGATATTTGGCTTGAGTCTATGAATTTCGTCGATGAACAGCATATCTCCGGTTTCCAAAGAGTTGAGAATGGAGACGATTTCTGCTGGTTTGCTAATTGCATATCCAGTCACTGTTTTGATATTTCCATTGGCTTGTTTTGCGATAATTCCTGCCATAGTTGTCTTTCCAAATCCACTTGGTCCAGAAAACAACATATGTCCGATATGTCCTTGTCTTTTTTTTGCGCTGTCGATGGCTGTTTGGATCACTGTCTTGATATCTTCTTGCCCGATAAATTCTTCAAAGCTAACCGGTCTTGGTCAGTTGTTGGCTGGGGCTTGACGTTCCGTATTTATTTTCTTGATTTCCATAGCTATACATCGGGAATAAATATTTTCTTTATGAGTATGGTTTTGGAATGAGTAATCAATACTTTTTTTGACAAGATGTTTGTATTGCCAAAATAAAAAACCTGTCAGCTAGACAGGCTTTTCGTATTATAGTTTTTTGACTTTGTAGTAAATGCTTGTTTCATTGAGCTGTGTGATGTTATAGCTGTCTGTATTTATTCTCAATGTTCCTTCAAGTACGTATTTGTTGCTTACAACAAAATTAATAGTTCCTACTTTAGCATTGGATGCTATATCATATACATCTCCGTATCGTACAAAGTTTTTGTTGAAATACGTCTCTGTAGATGTTTTGATGACTTTATAATTTGTTCCTAGAAAGTTTATATATCCCAATTCAAAATTACCATTTTGAATTAAATTAGTATCGATAAATACATTTGCAGACAAAAATCATGTGGTTATAACTCAGCTTGCGTTGGTATCTGTTTTGTACAAGACAGAACCAGAAACCGTATTGACGATAAGATTGTCTACACCAGTACTATTCAAACTATTGATGAGTTGGTATTTGATTTTGAATCTATAGAGGAATAGTGCAACTTCGTATCTTGTGATTGGACTATCAAATGTCAGCGCATCAGCTGGTCCAACGATTCCCATATTGAGAGCTGTTTGATAATAACTAGTTCGTCGTGGGTTTGTGGATTCATTGAGTTTTTTCCCTTCCAATAATCTGATAAGTGCTGTGATAAATTGTCCTTTTGTGAGTGTTCCTTTTGGATTAAATGATCCATTCCCTCCGGCAAGCGCTCCCATTTCACAGACATTTTGGATATTAGTGATGAGTCCTGCATCTGTTTTGCTGAGATCATTGAATTTACATTCACTTGGTACGGTAGTTGTTAGTTTATCTTGAGAAAACTTAAATACTTTGGCAAATATATCAAATATTTTGGCAGATTGTTCTCTAAGAAGAACTTCAAATGGTTTATATGTAGAAATGGTATTGAAATTTGTAAGTCCATTGTCGTTCATCCATCTAATCGCTTCGAGGAGTTCAGGATCCTTTTCTACACTGATAGAGTTTGCGATGGCTGCAAATTTTTGAGCAAGTTCAGATGTCTCGTCTGTAGTTCCTGTATTTGTAGTTCCTGTAGTTACAACAGTAGTCCCTGTAAGGTTGAGATTAGCAAGTGTCTGTTGTCCTTTGAGTTTGAGTGCTGAATCGCTTAGGATGTTTTGAAATCTATAAATATAGAGTGCTGTTTCATATCTTGAAATGGCTTGTTCAAATCCACTGTTTGCTAGACTTGTAAGACCAAGTGCTCTTCCTTTTATGTAGTATTCTGATCGTCGTGGATCTTTGGTTTCATTTGAACTTTGTCCTTCGAACATTCTAATTAAAATTGTCATAGATTCTGGTCTGCTCAATGTTTTTTGAGGAAGGAATAATCATTTATTTCCTTTCATTAATCACAATTGACATGCTTGCATTACATAACCACTAAGTTCTGGATTAAATGCGTTTTTGTCACTAAATTCACAATTAGTATTTTTGATTGTGTTTGCAAATCCTAATGAAAGATAACTTTGGACCATCATCTTAGCAGCTTCTTCTCTTGTGAGGCTGTCATACATTCTAAAATCTCCTGTAGTTTGATATTTTGTGATTTTGTTAAAATATAGTCGAGAGAGCGCATTTTGAAATTCAGAAGCTCAGCTTGTTGCTGTCCATTTAGGAATTATTGGTGTTGTAACAGTTGTAACTCCTGTTGTAACTGTCGTTACCGTTCCAGAATTGTTTCCTGTAAGGGATTTTCCTGTATCTGTTTCTATGATTGAGATTGTTTGAGTGACAGGATCAATTACGATCTGGGCATCAGCATAAATTTTGGAAGTAATTCCTAGTCAAAGAATAGTACTTGCCATAAGTATATATGCAACTGATTTGTGAGACATAGATAGTACAGATAAGGATAAAATCTGTTTAAACCATAGCGTTTGTAAATCTGTTTTCAAGTCTAAGCTAACTTCTCTTCATTTTGTTTTTTATTTACGCTTGACTTTTACTTTGTAAAGGATATTTTTTTGCCCGTATACAAAAATATAAAAATATTACGTTATGAAGAAAAAGAGAAAAAGGGTAAGTGTTCCTTTACTGAAAACAGAGGAAGTATTTGATCTCAAGGAAGCTGTTTTGGATCAAAATTTACAGGCAATTACAAATCTCCCACATGAAACTAGAGGAGAATGTCTTGTTAAGCCACTAATCAATGCTTGTAGTAGACCTTCTTTGAGAGTTTGCTCTGAGAATTTTTTAATGCCAGTAGATATTGATTCTCAATTATTGGCAGATTATCCTCGTTTAAATTTTGCTTCTTATTAAATTAATTAATGTTTAATTTTTAAAACTGGAGCCGAATTCGGCTCCTTTTCTTTTTCCTTTGCAATTTTGCTTAGAAAATATAGATTACAAGTAATTTATTTCCTATTTTGTGCTATGAGCAAAAGAATTTTGACATGAATTCAGCCTACAGATAGTCAATTTCATATTGGTAATTATTTTGGAGCTGTAAAACCACTTTTGGATCTGGCTGAACAATTCCCAGATGCTGAGATATTTCTCTTTTTGGCGATTATGCATACATTTACCAGACTCAGAGATGGAGACCAGATTAGAAAAAACACTCTAAGTATGCTCAAATTGTATGCTGCTTGTGGAGCTGATCTTAGAAGATTCAATATTTATAATCCTGCAGATATTCCTGGACATGCTCAACTTAATTGGGTACTTACTTGTACTACAATCATGTGAACTATGGAAAGAATGCATTCTTACAAAGAAGCTTTGGATAAATGAAAAGCTGGTGAAATTAGTGTAGGTACATTTTGTTATCCAATCTTGATGGCTGCTGATATTTTGCTCTATGATGCGGATATTGTGCCAGTTGGAAGAGATCAAAAGCAACATGTAGAATATGCCAGAGATATTGCTCAGAAGTTTAATAAAACCTATGGTGATACTTTCAAAATTCCAGATGTCTATATCAAATCAGAAGTGGCTATCGTGCCAGGTATTGATGGACGTAAAATGTCTAAATCATACAATAATTATATCTGACTTTTGGATGATGAAAAAGTTATCCTCAAAAAAGTAAAACAAATCCCTACAGATACCAAAACAGTAGAAGAATCGAAAGATCCTGATACATGTAATGTCTATAATATGTGTAAATTATTTCTTACTCCTGAAGAAGATATAGCTTTGAGAGCTAGATATACAGCAGGTGGATTGAGTTACAAAGATGCAAAGGATTATTTGTATGAAAAAATTATGGCCTTTATTGCGCCTATTCAAGCTCGTTATGCTGAAATCGATGAACAAGAAATTCTAGACTTATTGAGTCAAAATGGAAAAAAGGTTAATCTTATTGCTGAAGCTAAGATTAAGGAAGTTTATAAAAAAGTAGGATTTTCACTCTAGATATTAGTACTCTATTTTATGAAATGCTGTTTTCTCAGATATCTTCACAACACCTAGTTTGTGGAGGTATTTTGGTAATAGTGAATTTATAAGTAAACTATAATGTCGTTTTTCTATTTTAAAATGTCTTCTAGCTATCTCCCATAATCAAGATGTACAGTTGTTAGAAAATAAATTGTAGTTTATATATCAGCTTTCTGTTCTATTGCTTTCTCTTGTAATATCTAGAAAAAGTTCTTTGATATGCTGCTTGCTTATATGAATTGGATATTTATAGACTTTTTCGTTTCTAAAAATTCTAAGATTTAAAATATCTCTTTCTGTACCTCGAATATATCTACTACGATATCCCCAAAAAAGTCAGTGAGCAATACTATATTGTTTGTGAAGTTTAATCTCGGCTTCTACGGAAAGGCATATTTTTTTACCATCAGAACATCTGAAGCTTATCATTGTGTGGCCTATCATATTACGTAAGGCAAACGGACAGATATACATATCGATACCTACGATTTTGGTGATATTAATTGTTTCTGTAATTCGGTTTTGGATTTGGTCCACATCTTCACTGGTTCGCGAAAAATCTCTAAAATTTTCGAATGTATAGAGATCTCATTTTTTTGTTATATGACAGTGTTTTTGGTATGCTGGTTTGATCATTGTATTGGTATGCGGAAATAAATCTTGTTTTCTTGGTTCTTTTCTGTACCTTTGGTGTAATATATTTTATTGGTTTATACGAAAATATGACACAAGAACAAGAGGTAGATCTTACGGTAGTTGACTCACATGATTGGCAAGCAACTGATCAAAAAATAGAACAAATTCAAAATATTTTCGCTGAAGAATGACTCGCTGATGATCCAGCACTTATGGATGCTTTGCATCAAGCTGTTCATGCTTCTGTAAAAGGTGAAATTGTAGATACAGATGTTGAGTAAATTTCTTATTTGAAAGCTTTTTTAAACTCATTTTTGATATTTCTGGCTTGAACGCTATCACGTCTGACTGTGAGTTTACAATTGGCTTTCATTTCAAAAATACGATGAAATAAATCAGGATTAAAATCTTTAATTTCTTGAATACTATCGAAGAAGATTTTGAAGTAATCACTAATTTCTTTGGGATATAAGACTTCAAAGACAAAATCTCCAACAACAGTTACACAATATCCATCTTTGAGAAATGGTAATTTATCGGTAGCTAGAGCTTTTACTCCGATTTCAGTGTATAAATTAGTTCCATACATATCTAAGAAATGAGTATTTCCAGAAAGAAAGTACACATCAGCTAGTTTGTTTGCTTGTGAAAAGAAAGCCATTTCTGTTTGCTTCATTCACAATGCATAGTATGGACGCGCTTGATATACATATGTCGCTTGCTCTTTTCCATACATTCTATTTACAGCAAGCATCCAATCACCTCGTATACCATCTAAACTTTCAATACTTGTGGCTTCGTGATACATAGATTGTCACTCTTTTAGATTGGCAATGCTGATGTTTTCTGTCAAATATGTCTGTTTGAGCTCGTCTGCTAAATCCAAAAATCCTAGTACTCGTCTGCTATGGAGTGATAATTTTCCATTTTCTTTGATAATAATTTGATCATCTACCAATTTTCCTATGACTTTATAAAAATTTGGCAAAGAAATCTGATATTCTTTTGTGATTTGGGTATGTAATTCTTGTATACTTGCTCATTTATGGTCGATGAGCTTATGGACGATAGTGTCATATAATTGATCAAAGAGAATCATGTTTTTTCTCAAAAACTAAAATTATCACTTAATGATAATTATTTCTCTAAAATTATCAAATCTATTTACATTTAATATCACATCATTAAATACTTAAATGTCAAATAAAGAATATTTATCTTATTACCAACATCCACTATGAAACTCAACATCGTAACAGGATCTAGCAATTCTTTGGGTAAATCATTTTTGAAAAATATTGCTAATACAGAAGATATTACAATATGATTATCTAGGAGATGATGTAATATTCCTAATGTTATCAATCTTCAAGTAGATCTTTTGGACTCTTTAAGTGTCAAAAAAGAATTATTAAAAATTTTATCAACTATTGATTCCACTAAAATATCTAGTGTTCATCTTATCCATACTGCATCTAAAATTAAAAATGAATTGCATGATATCCCAGATCCTAAATATAATACCATTGATTTAGATGGTGATTGAATAGATGATGATGTTTTACATTGTACGTATACAACCTTTGTAAACACACATCAAGCACTGATAGAATGTCTTCAAAATATATGAAAATCTGATGTTGCTAAGTATGTAAATATTATAGGAACATTGTTGGATAAAAAATCTCGAACTCCTTCTTCTCATAAATCAATGGTCTCTGCCAATAAACTCCTAAGAAACTATATCATATGACTTTGTCATAAAGATAAATCCTATAAATGAAACTGTGTGTCTGTATGAACTATTGCTACAGAAAGTGAGTTAGCATATAGAAAAAATGGTGAACATAAATATTGGCTCAAAGAAGATGTTGTTGTTCAGTCTATTCTTGAAAGAAATGTAGCTTTTGTTCCATGATATACAGATGAGGACCGTTATGAGCATAATCCAAGATATCTTGAATATTATAAAGATGAAACTGATGAACAAATGAATGAAAGATTTAAGAAAGAAATCGGTTTAATTTAATTATCTAACTCCAAAACTATGAAACTCAACATCGTAACAGCTGCTGCAAACTCAGTATGAATTGCTATCCTTAAAAAAATCGCCAATCCCGAAGATATCACCATTGGACTTTCCAGAAAATGATGTGATATTCCATATGTAATAGACTGAAGAGTCACAGATCTTATCAAGCAGGAAATTACACAAAAAGAATTTTTAGAAATTCTATCAAAGATAGATATATCTCAAATAGACAGTGTAAATATCTTTCATAATTGTTGTCTTGCAAAATATGAATTTCCAGAGAAATTCCTTCAATATATTCCAGAAGAGTATAAAAATAAAGTTGTTTGCTATGATTATGATGGTGATGGGATTGATGATTGAGCTTATCATACATTAGTTACTACATTCAGAAATGTCTTTTCTGTACTACACCCTTTGTGTTCAGAAAAAAAAATCTCCATAGGAACTATTTGCTCTCTTACTGATAAAAAAAGAGTATATAGTGAGCAATTAAAGAAATATATATCTCCATCTATTTTTCATTCTATGGTCGAAAGTAATCGAATTTTAAGAAATGAAATTAGTACCTTGGTTCAAAATAATAAGAATATTGGAGCCTTTTGTATTTCTGCAGCGACAGTGAAAACTGAAACCGAAGATCAATTTAGAAAATATTCTTTGGATAAAGATTATTGGGTGAGTGGTGAAAAGGTGGCTGATGAATTATGTGAATTAATGAAAAATTTTTCTAATGAATCCATTGACAAAGATGTTTTTGTTCCCCATCCAGAATGGGATAAACTTTCTATTGAAACAGATGAACAACTAACCCAAAGACAGCTTTTTGATATTACTAATATTCACTTGTAAACCCATAATAACGAAGAAGAGGTGAAACCGATACCCAAATGACTCAAAGAATCAAGAAAGAAATCGGATTATTTTAAGTAATTGAAAAGAGGCGTTGGAATTCCAACGCCTCTTTCTGTGTGTTTTGAGTTAACTAAATAACAAAGTTTCCATTTGAGTGGTTTCAGTTACGGATTCGCTTGCATATACGGATCCATAGTGTTTTGCTATTTCCTTCATTGTGTTGCTGATGTGTAATTCGTCATCACCAGCTTCTTCAACGAGGTATACATAACATCGGCCTCTTAATGGGGTTAGTTTTGCAGGGATATCTCCCAGTTTTCTATTTTTAGGATTAGCTCCCGTGCCTTCCATATAAAAGGCTTCATTTCCCACGATGGTGATAACTCTTTTTCTGGTTACCAGTAAGCCATCTGTTGTTAAAACATCGGCGATTACTTTCATAAGTCCATCTTTGGGCTGATTTGGTGAAATTACAATAACATGTGTCATAAGCTTTAATTTTTTTATTTTTGTGTCTTGTTGTTATATATAAATAATAAATATTGTCAAGTCTTTTTTTGCGACGAAAAGAGGCGGAAAATTTTCCGCCTCTCTTGTGTTAGTTTCCATTTTCAAAAAAATGGTTAATTGTTTCTTCGCACCTACTGATATTGATGTAGATAGCATGTTTAGCTCGACTATGAGCAAATTTACCTCTAATGGTTGTTTTGTCCGAATCTACATGCCCAATTAATTCCTGAAGTTCCTCTACAGGTTTTTTTTCTTCTTCAAGATTCAAAATAGGCATCTTTCTTATTGTTTTGACTGCCATCGACCAAATACTTACTTTTTTTTTAAGAACAAATACGAGAACTGGTCCCTTTTTTACAGCGATTAATAAATCTGGCCATACGGGGTCATCTTTAAGATCACTATAGACGAGTTCAATGTCTTCATTTCTTAGGAGAACAGTTTCTTGTTTAATGATTTCAAATTTTTTATTTTCAATCATACCCAAAATCTTTTCTCTAATCTCGTAAGAATCTGGAGTAATTACTCCTAAATACTTTTTACTCATTTCTTTTTATATTTTTTGTTTTGCGGTGTTGACAATATGTTTTTTCTATGTATTTACAATACTTTTTTCATTTATTTTTTCTGCACATAAATAGGCACTTGTTCGGCATCGTTGGAGATTAAACCCTCAGGTCTCTCCTGTAATATCTACGAGCTCTCCCAAAACAAAAAGTCATGGACATTTTTTGGATTCTCCCGATGGAAGTAATTCTGTGATAGGAATCCCTCAAACAGTGATTTTGGCTTCGGTTCGAGGGCGAAGTTGGGTGATAGGAAAAATCAATTGATCTACCTTGTCTCCGAACTGAAGTTTGATCTTTTTAGTAACTGTATTTGGATTGATATTGATAGCTAGTGAGTAGGTAGTAATTGGCTTATCTTTATTTTTCTCTTGTTTACAATAATCGCCAAGGGCGATGGTAGTGTTGAAAATAATGGGACCAGAGAATCCTCGGTGAGTAAACAAGAGAGGACCTGTGCTTTCATAAATATTTTTGGATCCATCGAGGAGGGAAATAGTGGCTTCGCATGTAGATCCAGAGAGCGGACTCACGTCTTTTCGTGTCTCTATACCACAGAGCCCAGGATGAAGTTCTGTGATGCTGTGACCAAATGATTGAGCAATGGATCGCCCGATATCGCTCGCTCCAATTTGAGGAATAGATTTCCCTCCTGTTGCAAGGACTATGTTTTTTGTTTCAAAAGTTCCTTGATTGGTCTCGACCGTGAAAATATCTCCCACTTTATTGACAGACAAAACTTCATGTTTAGTCATAATTGTGCTGTCTTTCTTATATAATATTTGTGTTAGGAGTTGTACTAAATCTTTCGATTTACCACTTTTTAAAATAAGTCTTCCATTTTTCTCTTCTATAGTTTCAATGTTGTTTATTTGAAGGAAACTTTCCATATCTTGATAAGAAAATTTTTTGAACATTCCATATAAACTCTCTTTTTTGGTCCCAAAATAATGATCAGGAGAGACGTTACTATTAGAAAAATTACATCTTTCTCCTCAAGACATCAATAATTTTTGTCCTATGTATTCACTTTTTTCTAAAACAAGAACGCTCAAGTCGCTTTCAATTTGACTTGCGAAAAATAGTCCTGATGCTCCTGCTCAAACAACAATTATATCATAGATCATGGACTTTGGAAAAGAGTAAAATTTATTATTCGTTTGCACGTAATGCTCTGAGAAGTGGAATATTGTCTGTCATAATAAATTTAGCTCCAAATTTTCTCATAGAAGCATATTCTTCTTTTGTATTTACGGTATATACTACAAATTTTTTGTTCATGCTTTCCGCTGTTTGGATTGTGTTTGGACCTACAAATGATTGATCTAATAGGTAAAATTCATGAGGAAAATCATAAATTAGATTTACTTCTCATGTAGAGTAGCTATCTCGTCCAGCTCTTATTTTTTTATGAGATCCGATAATATAATTTGCAATCCTATCATAAGAGGTAAATATAACTTTGTCTTCCATTCCTAATTTAATCACTGTATTTATAGCCTCTAATGTTTGTTTTTCAGCTTTTGTCTCATCGTAAATCTTTAATTCTAAGAAGTAATAATCAAAGATTCCCTTATTTTTGGTAAGGAAATTTTCTAGAGTATTTATCTTTGAACCATCTTTAAACGTGCATTTATTTTGGAGATCTTTGAGTGAATAATCTTTGATTTGTTTGTTTGATTTTGCACAAATTGTTGTGTTGAGGCTTGGTCAATGAATAACTACATTTTTATTGTCTTTTGTATAACTGACATCAAATTCAACTCCATCAGCGCCGTCTAATGCAGCTCTTGTAAACATTTTCGGTGAATTTTGGATTCCGCTTCCATATGGACCTCAAGCATGAGCAATCAAAATTGGATCTTTTTTGACGATTGATCCTGTATTCAATGCAGGAGCATGATATTCCGTGAAGTTTGTTACTCCCAATAATTTTTCTGCCTCAAATGTTTTGTAGGCGTTTATATAATTGTTTATTGGTTTATCTTTGTCTGTATTTAATCTGTATGCTGTTCCATTTTGTTTGATTACGGCGTATGTCTTTTCTGCAAAACGACAATAGCGAACACCTCGTTCTCTGTTGGCTTGTCCATTGAATATATTGTTATAGAGTGTAGATAAATTTATTTGGCCACTTCCTATTAAATATTTGATTGAATTGAAAATATCAGTGTGTTGTGTTATATTTTTGTTGTATGTATCTCATTTTATTCCTGGACCGATTACTGTAGCTAAGGCTCTAGAATGGCTACTCATTCACCATTTGTCGAATTCTTCTTTGCTAATTGATTCCATCTTTCTATGATCTCAAACAATTACAAGAATACCGTCCTTAAAGAAGTCAGCTTGTTTTAATTTTTGATAAAACGCGTAGATGGATTTGTCTGTATAAGAAAACATATCTTCCTCATTTGTCCCATACGGTGTGTTGTATGGTTTATGTGAAGAAATAGTTTGAAGTGCTACAAAATATGGTGTTTTGTTCGCTTTATATGTTTTGATTGTTTCTATTGTTTTGTTGTATAAATCTTGGTCTGGTGCGGCATCAAATACATATTTTTTCTTATTTTTGAAAGCATTTTCTCAGATAATTGTCTTGAAATTCATCCCTGAAAGAAAATCATTTTCATGGAGAAAATCTAAAGATACACTACTAATGAATGTAGTTTGATACTTGAGTTTATTGAAAAATGTAGGAAGTGAGTCTGTTATGTTTGCATATTTATCATATGCTTGTGTGCTATTCATTAGTGGATTTTCTCGAGGTTCAATTCATTGTAATAATGCAATATGTGCTGTCTCTGACGTACATCCATTTGCCATAAAGTTGGTGAATGTTGTACCATTGCTTTGTATTTTGTCAAAGAGTGGAAAATTGTCAAAAAGACCTCATGATCTTTTGGAATCTACGGTAGAAAATGACTCAGCAAAAACCAAAACAACATTTAACTTTTTCGCTTTCCCAGCAACATTTTTGAAATAATCTTCATATTTATTTGGACTTTGTGTGAAGAGAAATCATTGAGAAAATATGCTATCTCTGAGTGCTGTGATGTTGAGGGTGAGAATATTTTCGACGAGATCTTTATTGTCATATTTCAAAAAATTTATCAAACTCATACAAACTGCAATTCAAAAAAATCGGCTTGCTATCTTGAGTTGTAGTTTTTTTTCTTTCCATTTTTTGAAGTATTTTTGACTGATAACAAATGCTCATAAACAGAGCATTAAAAATGATCCAATGATGAGTGATAAGTAACTTGAGAATGATTGTCCGCTTGTGGTTGTGAGGAATCCATATAAATCGAATACAGATATTCTACTTTGAAAAAAATAGATGGTTCCCATATCAATGGTAAATAAGAGAAGAATAATTCAACTCATGGTATTTACTACTGTTTTGATTCGTTTATTTTTGGTATTCATATTGATAAATACAAAGAGGAGTATGGTTCCTAACACAATTAAATCATTACCCAAAAATCATAGATATACGAGAATTGTATCTCGAATCCCACTCTGTAATTGTCCTCCATATGTAATATAAATAATTATTTGTTTGCAAAAAATAAGCATGAAAAGAACAAGAGCGATTGTTCTTCCACTAAAGGAACTTGCTTTTATATGATGATGAATTTTTTTGCTGAGTTTCTTCATATATTAGTGTCTTTGGGTATAATACCATTTTAAAAGTTTGTACATGGGTTTGTTGAGTACTATATCGTAGTTTCCCATATATTCAATTTTGCTTCCTCACATAGACTCTTTGAATGCACTTACACTAGCAAGTTCATGTTCTGGGAAACCTGTAGGGGCTCATCACATTGTATCATAGTGGGTAAATCCATGTTCTCTAGCTCGTTGGTATATTTTGAATTTTGCATACTGTTGTCCTCATGAATTTGTATGTTTCCTATCTGTGAAACTATAAAGACCAACTATGTTTTTGTCGTTGTATAAACAAATTGTTCATGAGAGAATAGTGTCTTTGTCTTTTGTAATAAATAGATTTCCTAGTTTATGACTTTTAAGCTGAGTAATAAGTGTATAATATTGTCATTTGGGGATAGTATTAAATCACTTCTTCCCTGCTGTTTCTTGTCGTTTTTGGAAAAATTCTTCGTAATCGGCTTCTTCTGCTTCTCTAAATTCTATATTTTTTTTGATTCCTTTTTTGACACGATCTCTGGAGGATTCGTTCATTTCGGAAAGGAGTTCTTCGTCGCTCTTTGTGAAATCACAAATAATTCCACTTTCCGGCATATTCTCTCTAAATGCGAAGAGGAGATCGTGCTCAGTTTCTAAGTATTTACGCAAAAATATTCTGGATTCTCTGAGATTATTTGCAAACTCAGGTTCTTTGAAATCATGAAGATCGAAACTAACGATTTCGTTGCTAATCCCTCGTTGAAAGAAGAGATTTCTCCAAGATGTTCAGAATTGTTCTTTGATGATTTTCTTGGCTTCTTCTATCTTGTCTTTGTCTAAATCTATATCAATTCCCATAATCTGATATCGTCTGAAGGGTATTCCCAATATAGATTTAACTTTTACCGTACCAAAATAATCCCTGCCAAAGAGTTTGACAGAGAATGTAGGCTTTTTGTAGATGTCTCTTTGTATCGTTTTTCGTATTTTGGACTGATATAAGGACATATATGTATGGGTCAAAAGTTAGAGAGTTTGTCTATACCTGTCTAGATAAGTTTTTTAACGCTAAAAACAAGGGAATTTGTGGTATATCCCCTTGTTTTTTTTGTATTTTGGGTTATGCAATAGGTAATGTAACGTGAATGTCTAGATCTGCGGCACTTGCAAAAGAAATTGATTGTGCTCTTGTTACAGATTTTATATCGTTAGTCATTTTAGCTAGTTCTTGGTTTAATTTTTCATCACCCATAATTTTGAGTTCAGCAATTTCTGTACCTAATCCAAGCTTGTTTTCTGTCTTGTATCCTCTGGTTTTTTCGATGATAGCAAACAATTGATCAACGGTCTTATTTATAGTTTCCATATCTTGTGCAATTGCGTAGATATCGTTGTTTGGAAATGCTGCTTGATGGATTGATGTAAGTTTTTGTTCTGCTTGATAGTGAGTTTGGTATAATTCTTCAGTGATAAATGGAAGAATAGGCGCTATCATACGAAGAATTGCATATAATCCATGGTACAATGTGAATTGTGCAGATGCTTTTTCTTTGGTTCCATTTTCGTATTTATCAAATTTGTAGATTTTGTCTTTTACGATTTCCAAATAATGATCACAGAAATCATGCCAGAAAAACTTCTCAAATGCGATTCTTGCCAATCCAAATTCATAGTCACCTAAGTGTTTAGTCATAGCTGCACTAGTTTCATTTGCTTGCTTGAACAATCGGAGATCAATAGGAGCCAACTCAGATTCATTGAGTTGTGTGCTGCGATCGAAATCAGCGAGATTCATAAATACGAAGTTAGCTGCGTTTCGGAGTTTAGTTACGAGTTTTTTACCATTTTGGATTTCAGATTCTTCGAAAACGGCATTTTTTCCGAGAGATGCTGAACATGTTCGATATCTGATTGCGTCAGCAGAGTGATCTCTGATCAAATCTGTTGGTTCAGTTCCTCAGTTATTTTTAGATTTACTAATTTTTTCTCATTTTCCAGCCAATACATGACCAGAAATCATAATATCTTTTCGAGGTATTGTGTTGTTGTGGTATATGGCTTTTACAATAGTGTAGAATGCCCAAGTACGGATGATATCGTGGGCTTGTGGTCTCAAGCTCATAGGAAAGATCTTGTCTTCCAAAGAGTCAGATTCTCCTCGTTTGCTATTGATTTGAGGTGTAAGAGAAGATGTTGCCCAAGTGTCCAATACATCTGTTTCTGGGATAATATCTTCGTAAGTATGACCTGCTGGAAGTGTGTTTGGTCTGTCTGTGATAGGATTGACTGGGAGTTGGTCTGCATCTGGCAAAATAGTTTCTCCAGTAATCTTAGAATATCGAACAGGAATAGGTATTCCATAAAATCTTTGTCTAGAAACACATCGATCCCATTTCAAATTTTCTACCCATTCATCAAATCTCTTTTTCATATGATCTGGGTACCAATTGATTTGATTTCCTGCTTCAGTGATCTTGTTTTTGATAGGCAAGACAGCTATGAACCATTGAGCAACTGGGATAATTTCCATAGGTACACCGTCTCTTTCGTGCGTTCCTACGTTATGTTTGATAGGTAATTCTTTGAGAATTTTACCTTCTGATCTAAGTTGTTCTACGAGGACTTTTCTCGCAGCTTTACATTTCAATCCATCGAGTGCTGGAACTCCTGTATTGATGAGCGTTCCTGCTTTGTCGAGGATGATTTTTTCTGGCAATTCGTATGTCTTTACCCAGTACATATCTGTCTCATCACCGTATGTACAACACATTACAACTCCAGTTCCTTTATCAATTCCAACTTTTTCATCGCTCAACATAGGAACTTTGGTTCCAAGCGGAGTAATTACATTTTTACCGATAAGATGTTGGTATCTAGGGTCTTCTTTGTTTACAAAAACCGCTACACAGGCTGGCAAAAGTTCTGGTCTCGTTGTTGCGATGATAAGTGGGCTTCCATCTTCCAAACTAAATTGGATATCGTAGAATACTGATTCAAATTCTTTGTCTTCAACTTCAGCTTGAGCAACTCATGTCTGACATTCTGTACATCGGAGAGCGGGAGCATTCTTTTTGTACATAGCTCACTTTGCTACGAGATCAAGAAATGATCTTTGGGAAATTTTTTGTACTTCTGGTGAAATCGTGGAATATTCGAGATTCCAGTCAGCGCTGATTCCTACTGATTTCCAGAGATCCTTGAAGACTTCTCTGTAATGCTTAGTTACTTCCAAACATTGAGCCACAAATTCTTGTCTAGGCATCTCTGATCCTTTTTTTCCTATTTCTTTTTCTACGAGTCTTTCTGTAGGTAGTCCGTTGTCGTCAAATCCAAACGGATAGAAGACATTATATCCAGACATTCTCTTGAATCTAGCAATTACCTCAGCTTGTGTGTAAGAAAAAATATGTCCGATATGGATTTTCCCTGAAACTGTTGGAGGAGGTGTGTCGATAGAATAGACCGGTTTGTCGCTTTGTTTATCAAAAGCATAAAGCTGGTTTTCTTCTCGGAAGGCTTGCCATTTGGCTTCTGATTCGAGGTGACTGTACTTGTTTGCCATAGGAATGATGTGAAGAGCTAAAATTTAGCATAAAAAAAACCTCGATTTAGGAAATCAAGGAGATTGCAAATGTGCTGTTCTCCCTTGCTTAGTTGACCACGACTGTAGAGCAAGGATATATGTACATGGGTATTTTTGTAAGATAAACTTGCTTATTGTATATCGTTTTGGGTGAGAAAATGCAAGAGAATTCTTTCTTGGAAAATTAATTGATAAAAAAAGTCTACCACTCCCTATTTGAGACAAATAGTAGCGATAGACTAAGTTTTAAAGGTTATTTACTTTTTTTTCGCGATTAGATTTTCGTCTGTTGATTTTGGATTGGCTTTTGCCAAGAGCTCTTGATAAGCTAATCGAACAAGTTTTTTGTACTTTTTCGTGTTTTTCGGCTCATAGATAAATACACGAATATCCTTTTCTGTAATTTCCCATCCAAAATAATACTTCGTAGTTCGTTTTCCTTTGAAATACGAATCAACCACAATCTTGTTATTTAATAATCCGCCTGTACGCAGATCATGAACATTTTTGTGTGCATCTACGAATGTTAATTCTTTGAATGGAGGTATGTCGTTACATACCACTGTGTGACCTGTTTGTTCGAGAAGTATTACAATTTTTTTGAAATTACGTTCTCCTACTTTAGTTACACTTATCCCTTGTGCTTCTGCATTTAGGAATAAAAATACTACGATAATACTACTTAAAATCTTTTTCATATACATTTTTTTTAATGGTTTTTGTTTTATGTCTTTTTATAGGTATTTTATGAAAAAAGTCAATCTATTATTTTTTTTAGCAATTGCTCATATCTCATAATACATCTTTTTTTTGATATAAGGCAAGTCTATTTATGTGATGATTCCATAGTTTCTTAGCTATTTGTAAGATTCTGAATATACTATATATAGAGATTTTATTTATTAGTACATAGTTTATGGATATCGCTTCTTGTCAGGGTTCTCTGCTACTTCAATACGCAAAGACGCCTGCACTATCAGGAAATGTTTCTAAATTAACCAGTCTTGCTTGGGGAACAGATAAAACTGCCTGTCTTTCAAATCTTGGATGAGCTTCGGCTATTAAGCAATTTTTGGCTAAAAATACACAAGCAATATTAACTACATGATCTCAATCTATGACTGGTAGCCAATCCATGACTGGACAATCAGATTTTCCTTTTGTTTGAGGATTGACACAGTCGGCTGAAACATACTGATCATATGCTTTTTGGGGTATAGGAATTATTATTCTTTTGATTATTTTCTTTAAATTTGCGAGAAAAATTGTTTCTTTTTTGTACGATGTCACTAATGCTAGTAGAGTATTGTATCTCAAAGTGATTTTACCAAGAAATGATGCAAAATCAGATCGTGAACAAGATAAGGAAATTGCCAAAGATATGAAAGAAAAAATTGGTCGTATGGCGCAAGTTTTTCATAATGTCCATAAACTTGGTGATTTGAGTACGGCAGATACATTGATGAGATGGCTTTTCAATAAGCCAAAACTTAATATGATTTATCAATATGAAGACGGACAACTTTCTTTTATTATTTGAGTCTATCCTGAGTACCAAAAAATTCTTGAAGGTGCGATTAGTGCCCAATATGCAGATTGTTCTATCGAGAAAATAGAGGCGCCAAAACTATTTAAGCACAAATATTATGACATTATGCCTTTGGTTCCCAAAAGACCGTCTGTTTACAATATTAAACTTTTTAAGCAACAACCAGATGATCCAATAAACAACCTGATTGATGCAATTTGAAAGATATCAAAAGAAGATACTGTAAGTGTTGTGATGCCTATCAAACCAGTTGGGGATTGGTTCAACAAAAAAGCTCAAAAATGGGCAGAATGATTATATAGAAATGATAAAAAATATACTGATCCAAATTATAAACTTCATAGTTTTCTTAGAAATCTTAATCCGTTTTATTGGATTAGTTTTATTTTCCAATGACCTAAGGCACAAACTCCTGAAGAAAAAACTGCTAATCAAGAATGAGGAAAGGACTTTGTCCGTATGGTGAAAGCTAAAGAAGATTATTTGAATGCGATGGGTGAAGAAGCTGCCTTGCCATATTTTGAAGCTTCATTGCTTTTGATTACCTCTACTCCAGATCTTTCTAGATTAAATAGTAATTTGGATATTTTGGTAAGTGCCTATAATGTCTATGGAGATGAATATGGAAATGAATTGATTGATCAAAATAATCAACATGATGTTTTTGGTTTCTTTTTCAAACCTTTGTGGAAATTTGCAGCCTTGTTTAAATTAACTCATTTTTTCTTCAAAAACCATATCTTTGGAGTAAATGAATTGGCATCTCTTTTCCATTTCCCTGATAATGCCTATAACCGTTCACCAGCAATTTCATGGATGCAATATAAAGTTTTGCCTGCACCAGAAAATTTGCCAGTACTTACTCAGGATACCTGATATGTAATGGCTGGAAAATTGGCCGAAGATTATAAGGATGGAAACTTGAGTGATATTCTTTCAGAAACTCCAAATCATTGGGCAGTTGGTAAAAAAATAGAGAAAAAAGAAAAACTCGTTCCTGTCACTGAATATACATCAGCTCAATTAGTTGGTAAAGAAATCATAGAACAAAATGGTTCTCGTTTTGTCAAAGAAATTGAAGAGAAACAAACGTATGGATACAAGATATTTAGAGATTGAGTCTTACTTGGAACCAATATTTATAGAAATATGCTTTCTCCTGTATATATGAAAAGAGAAGATAGAACGAGACATCATTACTGTATTTGAAAATCAGGTACGTGAAAATCAGTCTTTTTGCAAACTATGGCTAGACAAGACATTTGGAATGGAGATGGAATCTGTTTGATCGATCCACATGGAGATTTGGCAGAAGATATTTTGGCTTATATTCCTAAAGAGAGAGCAAAAGATGTCGTTTATTTTGATGCTGGAAATGAGGAAAGACCTATGGGACTTAATCTATATGAAATTCAAAATTTAGATCAGGCTGATAGAGTAGTAAATGATGCGACAGAAATATTTTTGAAAATGTTTGGTCCAGAAATTTTTGGTCCAAGATTGCAGGAATACTTTAAATATGGAAGTTTAACTTTGCTTGAAGATTTTGATGACCCTCCAACACTTTTGGATGTTGTTAGACTTTTTACAGATGAATGATATAGAGAAATTAAATGTAAAAAAGTAACTAATGCTGTCGTTAGAAATCGACGGGACAAAACTTTTGCATCTATGGGAGATAGGGAGAAGCAAGAAATTATTCCATATTTGTCAGCAAAATTTGTATCATTTAATACCAATAGATTGATTAGAAATATCATTGGACAAACTAAATCAGCCTTCACATTTGAAGATGTTATGGACAATAGAAAAATTTTGATCATCAATCTTTCCAAAGGTATCATCGGAGAATTGAATGCTCAGCTACTTGGAATGATTATTGTTTCTAAAATTTATACTTCCGCTATGGGAAGAGCTAAAATGGCTGAAAAAGATAGAAAGGATTTTTATCTTTATGTCGATGAATTCCAAAACTTTGTATCTGGAACTTTTGCTGATATCTTGTCTGAGGCCAGAAAATATAGATTATGTTTGATTATGGCTCATCAATATATTGCTCAGCTTGAGCCTGCTAAGGGTGGAGAATGAGGAGGTAAGGCTGATGTAAAAGCTGCTGTATTCGGTAACGTTTGAACGATGCAATCATTTAAAATTGGTGCTCCTGATGCAGAGTTCCTTGAAAAAGAATACGCTCCAGTACTCTCTGGACAAGATATTGTAGGTATTGCTAATTATAAGGCATATGTAAAACTTAATATCAATAATTCAACTACAAGAGTATTTAGTATGAATACAATCTATACCAAAGATTATCAAAATCTTAAAATAGTCCCTATTCTCAAGGAATATTCTGGTAAAAAATATGGAAGAAAAAGAGAATTTGTAGATGCGGAAATGGCAGCAAGATTATGAGTAAATGAACCTCAAGCAGAAGTGCCTGCTGATGCAGTTCCTCCTCAATCTGATTCAACTTCGTAGTATCTATAAGAGATCTCTTGTTTCTGTATTGAAAATCCTTATACTTAAATCATTTATATCTTTCTATAATAATGTCGTCGGTATCTAGAAAACAATGATTTTGGTCTGTTTTGTTTGCTTTGCTTGGGAATGCAATTGTAACTATTATGAAATTTCTTTGATTTGCATTCTCTGGTTCTTGAGCCCTGTTTTCTGAGGCGGTACATAGTTTGGCTGATACCTTTAATCAGTGATTTTTGATGATTTGAATTCGTCGTTCTTCCAAAAATGCTACCGATGTGTATTCTTATGGATTTGGTAAAGAAAGATTTTTTTGGGCACTTATTTCTGCTTGTGGAATCTTCTTTTTGGGAGCAGGTGTAACTTTATATCATGGAGTAGAATTGCTCATTAATCCACATAGTTTACATGTGTCTACTTTTTCATTTGTTGTGTTAGCTGTGTCTTTTGTGATAGAGGCATTTACTTTTGCAGTAGCAGTGAGAGAGCTTAAACGTTCGCATCCATATGCTGGATGGAAACATCTTATTGCTCATGGCGATCCTGTAACTTTGGCTGTGGTATATGAAGATGGAGTAGCGTGTTTATGAGTACTCATTGCATTTGCTTCATTGGTATTATATAAAGTAACCTGAAATTCTATTTGGGATTGAATTGGTTCGACTATAGTTGGTTTACTTTTGGGAGTTATGGCTATTATTCTTATTATAAAAAATAGGGCATTCTTGCTTGGTAAAGCAATTCCAGCGAAACTTAGAAAAGAAATTATTGAGCTTATTGAATCAGACCCTATTATTGATAAGGTTTTAGACTTCAAATCATCTATCTTGGATGTAGATGTTTATCATATTAAGTGTGAAATTGAGTGTAATGGTACTGCTATGATGAAGGAACTTGGAAAAAATAATTATTTTAGAAATGAATATGAAGACATCAAAGATGACTACCAAGATTTTCTTTCTTTTTGTGTTGATTTTACGGGGAGGTTGCCGAGATTACTTGGGACTAGAATAGATGAAATTGAATTACATATCAAAGAAAAATTTCCTCAAGTGAGACATATTGACTTAGAGATTAATTAATATTTTGAGATTGTTTTTTGTTTGAGAATACATACAAGGAAAGATAACGTTGTTTATCTTTTTTTGTGAATTGAAATGAAAATAGGAATTGTAGGATTGCCGAATGTAGGTAAATCAACCTTGTTTAATGCTCTGACTAAATCTTATTCTGCTCCTGCAGAAAATTTTCCGTTTTGTACTATTGAGCCTAATGTCGGAATTGTAAATGTCAAAGATAAAAGACTTGAAGCGCTTTCTGTGATGTCTCATACCCAAAAAATCGTCTATGCGGCGATTGAATTTGTAGATATTGCGGGATTAGTTAAAGGTGCGAGTCAAGGAGAGGGTTTGGGAAATAAATTCCTATCTCATATTAGAGAAACTGATGCTATTGTTCAAGTGCTCAGATATTTCAAAGAATCTGATGTAGTTCACGTTGAATGAACAGTAGATCCAATGAGAGATGTAGAAATTATCAATACTGAATTGATCCTCTCTGACCTTGATCAAATTGATAGAAATTTACCAGCTATCCAAAAAAGAGCAAAAATCACTTCAAATAAAGAAGATGGTAAATTGGTTCATGTTCTTGAACAGGTTCAAACTGTTTTGAGAGAGGGGAAAATAGTTCATAGTTTGAAGGAATATCTCTCTGCTGAAGAATGGAAATTGCTCAAACCATACAACTTTTTGACAATGAAGCCTTTTGTGTACGCTATCAATATCTCTCAAGATGATATCCCAGAAGCCCATCATATTCAGGAAGAATTTATGGTAAAACTTCAGAGTCCAGTTGCTATTGTTTGTGCTAAATTGGAATCAGAAATGATGGAGTTTGAAGATGAAGAAAAACAAGATTTTATGAAAGAGCTTTTGTCATTAGATAAGATTAGTCATATTCCTACTTTGGATGATTTGATTGCCTTGGCGTATAATAAAGTTGGATTGATGTATTATTTTACAACTTGAGAGAAAGAATCTAGAGCTTGGGCTATCCCAATTGGCTCTACGGCGCCACAGGCAGCCGGTGCGATTCATACTGATTTTGAGAGGTGATTTATCAAGGCTGAAGTTGTTCGTTGTGAAGATTTACTTACATATGGATCTTGGGCAAAAGCAAAAGAAAAATGACTCGTAAAGCTAGAGGGGAAGGACTATATCGTTCGTGATTGAGATGTTATGATTTTTAAATTTAATGTGTAAATTGTGAGATTTAAATCTACTAAATACACTTGACATTAAAATCTGAATCTTTATATTCCTGTTGTAAAAGCAAATTTTATATATTTACTACCTTTCTCATGAATTTTAAGGTGAAGCTGGATGATACTAAGATTAAGGTTGATATAGAAAAAACACAGCTAAAAGATGTGTTGGTTTATTGTAAACCAAAGGAAAGACTCGTTCTTATGAAGAAATTTGGTCTCGATGGAAGCAAAGAGGTACCACTTCAAAGAATTGGTAAAGAATATATGCTTACTAGAGAAAGAATCAGACAAATAGAAACTCAAGCTTTGATGAGATTTAGAAGACTTATCGTAGGTAATGAACTTTATATGGAAGTTCTTAACGAAGCTAAAAAAATTCTAGATATTCATGGTGGATTCTTAAAAGAAGATATCTTGATCTCAAAGATGGTAAACAAAAACATCTTTAAGTTTTCTAAACAAGAACTTAAACTTATTTTGGTTTCTGATTTTGATGTGACTTACCTAAAAAGAAACAAATACTTGAATAAATCTTTCTATTTAGATCCTCTTTATGAAGATCTTTTGACTAAGATGGTCTTGGAATCAGTTGCTTACTTTGAAAAGAGAAAAGAAAGCCAAGATTTGTATGAATTTATTGGATATATGAAGGATAACTTTGCAAAAGATTACAAAGATGTTCATTATCTTAAGAACGATCTCTTCTATGTTAATTTCTTTGAATCTATCAGAGATTTCAATGTATTTGATGGGAAAGTTGGATTGCCAGTATTTGCAGATGTAAATCCTAAAACAATCAAACTTAAGATCTTGTATACAATGAGAAGAATCAACAAACCATCTCATTTCCAAGAATTGCCAGGTAGAATTATGGAACGATTTCCAGCCAAAAATATCAAAGTAAATACAGTTCATAATGAACTTGTTAAAAACAATGATATGTTTGTTAATCTCGGTCTTGGAATCTATGGTCTCAAAGAATGGGGATATGAAGGAGGACAAGTTAAAGATATCCTTATCAGAATCTTCACTAAAAATGATAGACCTATGAATGTTAAAGAACTTTGTAAAGAAATGCTCAAAGAAAAAATGGTTAGTCCAAATACAGTTATGCTCAATCTTCAAAAATACAAAGATTTGTTTAGAAGAACAGAAAAAGGTGTTTATGAATTGATCAAGTAATTTAATTGTCTAATATACAAAGAAACCCCGCAGTGATGCGAGGTTTTTTTTGTTTTATTCTATTCTACTGTGAGAGATAGATGTGGATAAGGTACTTTGATTCCAAAACGTTTTAATGTATCGAATAGGCTTATTTTGATATCTCTAGCTACAATACTTGGACTTTTCTTTGCTGGGTTTACAAAGAAGAATCATTTGAGTTCTATTCCACTATCTGTGAAATTATTGATCATAATGCTTGTGTATTCTGGATAGAGGATGTTTTTGTGTCCATTGATTGTTTGGATAAATGTCGCTTTAAATTGTTCTACTGGTGTATGGCGAGGAACTATAAATATAATCTCACCCCTCAAAAGAGGTTCTGATTTTAATGTTCTTATCGGTGTCTTTGCTACAATACTATTTGGTATGATGGTTCTTCTTTTATCAAAGGTTCTGATAACAGTATATCTGATGTTAATTTCTTCAATTGTCCCCATAATCTTAAGGGATCCCATAAATTGGACAAATTCGCCCAGTCTGATTTTTTTGTTTGTTAATATAAATATTCCTGAGACGAGGTTCTCTACGGTGGATTGCATAGCAAATCATAAACTTAGTGAGATTCCTCACATAATGATTCCCGCATCATATCACATAACTTGAAAACTAATGAGAATATCAAAGATGAGAAGAAGGATAAAGACGATTCTTCCTATAAATTCTGCATTTTTTGTATTGTATTTGCTTTCTGCAAGATTGTTTTCCATAACTTTTTTTTGGATGCGAGAAACAATTATAGTAATAATGATATATATCCCAAAAAATACTATAGCTCATAGTATTATTTTACCAAACATAGCTGGTGCTTGTTGTATTGCATTATTTCGTTGACTCAAAAGGGTTCCCATGAACTCTATTTGTTTGTAGATAAAAATCAGATTTTTATGCTATTGTTTGATTATTGTTTGTTTGTAGATTTGCTTCAATTTTTGCTTTGTCTTGGCTGTGATCAAAATTAAGTGTCAATGTATTATAAGGTACACTAATATTGTTCGTAGTAAATGCAGTATTCATCGCGTTGTTTATCTCTCCTAGAGCAATCTCTGGTATCATACCACACTTTGGGTCAAAATAGAAAAATGATTTGATTTCTATGTAACTGTCTGCAAAGTTTGATACAAATGTTTTAGTATTTTCTTTTTCTTTAACATAGGTAAATGTATTTATTGTATCTGTAACAACTTTTAATACCATATTTACATCAGAGTCATAATGGACACCAAAGATTGCTGTTAATTTAACTAAATCTTCAGAACTAAATGTTCTAATTGGTGTCGAAATCAAAAGCATATTTGGTAATACAACTTGTCTTAGATCAAGTGTTCTAATAATTGTATATCTAATTGTAATTTCTTCAATTCTTCCGAAATATGTTTGATCTGCAGTGATTTCTACGATATCTCCGAGTTTAAACTCTTTGGTATAGAGAATCATCATTCCTGCAATCATATTTCCTAAAATTTCCTTGAAGGCTAGACCAACTCCAAATGAAATTCCTCAAATAATAAGTCCGACATTAAATCCAACTATTTCAAATCATACAAATACAGAAAAAATTACAAGAACATAGAATACAACATCATGGATAAGTTTCTCTATTTTGTCTGCATGTTTATTCCCTTCTGTTGTACTTTTTACAATTCTTTTGCTGATTATTCTTGCAAAGACCTTTGATATCATCAACAGGATAAAAATAACTACTATCGCTCCAATAATCTTTATAAGATAGGTTACTATTACACTATCCATTAGTGTTTGTATTCCTGTAGTTTCTACGCTTCCTGTTCCCATGGTGATATGACAATATAAATATATACTTCTATTGTACTCCATATCACTCAAAACTCAATAAATCAGTTTTTTTTCTTCTCAAATAATAACCAATTTTGATAAAATGGTATAAGATGTTTGTTTTTACCTTTGTTTTGAGATTGAAAACAAGTGCTTTTTTTTTACAATGATGCTAATAGCATTTTATTTTCTATACATATCTTATTATGGCTTCTACTTTTTCTGCTCATCATGTAGTTAAGCAATCACCTCGTAATTTTCCATGGGGTATTGTTGTGATTTGTCTTTTGTTTGTTTCTTTTTTACTTTGGAGTAAATGGGATAAAATTACTGGAATTTTTGGATCTAATATGGCCCTTACAACATCTTTGGATACAACATGATTTGTCGTTGGTGATCCAATTACTTTGGAGTGAGAAATTCGTGCTGATGGAGATTTTATGACGCATACACATACACTTCTTACACAAAGTAGTGGTGTTTTTGGATTGAAAAGTAAAACTATCAATTTGAGTCAATATACATGAACAATTAGTATAGATGGAACAGTTGCACTTCAAAATAGTGGTTTAGTGATTATAGAAGTAAGTGCTGTAATGGATTTAAATCCTCAATCTACAGGGCTTGTCCTTTCTGGTGCGTTAGAAGCAACAGGGCAGACTGTTGTGAGTGGTACAGTTGCGCCGGCTACTACATGAGCAACTACTCAAGCTCCTGTAACTACAACTCCTACAACTATTGTTCCTGGTACAAAAAAGCCACTTACTGTTCAAGAATGAATCCAACAAGTTCCCGTGACTATAGGAACAGGTACTTTATTCACTTCTTCAAGAGGACATACAATCTTATTCCCGTCTAAGAAAATTTCTTTTCAAGCCCTTAATTTAGCTACTACAGATTTTGGTATCAAAGGGTTGCGTTGTTATTCTCAAATCAACGTTGTAAATTATGCTAATAAGGCACAAATTGCTACTGCACCTGCTGTTAAGATTTTTGAATGTACAAATAAAACTGATACAGTACCTGCTCAATTTGCGTCTATATCTTTGGATGATGGTAGAGTATTTTTGATTGAAGCTACTGATCCAACTTGGGGAAGTTTCGCTAATGCAATTGAAATTAGTGCAATTCCTACAGTTAATTAATCTAAGTAATACATTACATATTCAACATTCTTTTTGGGAGATACTTTGCCTTCTGCGATGTATCTTCTAAATCGAGTTCTTTGTTTCTTTGCAAGATGGTGAGTGTTTCTCTTTAAGAGTTCCTCACTTTTTTCTTGATCGTATTCTCCCTTGAGGTAACCGATAATTTCTTTGTATCCAATACCTTGCATGGATTGAAGTTCAGGTTTATATCATTTATCTAAAAGTCCTTGAATTTCTTCAAGTAGCCCACTGGTAAACATAGTTTTAATTCTGGCATTTATTCTTCTGTTGGTTTCTTCTTTTTCTCTTCGGAGACCCATCAAGAGGATTGGTTGTTCAACGTCTTTTTGAAAAAATCCTTCGGTTTTGGTCTTCCCTGTAGTCTCAAATATTTCAAGTGCTCTGATAATATATCTCACTGAATTTGGATGATGTTTAGCTGCTTCTTCTGGATCAATGTCGTTGAGTTTCTTCCAAAGAATTCCAGGTTCTGCCTTTTCTTCCGCTTCTAATCTGTCTCTGATTTTTCGATTTGGGGCAGACTCCGGCATAGAAAAGTTTTTGTACAAGGTATCAATATATAATCCGGTTCCACCTACGATAATAGGAAGTCTTCCTCTCGATTGGATATCGAGAATTTGTTTTTGTACGGCTTCTTTCCATTGTCCAGCTGTGTAGTTCTCATCTGGATTTATAATGTCTATCTGATGGTGGGGAATCCTATCTCTGATTTCTTTGGATACCTTGTCTGTTCCAATATCCATTTCTCTAAAGATCTGTCTACTATCTGCAGAAATAATTTCTACGGGAAAATGGTCTGCTAAAAGTACAGAAAGTTTACTCTTACCAGTTGCTGTAGCACCTCGAATAATGATTATTCCATTTGGATTTTTTTGGTAGAAATTACCTACGGTTTTTATCGCTTCAGGCAAAATTGCATCGACTTCCATAGTTCTGGTCTAGAATAAAATTAGTGAATATTGTATTTTCATGGGTTGAAAAATGGGAATGTTGAACATCCTGTATTTATACACATCATCTTTGTTATTTGAGGAATTTCTTTGTTTGTAATCTGCATTTCTCGTGTTTCTTCGAAATTCTTTCCATCTTGTAGGGTATATGAAACAGTATATTTTAATGTAGGACTTTCCTTTTCGTCGCTTTGGATATTGCTTAATTGAATTCCGTCTGAATTTAAATTTCTTATGAATCTTTGTGTTCGTGTTTTGCTGAAATATACTTTGAATAATTTCGATACTTTGAGTGTTGAATTAATATTTGGATATATCTGACTTATTGTTCAATTGTTGATTGATTCATAGAAACTAGAGAGAAGTATATTTGCAACAGAAATACTTTCTTGTCCTCCAGTATTGTCTATACTGCCAGTATTGTCTATTGTAATTGTCTCAATAGCTCCTGTGTCTATAATATTTTGGATTTCTTGTTTTGGTTCTTCTTGGCTGTTTTCTGAACTGTTTTGTGAGAAAAACAGTGATGCTCCAAAAATAATAAGAGATACAACAAACATACTTAAAATGAAAGCATCCTTTTTTTTGCTGTCATCTGCTGTCAATCTCTTGCTTACAAATTGTGGTTTGATTTCACTTACCGTAGTAGTTTCTTGTATCTTTTTGGGTCTCCCTGGGCCACTTTGTTTTATCTTTGGTTTTTTTGAAACAAATGCCGTTTTAGGTCTTCCACGAGACTTTTTGGGCGTGTTTAGTATCTTTTCTGCCATCTCATAGGATAGAACATAAAACAAATAATACTTGTCTATATTGATTTTATACCCCCTTTGCAAGTGATGTTTCTCTCAATAAATACTTTTTAATAAAAAAATCGTGAGTCATATGCTCACGATTTTTTTTATTGAATTCTTTGTGCACTATTTGTTTTGAATTGTATATTGATATCGTTTGTTGAAGCCTGTTTGAAACTCGTCCATATTATCGTAGAGTTTGTCGCTGCTATCATTAATTATTTTTTTCATTTCAGCCTTAAGATCATCTGACATGTTTTGTCGAGTTGAGTTGTTTCTTAATCTGTATGAGTCACTTTCCATAGAAGAGATATAACTATCCCATGTATTGTAAAGATTTTTTACTGTACTTATTTCAGATGATGTAAATCCATCACTTGAAGAGCTAGAAGAATCATCTGTGTAGATAGTCTTTTGAGTATATACAGAAGAATCATCATTGTCAGTTACTGTAATTCTATAATCGTAATCCTTCTTGAAAGTAATGTATGTAGAAGCAACACCATTAGAGAAGTTAGGAGTGTTGTCATCAATAGCAAAATACGTAGAAGAAGTAGTAGTAGTCCAAGAAGAACTAGAAGAACTTCTGTAAGCTATAGTAATTTTAGCATTAGAACCATCGTAATCAGAAAGAGTATCATCACTACTATCAATAGCTTTGAGTGTTAATTTAACTTCATCACCAGCGCTAGGAGTAGAATCAGCAAGTGTAATAGTAAAGTCACTAATATCACCATCACTTGAAGAGCTAGAAGAATCATCTGTATAGATAGTCTTTTGAGTATATACAGAAGAATCATCATTGTCAGTTACTGTAATTCTATAATCGTAATCCTTCTTGAAAGTAATGTATGTAGAAGCAACACCATTAGAGAAGTTAGGAGTGTTGTCATCAATAGCAAAATACGTAGAAGAAGTAGTAGTAGTCCAAGAAGAACTAGAAGAACTTCTGTAAGCTATAGTAATTTTAGCATTAGAACCATCGTAATCAGAAAGAGTATCATCACTACTATCAATAGCTTTGAGTGTTAATTTAACTTCATCACCAGCGCTAGGAGTAGAATCAGCAAGCGTAATAGTAAAGTCACTAATATCACCATTGCTAGATGATGAGCTAGAACTAGATGATCAATCTGACCATTCTTCCGCATCGAAATCATAATTCCATTGTGGGAATAACCACTTTGAATCACTACTTGGTTTGTCGTCCCAATCTGAAGGAACTTCGCTTCATTGTTTGATAAAAATTTTGATAAGTTGTGTATCTAAGTCATTTACGGTAAATGTTCCTCCATCACAATTTACGTCTTTGTATGGTTTATCTGCAAGCAAAACTCCACATCGTAGTGATTCACTAGTATTGTTGTCGTCTGTTACCAATTTAAATGTCTTTCAGCTTACTTTTTCAATATTTACACAGACATTCCCATTATCAAAATCCACATTTTTACAGTCACTACTGGCAAATGAAATTGTTCCAATGCTTGTTGTTCAAGCCAAAAGAAACATTGCGATAAGGAGTTTTTTCATGATGAAAAGATAGTGATAAAATATTTTATATATATACTATATTTATTTCTTGTGTTTTGTCAATCTTTTTGTCTTGAAATAGTCTTTCTTTTGCTACCCCAAAAACCTACACTACAAACACTAAGATTTATTTCTTACTCTACACTCTATGCATATTCTTTTTTGAAAGATTCTCAAGTACTTTTTATGGTTTTCTTTTGCGGTAATTTTGGGAGCTTTTTTGTATGGATTTGCTAAGTTTGGATTCCAGCCATGACGTTATATCAATTATCTAAATGGGATTGATGCTCAAGAGCTTTTTCAGTCAGGAGCAAATACCCAATCATGATCTATTGAAACATGAGCTGCACTCTCTGGAGATGCTCTTCTTTCATGAGAAGATTGATTATATGATCCTAATACAGAAGCAGATATCTTTGGTCAAACTGGGACACAACAAACTGGTTCTCTCATTACGGGTTCCTCATCAAGTGAGTCGTTTGGATTTATAAAAAATTCTGACAATAGTGGAAGTTCTGTAAATTCTAATACAGATAAAGCGATTACAACTACAAGCTCTGCATCTACTTGAGATGCTAGATCACAACTTCTTAATTTAATTAAATCAAAAGAAAAATAAATATGACAATACTTGATTTTACTCCATCATTTTCTTCACTTGAGATTGGTGCTCATACTACTTCTTCATTAGTTGATTTTTTTGTAGCACAAAAAGGAAAGAAGCTGATTATTGTGCATGAAGGAGCGACATTGATGTATTTACCTATTTTGGTAGAGAGTAGTGTCGATTTTGAAATTATATTGGATGGAGTCGGAGCAACGGTAATTTGTTCTGGTTTCTGAGTATCTCAAAACGACAGTGTGAAATCTAAAATACTTGTGAGTTTCAAGGCATCCAAAACGACTGCTGATGTTCAGTTGCTCTGACTTCCAGGAGTCACAGAATGTCGTTTGGAGGGAGATCTCGATATCGCTGAATGAATTGAATGAGTTACTTCTTCACTCTATCAACATCAACTTGTTCGCGGAGCTTGAACTGTTCACATGGTTGCGCTTCCGAAGCTTCATGTCCGCTCACATCAGGTCAAAGCCTGACATGGCGCAAGTATTCATCAATTAGATCCTAAATATTTGTTTTATTTGATGGCGAAGTGACTGAATTTGGAAGCTGCTCAGCATCTTGTGATTCGTGGACAAATTGAGCATCTTATAGATCGTACACACTTGTCTGATGAGGAAAAAACCTTGGTTTTGGAGAATTTGTCTCCTTTCTTACATATTTAGCAGGAGGTGCTTCCTCCTCCTTAGACCTCCCGATTTATTTATTTTATCACCTCAAGCCGGTGGGGCCTATGTTCTTTTGTTTCGTCAAAAGAACCAAAAACATTTGTCGCCAGTAAAGTGCTTATCCTTCCGGTCGTATTTCATATCTTCTTCCATATTTGTTATCTCCTAGCTCTTGGCTCTTGTCGTATCGACAAAACAAGCGCTACATCAGTCTTTCATCTCTTCTATAGTTTGAAGAATAGCACGTACTGTCGACGGGGAATCTCACTTTATTCTTTACCTTTAACTAATCATTCATGATAGAAAAACTTCACTTATTATTTGATTTATTAGATTTACAGTGGAATGACGAATATATTGCTGTGGCACAATGGATCGTAGATCATCCAGGTACCAAAATTCTCGCTTCTCACCCCTATGAATTTGCTTTTCAAGGTTTTGCTAAGTATGTCGCTGGGAACATGAGTGAGGAAGATTTTTTGGCATTGGGAGATATCTCTAGTTCCCAGGTGTTATCATCTACTTCGCCAGTAAATCCCGAATTATTTATGCGTAGCGTGGCTTATGGAGTGGCGACTGAGCCTAATTCCTATGCTAACGCACTGATCGTGGTTGCTAAGGTTCCAGGATTGTCTATTGATTCATCTGTACAAAAACAGATTTCTGCTGTAGGATCTGCTATTTTTTGTATCTAATTCCCGTTACTGAAAAGCTTGCTTTTTTTGTAGTGTTTTCTATACTACGCACTGATACAATCTCCCTTTAATTTTTCTGGTGTCGCCATGCTTATCGATCTCGCAGCTGAATATGAACCTGAAAAAAAACAATTTCTCCGTGATCTCCGAGAAAAGATAATTTTGCAGTTGGCTGCAAACCATGATCATAAGAAAATTTTCTCATTTTTAAATAAAGTCGGAATCATAGATATCGACGAAAAAGAGAAAATGGTCTACGTTGGTGTTTCCAATGAATTTGTCCTTACGCAAGTCAAAAAGTTTTTTGCTAAACCACTCAAAGATGCAGTGACAACGGTCTATAATCCTCAGTTTTCTGTAAAAATTGTTACCTATCAACCATTTTTGACGGGGAGCGATTTGCTTATTGATCTCAAAAAACTCCTTCATGTAAAACCTAGTCCACAAGAAGAACTTCTCACTAAACAGGAAGTGACTGCTAAACTAGCTGATCATTTTGGAATTTTGTTTGATCCTATCTTTAGATTTGATAATTTTGTGGTAGGTTCTCATACGACGATCGCTTTCTCTGCAGCGAGAGCTGTAGCTGAACAACCAGGTCATTCCTATAGTCCATTGTTTTTGTATGGTAATGTTGGACTTGGAAAAACTCACCTTATGCAGGCGATTGGAAATGAAATTATGCATAATTTCCCAGAAAAAGTTGTGGTTTATTTGCCGGCAACCAAATTGATTGATGAAATTATCTCAGCAACGAGAACAAATAAACTTTCTAATCTCTACAAAAAATTTGAAGGTGTAGATGTCCTTATGATTGATGATATTCAATTTTTGGCAGACAAAGAAAAGACTCAAGAAATCTTTCAGACAATTTTCAATGATTTTCAACAAGAGAAAAAACAAGTTATTTTGTCTTCAGATCGTTCTCCAAAAGAATTGATTCATATTGAACCTAGACTCAAAAGTCGTTTTGCACTTGGATTGGTGGCAGATATCAAAGCTCCTGATTTCGAGACAAGAATTGCTATTTTACAAACCAAACTTGCTGCGAAGTGAGAAATGCTCGATACACAGTTACTAGAACTGATCGCAAAACATGTCAAAGATAATGTGAGAGAACTTGAATGAGCATTGAATATTCTCCTCACGAGAAAACATATTTTCCACAAAGAAATCTGAGAAGAGGATGTGGTGGAATGTTTGAAAACATTGGGATATAATTTGGATATCAATACTTCTGCATTTAATGCACCTCAAAATACCAAGAGTATGCTCAACTTTGGACAGCTTGTAGATATGGTGGCTGAGTATTATGGTGTAGCTGTAGCGGATCTCAAATCAGATTCTCGCAAAAAAGAAATCACGGTTTGTCGTCAATTATTGATGTTTTTGGCTAAGAAATATTTCCACTGGACACTTGAAAAGACAGGAGATTATTTTGGTGGTAAAAATCATGCATCAGTAATCTATGCAATCGACAATGTAGAAAAAAAACTCAAAATAGATAGCGAGTTGTCTCATGATTACCAGGTTTTCGTGGATTGGCTCGAGAAATAAAACAAGAATCAGAATTTGCAAAATAAGGAATTGTAGATATACTTGGTGTATTTACTCCTTATTTTTCTTTTATGGATCAAAAAAATGTTTTGCCATGAATCGTCCCTTCTTCTAAGGATCTTTCTTATGAAGAATATCTTTCATATACCAAAGATAGTTTAGCTCATGTATTTGGCGCGAATCTTGGTGATCCCAAATCATTCCCTTTTGATCAATATGTAGACAATACGGATCATGGAGCAGTTCATGCGTATAATGTCTACAAAAGGGCTTGTGCTACTGCAGATACCTATGAAGCTCAGACAGGGCAAAAGATAGACAGACCTCTATTGTATATTATGAGTACTATGCACGATTCAGGTAGATTTCGTTATAGTGTTCCCAATTCAGAGGATACTCCTGCTCAGATCAAAGCTAAAGAAAACAAGAGAGGAAAAGCAGAAAAAGAACATGCTCGCTATGGAGTTGCTCAGATTAAACTAGCTAAACAAAAATTGCAAGAAGCAGGAATTCAATGTTCTGATGAAGAATTTAAAAAAATAGAAAATTATATTTTGAACCATGATTTTTTTAATACAAGATTGGATGGTGATAGCTATTCAGAACCCCAAAGTATCGAAGGACAAATTGTGAGACTCTCAGATAGAACAAGTGTCCCCGTGACTGAAGAGATCGACAGATATCGAGAGACAGGAAAGAGATTAGGAACTCCCTATTTTGTAGAAAATATAGATCTCAAAGATAGACTAGATTTTTCTTTCCCCAAAGTGAAACAATATATTATGTCGTGAAAATTTGATGAATTCACATTTTTTCTTGCACTATTGTCTCAGTCTGCATCTGATTTCTCAGATCCTGTATTGGCAGGAATTTATCAAGAATGGGCAAAAAGCAAACAAGCTGGGGTATCCAAGATTCTTTCTATTGCTAAAGAAGAAGGATATACACAAGAACAGTTGAAAAAGATGGAGATATTGATAAAAGAGTATTTTGAGTACTTCAATATCACATTTTAATTTATATGTTGTCTTATGAGAATCGCTTTGTGTGGAGCACACGGTGTAGGTAAAACTACGCTTGCTCAAAAATTATCAGAACATTTCAATTTACCTGTGTTGGAAGATATCGTAGTAATGGCTCATCATCTTGGTTTTGTTATCAATGAAGGAACTCCTTTGGAGACACAACTTTGGTTGACAGGAAAACAACTTGAACAAGAAAAAGTGAATGCTAGATTTGTAGCAGACAAATGTATCTTTGATTATTATGTCTATGCAGATGCTTTGGATATGGATCCAGAACTTGTAATTGTAGCCAAAAAAGCTGCTCTCAATACTCACAACTATGATCATGTCTTCTATATAGCTCCAGAATTTCCTATTGTAGATGACGGACTTAGAAGTCTAAATGTAGATTTTCAATCAGGTGTAGATAAAGTATACCTTTCTTTCTTGCAAAATCATGATATCCCTTATGTTCAACTTACGGGATCAGTAGAAGAAAGATTTCAACAAATTTTGGATCAAGTAAACGCTTAATTTATTCCTTACTTGTCGCTATGCGTATTGCTTCTTGGAATGTAAATGGGATTCGTGCGGTCGTTCAGAAAGGTTTTTATGAATGGGTTGCCGAAAATGATTGGGACATAATCTGTATTCAGGAGCCGAAGGCTTTTGAGTCTCAGTTACCCCCAGAATTTAGATATCATATGAGAAATTATGATTGGGTTTGGCATTCAGGACAAAAACCTGGATATGCTTGAGTGGTAACCTTTTACAAGAAAACATTGTCTTGTATTGGTAGCGTCAATCACTTTCCCCATAGCGAACAATTCCATGAGGATGGTAGAGTAGTAGAAACCAAATTTAAAGATTTCACCCTCCTCAACATCTACTTTCCCAATGGTGGAGAAAAAGCTGATGGGACAGAGATGCTTTCGTACAAGCTAGCATTTTATGAGAGATATCGCAATTACATCTTAGATCTGCGTGATAAGGGAGAGAAAGTCATCACAACAGGTGACTTCAACATCTGTCACAATCCGATCGATATCGCGAGACCAGATGAAAACAAAAATTCTATCTGATTTCTCCCGATCGAAAGAGCTGAAATGGATAAATTACAGTCAGACAACTTTGTAGATACATTCCGTTATCTCAATCCGGATTTGACTGACCAATATACCTGGTGGAGTTATAGAGCTGGAGCTCGTCCGAGGAATGTGGGACGGCGTTTGGACTATTTCCGAGTCGATAAGGATTTATTGCCGCAAATTCACAGCGTATCCCATCACACCGATGTTTTGGGCTCAGATCATTGTCCAATTAGTTTAGATATATTTTAAAGTACAAAAAAGTTGACTTCATAGAGAGGTCAGTTTTTTGTGATTAGTTTAAGCTATTTCGTAATTGATTAAAGATCAATAAATTTATTTCGTAGAATACTGGGTTATATATTTCGAATCATGTACATATATCTCAATAACTCACATGATAATAGTAATCTTTTATTAACGCAATATCTGAATTAATATTTATTTTTTTATTTATTTCTAAAATTTTTACTTTCTGTCATTTCTTATTCATTAACTTTGCGTATTCTTTTCAATTCTTTGTATCAAATACAATTTCTCTAATATTTTTCCCTTTTCATAAGTAATACTCTTTTATTAGCTCTTTAATTGTTATATTGTTATAATTTAAAGTTGCGTCTATATCTGTAATAAAAGCAGCTTCAGATACTGCTTTCATTTTTAATGCAAAATTTTTATATACATTTCATCATTCGTAAAATGTTATCTTCGGTAAAGTATTGTATTTATGATCATATTTTGTTCGGGTTTCTTTTTGTTCTTTAATAGTATTAATTATTTCTAGATTTTTTTGATTTTTTAAATGAAATAGGTCAATAAGTTCTTGCCAATTTGCAGCGTGATATTTACTTCATTTGTTTATCTTTTCTGCAATTAAAATTCCTTCATTACATAATTTCTCGACTCTATCGTTTATGGTTGTTCTTGCTATTTTTAGCAATCTTGCTATTGTAGATATTCAAATACTCCCATATTCTAAACATAAAAAATATATCGCTATTTCTTGAGTATTTAGTCCGATTTTTATTAAAATATTTTCTATGTCCTTATCTTGTTTCATTTGTTTATATGTTGTTATATAAAAGCTTTTTTATTATAATGATATTTCCCCACAAATCAAATAATCGTCGATAAAAACCGATTGTATTTTTATATTGTTTATTGACATTGTTTGTTTTTTGTTTATATTGTTGCTGTAAAATATAAACAAACAAAAAAATAAAGTATATGGATACACAAAAACAGATTATTAGAAAAGAAGTCATTCGTTTATCAAAGCTTTTGAGTAAACGAGCTGACCATACAATCTTGTCTCTTTCGTGGAATAGAAAGACAAAAAACAATATGATTCAGATTAATGATGTATTGCTTTTGAAAGAAAAAGGTATGTGTACATTGCTTGGTATCGTGTACTTCACGGTTTCCAAGAATAATCGGATATTTGTTGGTCAAACGATGCTTTTGCTAGATCGTAACGACAAAGAAATATCCTACACAACATTGTTTCTCAAGAAAAAGAAGATTGAAATTTCGTATGAATGGCTTCAGGGATTGAGGCTTATGGCTACATCTCTAAATGAACTTTGAAAACTGTGGGAGTATATCTCCCTCGGTTTTCTCGCCGTATATAGAATTTTTTTTAAAAATTTATTAAAAAAAAGAAACAGCCACTGGAACCAGTAGGCTGTCTCAAATCTTTATTAGTGTTCGAGGATTATCACTTAAATCCGTAATTAGTTATTAATATTGAAATAACTTGTTTTAATAGATTTTTCTTGATTTCCAAGCAACTGATTTGTTGCCACACTTGTAATATCTTCAAGCACTATCTTGTTAATATATACCTCACTCATTACTTTAGGGTTACTATTAACTTGTATTTGTACTTGTAGATTTGCTGTCTTGTTTATTGCCAAATCAATATCATCAAAACGTACTTTGCCATCTTTTTCTATAGTCCCTTGATTTAGTTGAATATTATTTGAGATAATTGTTATCTCGGATATGCTATTCAACAAATTGTTTGAGAAAAAGAGAACGATGTTTTTTACTTCGATATTTTCGCTACTACTTAATGTAATAGTCGCGATTTTCTCACTTTGTCCTGCCAAAATGGTTTTGGCGTTTTGATTTGCATCACAAGAGATTCCTACTATTGCGGCAATTTCTACTTCATTTTCACAAGACGATAACAATGATGCACTAAGTACTAACATAGTGATCATAAAAAATAATTTTGTTTTCATTTTTTTGTGTATTAATTGTTATGTATATTTGTTTTATTTTCTTTCTTATATATAAAAATATATAAAAGTCAAGTAAATCTATTTAACACAAAAAAACTGACCCCTTTTTAAAGTCAGTTCTTTGTGATTAGGTTGATTAAATATTTATTTCCCAGCTTCACAATTTGGGTCTGGAGTGATACCACAACTATAATTTCCTCCTGTTTTTTCTGTAGCTATTTCACTTGTACTAGCTGCAGGACATGCAGCAAATTCACAGTTTGGACCTGTTCTACCTACGTAGCTTCCATCTGGACACGCTTTGGCATCCATAGTGCAGGCTGTGATTTGTGGTGTTTGACCAGTTGTTTTGGTTTCTAGTTGTTGATCAATTGGTTTGACTTGTGGTTCTTGGCCAGTTGGGTTGGCTTGTGGTTGAACTGAGTTTGTGGTTCCGCAACCAGCGAGAAACGCTGTAGAGAGTAGTGCTGAGATGAGAAGAAATTTTTTCATGTGAAACTGATAGAAATATAAAGTTATTGAATCCAATATAATTTAGAGTTATCTTTTGTGAGTGTCTTTGCAATAGCTTGAATATCTTCGAGGGTGACTTTTTTGTATTCAGCAAGCACTTCGTCCAGAGTCTCAATCTTTCCATACAAAAGATATTGAGCTCCGAGGAAGCTTGCCATGTCGTCTGATGTTTCGATACCCATTTGAATTTGTCCTTCGGTGTAACCGATAGCGTTTTCGAAGTCTTGGGCCGTCATGGCACCGTTGGCGATAGCTTCAAGTTCTTCATAAATTTTACCTACACCAAAGTCGAATCTCTCTTTGTCTATACCTGCTCTGATGATGATTTGTCCGTGATTTTGACTAGAATAGTTTGCTGCCCTAATGTAGTAACAGAGTCCTTGTTTTTCTCTGATGTTCTGGAACAGTCTAGAAGACATATTTCCACCTACGTACGTTGCAAGGATGTTGGCTGCGAATCTCTTTGGATCGTTTCCGTCAAATCCTGGGAAGGTAATAATCATATGATTTTGTTCTGTTTTTTTGTCGAAAAAGGCAGATTGTTCCGTAGGAAGGTGATCCTTTGGAAAATCTGGAATCTGGACTTTTTTGGTATCTGGTAAACTTCCGAAAAGGGTAGTTATTTGGTCAACGATCGCTTGTTTATCAAGTATTTTACCTGAGACTACGATGATGAGATTGTCTTTTGTGTAGAGGTTTGTTTTGTGCTCAAAAAGCATTTCTTGAGTAAATGAATTGATATTTTCAATGGTTCCTACGATAGGTCGTCCATAACTGTTTGGTCCAAAGTATCGTTCTTGCCATTTTTGCATTACGAGAGACATTGGATTATCTTCGTACATTTTGAGTTCTTGGATAACGACTCACTTTTCTCTTTCGAGTTCTTCTTTCGGAAATTTAGCGTTCATCATCATATCTCAGAGGACGTCGATAGCTTTTTCGATAAATTGAGGTCCACATTTTACGTAGTATCCTGCAAATTCATCACCTGTATAGGCATTAAACTCACCTCCAAACTTATCTACTGCTTCCGCAACATCTTTGGGTGTCTGATACTTTTCTCCGCCTTTGAAAAATAGATGCTCGAGGAAGTGACTAATCCCGTTTGTTTTGCTATTTTCGTACACAGATCATGCCTTGCACATTATTTCTACGGTGATAGCTGTTCATTCTAGTGGTGCAAAAATACAGTCTATACCTACAATCTTTTCTATTGAATAGTTCATTTATCTCTTTTGTCTTGACAAATTAAAAAAATGGGTTATAATCCCGTTATAAATGATTAGCTTATAGCTTCATACACACATCATTTATCTAATAAACTCCCCGCATGAAACCACAAGTAAAGGCTATTGTAAGTATTTGCCTTTTGGGTTCAAGTCTCTTTGTAGGATCATCATCCTTTGCAGAGAATCTTTATCCACAACAAACCCAACCTAAACAAGACATTTCTGTCTTTATTGAAAGGCTGGCCTCTAGGCTTCAGTGAGTTTTTGGTGAAATTGTTGGTTTGTCTACATGAACACCAACTACACTTAGTGGTTCTGTTCAAACAGGAACTATAACTCCATATTTTATAGATATTCAGTGACATCTTCACGAAGATGATATCAATATATTGGTGCAATATGGTGTCGTTGATCCAAATCGTCCAAAATTCTATCCAGATAATTACTTGCGTAGATATGAGATGGCAATAATGTATGTTAAATACCAATTGGTTAAGGGACATATGCAATTGCCTGAGATTATTTTCCCTAAGTTAGGTCGATATTCAGATGTTGCTCAAAATGCGCCTTACGCTCCTTATGTTGCTTATGGTACCCAACAAAATCGATTTACTTTGTTTGTTGGAAAAGATAATGAAGGATTGAAGACGTTTAAACCAAATGCATCTCTCAAAATTGATGAAATCCTTCGTTTAATGAATCTTCCTGTACAAAGTGGAACTGATGTTAAAATTAAAAGAGGTGAATTTGCTCATTTGTTGGTTAAAGGAAGTGTAGACGGATTATATGGAGCCAATAATTCTGAATCTCTTATAAGTTCGACTGTCGATACCGATGCGATTCCGGATTCTGATTCGCCCGTTCTTGATGGGAATCAGGTTCTTTCTACATTAAAGACCTTGTTTGCATTAGCTAAATAATTTATATTTCTCTTTTTAGAAAACTAGATCCTTGTGGTCTAGTTTTTTATTTTTTTATTTTTATTTCAAAAGTCAATCCTATGCTATGTCAAAACTGTCCGTATGTGTCTAAAATTTGACAGAAAACGTATTCCGGTTATACTATATATGTTTACTATGTAATCTCCCATTACTATGACTCCAATTCACCATCACGTTTATCATCATGTTAGAAAACATCATAAAAAATATCTTTTTCTAGGTACGGCGATTGCTGGATTTTTTGCAATTACTAAGATTATGGTATTGTTTGCAACGAGTTTTGCATTGTTTTCTACTTCTCAAAATGCCAGTTTTGCTGACAGTCTTCCTATGGATAGCCTTGTCTATGATACAGGAACTACATTATCAGGTACAGATACTACTGGTGCTCTTTCAGATATTGATTTAGCTTTGTTGTATGGGTATGGTTCTGGAAATGATTCAACATGATCAGCCACAACATGAACCATAGATACAGGGACTTTGATTGATCTTATTGCTCAACATGTAGTAACTACGCTAGGTTCCGGTTCGGATATTACTGGGTCTATAGCTACAGGAGTTGTCTCAGTTTCTACGGGAACTGTGAATACTGGTAGTACTCCAACAGTTGTAACAACCACTGCACAAACCACTGCTTCAGCAGATACAGGTGTGGTTTATTATGAAAATTTGTTAGCAAACCAAATAACGTATTGTCATACAGGAGATCTTTTGATGTCTACCGTACTTAGTGGTCAGAATTTTGGTGGGATAGCTTCATTTCAATGGACGTTGGCAAATAATTGTATTTTAGATAATCTCTCTTTTCAATTGTATGATCAAAATCATCAATGGATTGAAATAGCTCAACTTTCTGGTTCTAACCGTGGTTTCTCTTTTGATACTCGTTTTATTCAGAATGGGTGGTATTCAACTACTGGACTTAATGTTAGTGGTCAAGTATATGTCTCTTATACTGGTTTGTATTCTGGAGTTTCTACTTCATTATGGACAGGATATCAAGTAAGAATCTTAAATGACGATGGGGTTATCTTGTATCATTCATCTGGATTTACTATCGATAATTTGTCTCCTAAGCTTACTGATATTAAATTTGTCTATACAGGAGAAGAAGTTCACTTACTTTTTTCTGGAAGTAAAATCTTGGATAATATTGTAATCTCTTTATCTTCTGGAAGAGTAGGTTCTAATACTATTTCATGAACATCATATGATTATTATCTTCGTGGGTTTTGAACTTGATTTACATGATTGCTCAATTATTCAATTACGTTTACTGATCTCTGGGGAAATACAGGAAGTGTATTAGGAACAGGATATGTATCTCTTACTGGGAATATATCTACAGGAACAGTATTGTCTAGTTTCCAAGCAATGAAACAAGAAATCGCTAAATTTAATGAATGTAAATCAAAACTTAGCTATAAACCACTTTCTTTGGATGTGAGTTGAAAAACATTTAAACTTATTATGCCAACATTTAAAAAAGCTGATGTTAAAAAACTGGTAAGTGCGTTTTCTTATTTTGTTGTAAAAAAGCTTGATACGGTACACACTTTAGATCAGACAGAACTTGATTCTATTACTAAAACATACAACAACTTTCTTGTTGTTCTCAAGCTTGTCAGAGATGATGATAATGACTGTAAACAAAATTTAGGAAATTATTATATGGGAGTATTTACCTCTACGATGGAAAATTACGGAATTACGGAATTATAAAACACTTTTGTTTTCTATTGAGACCTCTCTGCTTGTCGGAGAGGTTTTTTTGATATGTACAATATAGTAGTCGTCTATAGGAAGTTGATCAATTCGTTTAGGTCGTTCGATGACAATATAGTCATAATTTTCCATATCGTGAATAATTCATTTTTGGAGCATCTGATCATAAGATTCCAATCTATACATATCCATATGAAACAGTTTGTCTCCATAAGTATTTGTGTAGGTATAGGTTGGACTTTGAATAGTGACTGCTTTGATATTGAGTCATTTGGCAACTCATTTTGTGAATGTGGTTTTCCCAGCACCTAAGTCGCCTTCAAGGAGGATTATCTTTTTTTCTTGGATGAGTTTAGCTCCAAGTTCGATCATTTCTTCTTCAGAATTAATGAGCATTCTCTTTTTATAAATAATTAAAGCTTGCTTGCAAAGTGGTATTGAATGTATATATATTTCTACAGTATTTATCCCTTTTTTCAAGTCATGAAATTTTTTCTTTTAGACTGATCATGATTTCTCTATAGAGCATATTATGCGTTTCCACCGTTTATTGATGAACATGGACACAATATGAATGTGGTGTATGGATTTGTTCGTATGTTGATTAAGGTTTTGCATGAGAGACCTGATTACTTTGCCATCACTTGGGATTCTCCTGTCAAAACACATAGACATGAAATGTATGCTGATTATAAAGCTACACGTAAAAAGATGGAGGATGATTTTAAATATCAGATTCCGTTTGTTATAGAATTGGTTGAAAAATTGGGATTGTCTCACTTGGTATATCCAGGTTTTGAAGCGGATGATATTTTAGCTAGTTTAGTAGCAGCCTACAAACATGTCCCAGATTTGGATTTGTATGTCTATTCTGCAGATAAAGATTTGAAACAATTGGTATGACCATCTACTTTTTGTGTAGATCCGATGAAGCAAGTTACCTCTACAGTTCAATCTTTTACCAAAGAATTTGGATTTGCTCCACAACATATTGTCGATTATTTATCTTTGCTTGGTGATGCCTCAGATAATATTCCTGGGGTAAGTGGAATTGGTCCCAAGAAGGCGAGTGATCTTGTTTGTAAATATTGAGATATAGAAACTATTTATGAACATATTCAAGAACTTGGTCGAGATATTCAAGAAAAACTTACAGCGGGACAAGAAGATGCCTTCTTTAGTAAGGATCTTATTAAATTACATGTGATCCCTGAACTTTTGGATGGTCCATTGGATTCATTTGCACTCAAAGCTGATTTTGCTAAGTGGAAAGAAATTCTTGTCAAAGAGTATCATTTCAAAACTATGGAAAAGGCATTGGATGATCTTAAAAAGAAATTTTTTATGCCGATACAGAGTTCGTTGTTTTAAATATTTTGAAGGCGCTTCGCCCTTCACCCGACCATACTTTTTCTCATTGCAGAAAAAGTAGGCAAAAAGGCTAGAGAAAATAAATTCGCATGTTTATTTTCTCATGGTTTGCTTAGTCAAAGAAAGTCTTCCAGCTGTCTTTGGACACGTATATATTGTTAATAATATGCCAGACAAATCGTTTGGCATTTTTTTTATTAAAAAAAACATCCCTTTTACAGGATGTCTTTTCCTTTTTGTGTGATTATTGAGTTACTTCGAATGTCATAAGTTGACTACTTCATCCAAGGCTTTGAGAAATGATATTGTTCATAGCTGATTGGAATTGTTCTGGTGCTGATTGAGACATTTTGAGTATACCTACATATTGCGCAAGTATATATTTTTCATCTTGAGTGAGATCTTTGACTAATGTTGTGAGTGCTTCTTCATCTTGGATAGTATTACCCATCAATGCGATTGCTGCTCTCATAACCTTTTCATTATCAATATCTTTTCCTAAGACATCTGCAATATCTCATATAGCAAGTCCATTTTGCATTCTAGATACAAGTGTCTGTGCGATAAATTCTATGTATGTATTTGCATCTGGGAAATATCTAGCTACAGCTAATTTAGCTTTTGCTAAGAGTAAATCTTCAGGATTTGCTATTTTTAATCATGAACTAATAGCAGCATCACTTAGTGTTAATGCGTATTTTGCTCATAAATTATTTGTATTTATAAGTTTTAAGAATCCATCTTGTTTGAGTTTGATGAGCATAGTAATGGCTCCTTGTTTTTGTATCTTTCCAGAAACTGGATCTAATTTAGCAAAGAATCTTTGGAAGAGACTTTCATTTCCTTCTCCCATTCCTACAGTTCCAATATTTGGATCGATAGCAAGATATTTGATATTTTTGTTTTTTAATCTTTGAGCAGTTTTACAACTATCTCAATCAGATCCCATTTCCCAAAAACTTGATAACATTCCATCTAAATTAATATTCCATTGATTTTTAAGGAAATACTGTATGTATGTACCTGCAATCAATACTCCATCTTCATCTTTTCTATTTTCAACATAATTGATGAATTTGTTATAATGAGCAAATTGTAAATCAAATACATCTTTCCAATTGTATCCGTTTTTAGTAACTTCCTTTTGTTGTAATGTATTATCAAATTCTGTAGTAGTACCAATATTCATTCTATATCGAGCAAATGGTCATCCTACGCCTTGAGATGAGATTCTGATTATATTGAAGAATAACTGGATAACCCCCCAAATACTCAAAAGTAATATGAAGAACACAAAAGCCAATGATGTTGGTTCAGATTTTTCTTGTTCTCTTCCTAATCTAGAAACATATATAATAGTTCCTAAAATAGTTCGTACAATTAATCCCATTCCATACCAAAGGATTCCTCCTCCAATAATCCACCAAATAGCCCATCCTATTATACTTACACTAGTAACAGTTAGAAGATCTTTGTCTTTTTTGATTACTCCATAGATAAATCCAAATACAATAAGCGCCATTGCAAATATTCGAATGAATCCAATATCTGTATAGTAACTGCTTAGATTTTGAAGAGATCGGTTGAATGAAATATTTAGTGGTATAATATATTTGTATGGTAAAGATATAGTTCCTGCAACTGCTTTGATAGCGTTAGATTGGTAATATGTTCTAAGGCTTACTATTTGATCTCTGAATTCTTGTGAATTGTATTTTTCTGTGTCTTTGTATCATTTACTGTCAAACGTAGCAAGTGCACCGCTTAATAGCGCATATCATTTTGATCAAGAATCCATTTGTGTAAGTAAAGGTCTTAGTGTTTTAACCTCAAATGAATCTACTGCAGCTCCATTATTACACAATATTTTGGCTTCTTTATCTACTCCATAACATATATCGTCAATAGGGAAGATGATTCTTAATAATCAATATCCTACGCTTCGTCCTCATTTTTTGATTTCTTTTCGTCCATATCCTACATATCTTCCTACATCTTCATTGGTTACTACGGCTTTTTCTATCCCTGCGTCAAGTTCTCCTGTTGAAAATGAAGTTTGTTTACAGAGAGCTGGAGACAGATTTGTTTTTTTGCTTTGATCAATTGTTGTTTGTGTTGTTAGGACTTCTTGTGGTGTGTTGGTAGCAAGAAGAACGTTTGTATTTTTTCCTATAATAATGTTTTTGACAAAATTACTAGGAGTAAATGTATTTGTTTTAATTTGACTATATAATTGGTGAGATCCTTTGAAAACAAGAACGGTAACCACAATTGTACCAACTCGCATTCCTATATATCTAATGTACTGCATAAGAGTCTTTTCTGTATTTTTTTTGTTTTTTCGAAGTAGTTGTATGATTCCGATTATTGTAATGATTGCTCAGAAAGCTGCTATTCGAGCCCCTGCTCATGGAGTGAGCATATCTTTTGCATTAGCAATTCACATAATTCCAGTTACTCAAACAACTATAGTTCCAAGTCATATTGTAATCGTAATATTGAACCATAATGCAATCATCAATAATCCAAAAAGAACGATATCAATAAATGCAGTTTGTTTTGCCATATTAGCAAGAGCGAAGAAAACTCCAGAGATAATAATATATTTGCTTGCCATTTTAAGTTCTTCCTTGATATTATGATGTTTTAAATATTCAAGAAAGATAAACCCAGAAAGCAATGCTAGAATAGTAATACTCATAACTCCTAAATCTGTTTTGTTGTCTACAAACACCAAAAATGCTCACATTCAACTTGTTAATCGAAGTAATAGTAAGAACCAACCAAGGTAAAATACAAATGTATTTTGTTCTTCAGCATCTTCATCTTTTTTGAAATATTCGAGAATCTGTTTGATTACTCCGATTCCCAATAGTAATGTTAATGGTCCAGACAAAAAGTTGATCGCAACAGGAAGTGTATTTGCTCACATTCGAAATTTAGGCATACTTTCAGAGAAGCTAAATCGGAATGTTAAAAGAGAATGCCAAAGCATTGGTCATCCACCTCCAGGACCATTGTTTCGTCGAAGAACTCCATGATTTTCAGCAAGAATCTTTGGAATATACATATATTCGTGATTTGCATCCCATGCTGTTGAATATGGAATATAAGAAAGTTGGAATCCATAGAAGTAATAAACTATAGCAATGGCTATCAATACCAATCCAATTCGTTTAGTTCGATCTTTTGTTGTAGCTGCCTTGTTGAATCCACTCATCATTTCTGAAACAATAGTTCCATAGATAGCTAATTTTTTTCTACTGATATATAATCCAGCACCGAAACTTAAAAAGATAATTCGTGTGATTACTGGGTAGAGCAGGTCAAATACTAATAATGTTTTCATTATCAAAAGAAATACTCATAATCCTATTCAAAAGTTGATTGCCATCTCTTGTCGTCTTGTTTCTCCAAATTTAATCCATTTATCTGAGATCCAACTTCCAATACTTAAAAGTCCTCATAAGAAATAAATTCCTATAGCATATACCAAGAGGGTATTGAAACATAGAATGATAAATCATGTAGATCCAAAGATAGTTTCTTTGATTAAAATATATGCTGTACTTGCAAAAACTAATCAAGCAGGAAGCCATTTTAAGAAGAAATTTTTTGCGGAAAATTGTTTGCTCCAAAAAATATATCCAAGAGGGATCATAGCAGATATTACCATCCAGATTATCATCTTTCGGTTGTCTCGAGATGCAAACATAGTATTATAATAAGTATGGTTTGCCATAAATTCGCTATATACAGATACTCCCAAAATAGTGAGTAAAAATATACCTAGACCCAAAAAAATTTTTTGTTTCATAATGATGTATCATACAACATAAAAAATTCTATCGTGTTCTTTGTATCAATATCAAATGTGTTTTCAAGTCTCTTTTGTCACGCAATCGGTATTGAACAGTAATAAATTCAAACTTATATTAGACGATAAAAACGATGATAATTTGCTTTATAGCAAATCTAGCGTCTTATTTTGCCTTGCTTCTTTGCTTAAAATAAGTATAGATTCATTAATGGTATATTTTTAAATTAGTGTTTTTCTTGGATGGCACAAGATGCAAAACTTTTGGCATTGCTTGACGTTGTAATAGACACATATATCACAAAATGAGAGCCTATTGGTTCTAAATTTTTGAATACATTAGAGGATATCGACTATGCACCTTCTACATTGAGAAAATATTTGCATGTCTTAGAAGAACAATGAATGGTATATCAACCGTACAATAGTTCTGGAAGAATCCCTACACTTCAAGGATTAACATTGTATTTGGAAAATTGTCTAGCACAACAACAAGATGTTTTGCAAAGCGAAGTAAATAATGCTAGAGTGTCTATGAAAACGCTTGTCGAAACTCTTGGTGCAGTAGTTGATGGAGTTGTTGTATGATTCCTTAAAAATGATGAATACTACTATCTTGGAATCAATAACCTTCTTAAAGAAGAATTTATGGATCAATATCAAGCAACAAAACAACTTATTAGTTTTGTTGAGGAGAAGAGGATTGTTAAGTTTATTGATAGTAAGATGCTTAAGAAAAACCAAATGTATTATACCTTTATTGAAGATCAAGATCTTGTGATTTCTTGTTTGTATGCCAAAGTTCAAATGGATTGATATGATTGAGTTATAGCCATAATTTGACTTACGAGAGTTGATTATAAAAAAAATGTTACCATTATGAGAAAACTTTTGAGTACGCTTAATTAATTTTAATCTCTAGTCAAAGGGATGACAGACCCAGAAATGCAAAAAACCCCAGAAAAAAAATCAGATTCTTTTTTTGATGGTATCAATAATGCGCTTAAATGATTGAAGGAATTTCTTGTTCCTCCAAAATCTCCTGAAATAACTAAAGAGACAATTATTTCAAAAGAACAGCAAGAATCAGGTCTTTTAACAAAAGAGATTGTTGATTTCAAAAAAGATGTTCTTGAACGTAAAGAAGTCCTTTCTACTAAAGCTGATTTGGAAAAACTTAAAAAATCAACTTCTTTTAAAAAATCGGCTCCTGTATATAGTTGAATGTATACAGATACTCAAAAATTTATACAAGATTCAGATCGTGTTGCAGCTCCATATATAGCGCAGGCTGCAGATGATTTACGTAATGATATTGATCGACCTTTTTTGTCTTGATTACTTAGTTAATTTTAATTTTATTTTTTCACTTTTTTATTTATATGGCTGGTGTTATTCAAAGTGCAGGAGGTATAGTCTACTTTCTTGATAAAAATCAAGAACCAAACTATCTTCTTATCAAAAGACATGCCTTGTCTGGGAAAATTGAATGGGTTGCCCCTAAAGGGAAAATACAAGGTGATGAGCCTATAGAAAAGACCGCATTGAGAGAAGTTAGCGAAGAGACAGCTATTCCTATTAATCAACTTAGACTCAAACAAAATTTATGAGTCACTCAGATTAGAAATTTAGAAAATAAAGGACCCTTAGATAAAGATGTAACGTATTTTTTGATGGAATTTATCTGAGACCCAAGTGTGGTGTCTATTGATCAAATAGAATGATATGTAGGTATTCATAAATGGGCAAATTTACAGGAAGTATTGGGGCTTATTTATTATCAGGATATTAGAGAATTGATTAGAAAGAGTTATCTGCTTATTAAGCAAAATCAAAAGAATACAGATGTGAGAAAAGCTTTTTTGGATAAATTGAGCTAATCTGATTTCTTGTTGAATTTTACTTTTGGTTCGGTATAAAGAATTGTCAGTATATTTATTTCCTAATAATATACGTATGCCAAATCCTATTCAAATTGCATCTAACTTTTACAATGTTGCTGAAGACAAACAATCTGTTATCAAAAACATCGTTTCTAAAAATTTACAAGGCAAATTGGATGTGTATCTCAAAAAGATAACAACAAAAAAGGATGCTCAAATTCGTGTGGATTACAAAATTCATCAGAATAGGCAAGGTAAGTTTGAAGCTAAATTTCTTTTTTATGCAGATGGTGATTTATTTACATATTCTAATAAAACTGGATTTAAGTTTGTAGAAGATTTGGTTAATCATGCATTTGATCGTTTCAAAGAACATTTATCAAAATAATTTTTATTATTTAATTTCCTGTTTTCATGGCAAATAAGGTAAGCTATCTTACAAAAGAGTGATATGATAAATTGGTAATAGAACTCAATACTCTCAAAAAAGAAGAACTTCCAAAGGTATTGGAGAGACTTGCTGATGCAAAATCTATGTGAGATCTTTCAGAAAACTTTGAATATAAGTCAGCATTGGAAGATAAAGATTTTATTCAAACAAGAATGAATGAAATTGAAGAATTGTTGTACAATGTAGAAATTATCTCAGATGAGAAAAAAATTGTTAAAAAATCAGATAAGGTAGTTGATTATGGATCTAAGGTTACTATCGCTATTGAAGGAGAAAAAGAATATACAGTAAATATTGTAGGTACATGAGAAGCTTACTTTGATGCTGATGATCTTAAACTCTCTTTTGAATCTCCTATTTGAATGGCAATCAAAGGTAAAAAGATTTGAGAAACAGGTAAAATGAGACTTGCTAATGGAAGAGTAGA